>Ga0075012_10001789_pt1 | contig 21494 bp, 17 predicted proteins | sample All_14_2_FD_71474 | JGI IMG/M metagenome (GOLD analysis project Ga0075012, IMG submission 71474) | Freshwater microbial communities in response to fracking from Pennsylvania, USA - Allegheny Zone_MetaG_DW_15 | ecosystem: Environmental > Aquatic > Deep subsurface > Groundwater > Drilled...
ATTTTGAGGCATGGTCAGATAAAGACCTTGCGGCTGGTGATTTTTGGAGGAAAAAGATATTGAAGAGCCTTCACACATCGAATGTTGTTATTTATCTTCTAAGTTCAGATTTTTTTGCCTCTAACTTTATTTTAGATTACGAGCTTAATCCTATCATCAGAAAAATAATTGTCGATGAAAATTCTACCCTAGTAATCCCAATATTAATAAGAGCTTGTGATGTTCGGAAAAAAATGTTTCTTGGTAATTTACAGCTTGTGCCAAAAAATGAAATACCAATTTACAGTGACAATGATGATGGAAATTCAAAAAAGGATGATGTCTGGAATACTGTTTACAATCATATCGACGCTTCAATAACTAAAAGATTTAACAATCAACAATGACACTCCCCCTCACCACCCTCACCCTCGACCTCCCACTCCGCCCTAGTGGCATCACCTCTTTTCGGGGTATCATAGCTGAACTCATAGGCTGGGAAAATGACCTGTTTCACAACCACCAAGATGGGGAGGCGGACAAGTACCGCCACCGTTTTCCTTTGGTACAGTATAAAATAAAGCGGGGCAATGCGGCCATCATGGGGATGGGGCAAGGGTCGGTGGCATTGCGCTCCTTCATAGATGAAGCGGGACTGCATTTTGCGGGAAAATTCCCAATACAGGAGCGACGGGACGAGAATTTCAGGGTCGGCATGTCGGAGCGGCCACTCCACTACCGTATCTGCGATTGGCTGCCACTCAACCAAGCCAATTATGAACGTTGGCAGGAACTGGCGGCGATGGAGGACCTCGAACCTCGTCGAATGGAATTGGAGCGAATCCTCACGGCACACATACTGGCATTTGCCGCAGGCATTGGTTTCGAGGTGCCAAGGCCACGGGGTTTGGAAATTACCCTGCACCAATTCCAACAGAATAAAATCACCCGAACCTACCACCGACAAAACCTTGAAAGCTACGATGCCCGGTTCAGCGCCAATATGCTGCTCCCCGTGGGCGTGGGCATCGGCAAATCGTCCAGCATTGGTTTTGGTACACTCTGGCCCGACAAATCAAGCCAGAAGCTTGCAGCTACATCGTTGGACGAACTGGGGCAGGAAGTTCCTTGACATCATGGGCGTCCTCACCCCCATACAGGGGGCACATGGACGAATACCGGGGCAACTTGGGCAGGTGATGGCGATACATGGGCTTGTTTCGCCAATACTAAGACAGGTAGCGGTAAAACAAAGGCAGGTAGTGGCGATACATGGGTCACTATTGGGGCTACATGGCCATGTGCTGCCGATACATGCCCGTGGAGCGAGGAAAGTAGGGGCAGTGTCGTGGATACAGGGCCATGTCATCGCAGTGTTGGCTAAGGGAATTTGTTCGATAAAGCAGGTCATGCAAGGTCGCCACGGATGCAAGATGTTGATTATCAAACCGTTGCGTGCTTAACGGCCATGCGTGACACTGCTAAAGGAATGCTCCCGCCCAAGGGGACAGGATGAAAAGGACGGGGCTTGGGGAGACTGGTTCAGGTTAATTCCGCCGATTGCAGGATAGGCCATCCATCATTGGCAACGCCGTTTTGTTGAAATCAACCAACAACATCAAATGCAGGTTTTTCAAATTTATTGGCATAAAATTTGAATATGATTAATCTGTAATGCGACAGGCCAGCAAACGGCTGCCTGCCGGGAACTTTTCACCAAAATTTGTTTCTATGGCTGCGTTTATCTCAACCAGCACTGCTGGCCTGATGGAGGGTGAGTTCACCATCCGGGCCAACAACATCCTTATCGCTACGAAAACAAATCCAAACTTCGCCGATGTGCCCCATCCCTGGGCCGACGTGGATGCCGGGTTCACTTCGTACAAACTGCTCTGCAAGGAGCGCTACCTGATGAGCCCCAAGGACTACGAAGACCGCAATGAGCTTCGTGGCCAGCTCGACACCTACTTCCGGGACAACGGCCTGGCCATCGTGGCCCGTTATCCAAAGGACCGCACCATGCAGTTGAACAGTAACTACGAACCCGTGAAGACCCCAGACCGCACCGGGACGCCTGCCGTGCCGAGCGGTATCAAGGCCAGCACGGGCGACAACCTGGGCGAAATTAAAATCTACTGGAAAGCCGTCAGGAACGCACAAGGCTACAATATCCGGTACCGGGTGAAGGGCAGCGATTTCCCTTGGCAGTATCTGCCTGTGTCCAAAAGCCGGGGCGTGGTGATAGGCGACCTCCAGTCGGGCGTCATGTACGAGTTCTGGGTGCAGGCCCTCGGTGCCAAACGCAACAGTGACTTTGGTGGCATCGGCGAGGCTAGGGCCAAGTAATTTTATAACGCTAAGTTTTTTTTACTTTATCGCAAGGGGCGCTAGAGACGCTAGAGACGCTATTTTTATTTGCGCCTTTTGCGCCTTTTGCGCCTCTTGCGTTCTTTTTTTTAACGCTAATGGCGCTAGAGAGACGCTATTTTTATTTGCGCCTCTTGCGCCTTTTGCGTTAAAAAACGATATTAGCGTTAAAACAACCACTATGAACGAAAACGAACTAAGCCGTATCATTTATGAGGCAGCCATAGAAGTACACAAAGTATTGGGTGGCCCCGGCCTACTCGAAAACGTATATGAAGAAGCCCTCGCCGAAGAACTCACCTTGCGGGGCATTACCGTAGAAAGGCAGCGGCAAGTACCTATTCCCTACAAAGGCAAAATTTTAAAAACACCACTGCGGATTGATTTACTGGCTGGCGAAAAAGTCATCGTGGAGGTAAAAGCCACGGAACAAAACCTGCCTATATACAACGCACAGCTACTGACTTATCTCCGGCTCACAGGTTTAAGGCTTGGCATGGTCGTCAACTTTGGTTATGTTTTGGTGAAAAACGGTATTCAGCGGGTGGTGAACGGGCTTTGAAACGCAATGGTTTCTTTTAACGCAAGAGGCGCTAAAGGCGCAAAGGGCGCAAAGAATAAGAATAGCGTCTTTTGCGTCTCTAGCGCCTTTAGCGTTTAAAAGACCTTTGCGTTAAAATATGGAAACCCTACGCCAACTACGCTACCGCCGCCAGCGCCTGCTGCGCCTCCAGACCATGCAGGAACTGTGCGTACTCGTCGGCCAACCGGAGCACCAGCTCCAACTGCTGGCCGCCATGCCACCTTACAACGAATTCACGGTACAGAAACGGGACGGCTCGCCCCGCTTCATCGAAGACCCGCAGCCAAAGCTGAAGCAGGTGCTGCGGATGCTGAACGCCTACCTACAGGCTATCTACTTTTTCGACAAGCCGGATGCCAGCTATGGGTTCATCACGATACCCAAGGACGACCCGGCTCCGCCACGCCACATCGTGACCCATGCCGAGCGGCACCTGGGCTGCCTGTGGCTGATGAACATTGACCTGGAGGACTTCTTCCACCAAATCACGACGGAAGCCGTGGCCAAGCGGCTGGGCGACATGCCCTTCCAGTTCGATGAGGACGTGGTGCAGCTCCTCGCCCGGCTCATGACCTACAAGGGCAGGCTCCCGATGGGCAGCCCCTGCTCGCCCGTGCTGTCGAACCTCGTTTTCCAGCGGGAAGACCTCGCCCTGGAAACCTGGGCCAAGGCCAACGGCTGGCTCTATACCCGCTACGCCGATGACCTGACCTTCAGCGCACAGCAGGTGATTACCGTACCGCAGTTTGGCCAGACGGTCAACCTGCTCGAAAACCACGGCTACCGGGTACACCCCCGCAAGCGCCGACTCTGCGGGCCGGATGACGTGAAGAGCGTGACCCGCCTCGTGCTCGGCACCGACGGGGTGCAGCTCCCCGACGATTTCCACTCGGAACTGACCGACCTGATTGAAGACCTCCGACGTACCACCCGGGTGGTACACCGCATGGGCGAAGCGGATTCGCCCTGGCTCACGAACTACCGCCAACGGGTACAGGGAATGGTGGGCTTCGCCCAGCATGTGCTGGGCGACCACCATGAGGATTTTCACCGAATCCGAAATGCCTTCACGGATGCGACTGAGCCGCCAGCGGAGGATTTCGGGACCTACTCTTGGCTGGACTTCCCTTATTGGGGCTTTTAACCAGAGCAATGAGCGCGGTGAGCATGTGAGAGCGTGAGCAACGAGGTTGTGCTCACCGTTCTCACACAGCTCACCCGCTCACATCTCTCACCTTCTTATTTATGCAACTTGTACTAGAAACCCACGGATTAAAACTCAGCGTCCGCAACCGTTCCTTCCTCGTGGAGGGCAAGGAAGGCAAGCGGCTCATCAGCCCGCAGATGATAGACAGCATCGCCGTGCACGCCAATATCTCGTTGAGCAGTGCGGCGGTGGAACTGGCCATCGAGCACCGCATCCCCATCCTGTTCTTCGATGGGATTGGCAACCCGGTGGGCCGCACCTGGAGCCTTCGCTTCGAGGGGCACCCACAGTTGCGGCGCAACCTCGTGCTGTTCGAGCAGGCAGCCGAGCGGGCATTGCCATGGGCGCTATCGCTCTACCGACTCAAAACGGCGGGGCAATTGGCCAATGTCAGTGCCGCTGGCAACCCGGCCCATGAAGCGATGGAACGCATTCCCGTTTTCATGGAAAAACTGGCGGCGCTGCAACCAAGGCCCGGCGAAGACCTGGAGGCTACCATCATGGGGCTGGAAGGGGCGGCAGCACGGGCCTATTGGGCGGCACTGTCGGGGCTGGTGCCCAAGGGCTTTGCCTTTGAGGGCCGCAGCCGACAACCTGCACAGGATTTTTTCAACTGTGCGCTCAACTATGCCTACGGCATGTTGTACAACCTGGTGGAAGGTGCCATTTTTTCGGCGGGGCTTGACCCCTATCTCGGCATCGTGCACAAGGACGAGTACAACCGCCCGGCGCTGACCTTCGACCTCATCGAGCCGTTCCGCCCGTGGGCGGACATGCTGGTGGTGGCGCTCTGCAGCATCGACCGACTGGAACCCAACCACTTCGACCCCGTAGAAGCTAAGGACGGCGGTGGCTGGCGCTTCAACAAGGCGGGCAAGCAGGTGCTGATACCCGCCTTCGAGGAGTACATGAAGCAACTGCTGGACTGGCAGGGCAAGACTCTCACCCGCAGGAACCACGTCTATCAGTTCTGCGGCGAATTTGCGGCTATGTTGAAAAACTACGGCACACCAATCGTAAATCCGAAATCGTAAATCCGAAATCAAAATGCCTTGGCTAATAGCTTACGACATCCAAAACGACCGCCTCCGCAACAAAACGGCGGCGCAACTACTGGCAGCAGGCTGCTATCGGCTCCAGTTTTCGGTCTTTGCTGGCGACCTCAACGAAACGGTATTCCGGCAACTGGAAGCATGGTTGAAGAAAAATGTGGGGGCGAGCAAAAATCCCAGCGACAAAGTGCTAATTTTGGACCTTGGGCCGGGCCAGTTGCAAAGCACGAAATGGATTGGCCAGCCACCGGACGACTGGGAACTTTTGACAGACCCGCCGGACGTGTTTTTCATTTAAGTTAAAACTGTTATATGCAGAGAAACCTGTTTTTAGGAGGATTTCATTGTCGCAAGGCATTCATTATCAGTCGGTTGCAAAAAATAGGGTCAGCGTGCCATTCCAATTAAGTGAGGACTGCGACCTGCTTGGCCAACACATTGAAATGGTGTTTTGTCATGTCAGCGTGCCATTCCAATTAAGTGAGGACTGCGACCTCGGTGGCGTGGACGGTTTGCTTTACATCACCGACGTCAGCGTGCCATTCCAATTAAGTGAGGACTGCGACTTTCTTGTTGTTTCTGAGAGAACCAGAAATAATAGTCAGCGTGCCATTCCAATTAAGTGAGGACTGCGACATTTTCGCCCGCCTTGGCTTTGGCATAGTCAGCGGCTGTCAAAATGAGCAGCTTCGTCAGCGTGCCATTCCAATTAAGTGAGGACTGCGACATCGTTTCGTTCTGGGCGCAGTGTCCAGGGGAGGTCAGCGTGCCATTCCAATTAAGTGAGGACTGCGACAACTGCTTCTTCAACTTCCGTTGAGTCCACCGTGTCAGCGTGCCATTCCAATTAAGTGAGGACTGCGACCACTTCGCAAGTCACAGGTGGAATATTTGGTTGAGTCAGCGTGCCATTCCAATTAAGTGAGGACTGCGACCAAACTGTCTTTCTGGCTGATTACCCGCAGGAGTCAGCGTGCCATTCCAATTAAGTGAGGACTGCGACATGAAGACTAAAGCTAGAACCATAGCAACAAAGAAAGTCAGCGTGCCATTCCAATTAAGTGAGGACTGCGACAACAGAGTCAGGACTCACAGAATACATTGTAAGTCAGCGTGCCATTCCAATTAAGTGAGGACTGCGACACTTCTTCTTCATTCACAACCTCAACAAAAGGCTTTTCTGTAATAAGTTTGTCAGCGTGCCATTCCAATTAAGTGAGGACTGCGACTAATAAAAGGTTATACCAGATACAATCAGAAGAAAGTCAGCGTGCCATTCCAATTAAGTGAGGACTGCGACATTTTACGAGTTTTTAGTTTTGAATTTTTAAGGTCAGCGTGCCATTCCAATTAAGTGAGGACTGCGACACAGTCACTTTTTATAGCAGGGTGGAGAAGTTGGTGTCAGCGTGCCATTCCAATTAAGTGAGGACTGCGACATTACAAGTCTGGATACACCTTGTCCTACCTGTGAAAGTCAGCGTGCCATTCCAATTAAGTGAGGACTGCGACACTTCAGTCTCATGGATTTTTATGAAATCCTCACTTGCGCTTAATGTCAGCGTGCCATTCCAATTAAGTGAGGACTGCGACATCTTGCCTACAGGTTCTCTACTATGAGGTGCCTGTCAGCGTGCCATTCCAATTAAGTGAGGACTGCGACTGCTGCCAGGTTTGGAAACACTGTGAGGTTGGGTCAGCGTGCCATTCCAATTAAGTGAGGACTGCGACAACTTACATACCATACTCGAATCCTGATAAACCGTCTGAGTGCCATTCCAATTAAGTGAGGACTGCGACAAAATCATAATTCTTGGGCAAAAAGAAAGAAATAGTCTGAGTGCCATTCCAATTAAGTGAGGACTGCGACTATCAAGATTATTCTTAGCTGTATTAAGTTGACTAAGGTCAGCGTGCCATTCCAATTAAGTGAGGACTGCGACAAGTAATGCGATGTGTATCTTTCCCCGCTTGCCAAAAAGTCAGCGTGCCATTCCAATTAAGTGAGGACTGCGACACTATAGGGTGATTCGCCGCCAGTAACCGTAGTTGTCAGCGTGCCATTCCAATTAAGTGAGGACTGCGACACGTTTTTTTGCATACATTTGAATTTTAATTACAGTCTGAGTGCCATTCCAATTAAGTGAGGACTGCGACAAACCATCTGGCACTCTCAGGATGAAGGAAGTCTGAGTGCCATTCCAATTAAGTGAGGACTGCGACTTTCAGGACTTGCAGGAACGTGAATTCCTCTCCCGTCTGAGTGCCATTCCAATTAAGTGAGGACTGCGACTTTCTTTTTTGTCTCGACAATATCCAACTGCATAAGTCAGCGTGCCATTCCAATTAAGTGAGGACTGCGACAGTTGTGCGTCGGTGATCGATTGTGCGTCAGCGTCTGAGTGCCATTCCAATTAAGTGAGGACTGCGACAGTAGGCTGGATGACACCGTCGATGCGCACATCCTTGTCAGCGTGCCATTCCAATTAAGTGAGGACTGCGACAAAACAGGGCGAAAAGGATGCTTGTCTTTTTCATGGTCAGCGTGCCATTCCAATTAAGTGAGGACTGCGACATGGGTTTCCCCGTGGTACGAAGGTGGGGACTCCAGCCAGTCAGCGTGCCATTCCAATTAAGTGAGGACTGCGACACACAGCTTCCGTATCCATCCTCAAACCTGTTTTGGGTCAGCGTGCCATTCCAATTAAGTGAGGACTGCGACGCCAAATGTGGTTCTTTACGGTTTTCTTTATTGGTCAGCGTGCCATTCCAATTAAGTGAGGACTGCGACATTAACACCACTACACCTGTACTTATCCAAAAGAGTCAGCGTGCCATTCCAATTAAGTGAGGACTGCGACGTCGCCGGGGTGTTGGGTATTTGTGATTCTGGGGTCAGCGTGCCATTCCAATTAAGTGAGGACTGCGACATGTACAGGTATTGTACTGTCATTTTTTCTTTGTCAGCGTGCCATTCCAATTAAGTGAGGACTGCGACCATTTGACCCTGAACATTCAGTGTTGCAGCGTAGGTCAGCGTGCCATTCCAATTAAGTGAGGACTGCGACTACAATAACGCTCGTGTCGCAACAACTGCCAGTCAGCGTGCCATTCCAATTAAGTGAGGACTGCGACGCCAAGGAAGTTCACGCTCTCCAGTTGGATGTTGTCAGCGTGCCATTCCAATTAAGTGAGGACTGCGACTTTAAGTTAAATAAATATAGGTAAAAGCTGGTCAGCGTGCCATTCCAATTAAGTGAGGACTGCGACAATGAGGAACGTACGCTGAAGCCCATGTCGAGTAATGTCAGCGTGCCATTCCAATTAAGTGAGGACTGCGACGGCAAGTGCGGTTGGAACTGACCCGCAGATAGAAGTCAGCGTGCCATTCCAATTAAGTGAGGACTGCGACCTTGGTAGGGCGGCCGGAGTGCATCGTACCGGAAAGTCAGCGTGCCATTCCAATTAAGTGAGGACTGCGACAATTTGCTGCATCGGCAGGAACAACAGAAACAAGGGTCTGAGTGCCATTCCAATTAAGTGAGGACTGCGACACAAGAGTAGTATGTCCTTCGAAGTTAGCAAATGGTCTGAGTGCCATTCCAATTAAGTGAGGACTGCGACATCTATCTCGGCTATCGGCGTTCCCCCAAGTCCAGTCAGAGTGCCATTCCAATTAAGTGAGGACTGCGACTCCTTACCGTAGCATATTTGTCTGGTACATCCAGAGTCAGAGTGCCATTCCAATTAAGTGAGGACTGCGACGTCTCAGTTCCTGCTCAATGCCGGGCTTCCAGTGGGTCATAGTACCATTCCAATTAAGTGAAGACTGCGACACTGCCCCCAATGCACCCACCCCGTAGCCAGCAAAATGTGAGTGCCATTCCAATTAAGTGAGGACTGCGACATCGTACTCTGATGCTACCCCTTGCCAGTAAGCAAGTCTGAGTGCCATTCCAATTAAGTGAGGACTGCGACTTGGGCAGCAGGTGAGAGCGAGCGCATGTGAGCAATGTGAGCATGGCACTGCTCATTTGTCTGAATCACGGATATATGGGATGTAAGGATTCCGCTGATGCGCTGTCCGTGGAATCTCCAAATCCGCCAAATCCGTGATTCAGACAGATGAGCGGCGAGTACAGTTCCCTTCCCAAAGGGATAAAAACGGGGATGACAAGGCTGCTGCGTGGCTTCGTTGCGCATTTGTCGGTGGGGCAGGCACTTATTGGCGGGTTTAGGTTCCCCTTTAGGGGTCAGGGGCAGCGGCGAGTACAGTTCCCCAAGGGGATGACAAGGCTGCTGCGTGGCTTCGTTGCGCATTCGTTGTTTCTGCCTAAACAATCTTATATCTTACGTCTGAAATCTTTTATCTTAAATCTAAATACCAAAAGTGATTGGAATCAATCAATTCTGCCCCCTAAAACCCTCGGAATCCTGAACTATCCTGTATCCCCTTTTTATAAGGAATATTGAGGAAGTCGAGCTTGCCGGGCTTCACGTGGATGAAGAAGCTGTAGGAGCCGAACTGTGGCTGCCAGGAAAGGCCCATTTCCCAGCAATGGAGGTCACGGGCGAAGGAGAAGTCCGGGTAGGTGATGCGCTTGGAGGAGAAGTCGTAGCCGAAATTGCCCACGATGATGTTCCAGTTGGGGGTGAGCTTGATGCTGCCCCGGCTGCTGATGGTGTGGGTGGTGATGGCGATGGAGTCCTTGCCGGCGGTGGCGTAGTAGCGCTGCGAGACGGTCAGGTTGTGCGAGATGGTGAAGTTCTCGAACAGGCTGAGGAAGTCTTCCGGTTCGGCGAGGTTGGTCAGGCTGGCCTCGGTGCCCTCTTCCCGGCGGGGCTGGTTGGCCACTTTCTTGTCGGTATCGTCCCCTTTGATGAAGTCCCGCAGGCGTTCCACAGTGATATTGGTGCTGATATTGGCGTTCCAGGTGGTGAGGTGCAGCAGCTTGCCGTTGGTCTTGATGTTCAGGTCGTTGAGGCGGCGCCCGGTCGTTCGGTCGAAGTCGTAGGGGTCCATCACCACTTGGAAGCGGAAGCTGGAGAGGTTGTTGAACAGGCCCGTGTTGCCGCCGATGCTGACGACGCTCCAGCGCATGGAGTCCGCCGCAAAATTGTAGCTGCCGCCCACGCTGATGGTGTTGAAGAGTTTCACGTTCTTCAGCGTCGAGTCCTTTTTCATCACCTTCGCCTCGAAGTTGTTGCCGAAGCCGTAGTTGAGGGCCATCTGCTTGCCGCCTGTCGGGGGCTGGTCGTAGCCCACGGCCCGGTTGTTTTGGTAAATGCTGTAGCGCAGCAGTTCGTCGTCCCGTAGGTCGGTCTGCACGTATTTGAAATAGCCCCAGTCGGGGTTGGTGTAATCGGGCGTGTAGTTGAAGCCGACGGTGGGGGTGATGACGTGCCGCAGGCCCCGTATTTTTCCCTTCTTGAATAAAACAGTCCCGAAAATCTTGGTACTCATACTGGCCCCAGCGTTGAACTGGCGCAGCGGCTTGAAGCTCCACATTTCATCGGTGATGACCTTGCCGTAGGTGGTATCGTACCTGACTTGGAAGTCGGAGGAATCCTCTGGGTTGAAGAGCGTGTCAATCGGTTCCAGTTCCAAGGTCGGGTCGAAGCGCTTGTCCTGCGTCTTGAAGTACCACACTTCTTTATAATTGACGCTGGGCGTGAAGTTGAAATATTTAAGCAGGTTGAAACTGGTGCTGGTGCTCACGTTGTGGCGGATGCCAAATTTGGCGCTGTCGAGCGTGGACTGCTTGAACAGGGTCGTGTCTGTGGCGGTGAACTGGTTCTTGGCCTCGCCAGAGTAGCGCATCTGGATGCGTTCGTACCAGCGTTCCCCGCCCGTCTGTATTTTCCGCTTGAAGGGGTACAGGTTCTGCGTCTGGAAATTGACTACCGGGAAACTGATGTTCACAAGCCGGGTGTTGGTGTTCTGGGAGTGCGCAAACGAAGCACTCAGGTCAAACGGCTTGTCGAAGCGCTGGCGGTAGGACATGTTGGAGTTGAGGGAACTGTTGAGCCGGGCGGAGGCGCTGGTCAGGTTGTTTTTTTGGTAATTGCCCGTCTGGATATTGATACTGCCGCCGAGACTGCGGTAGGGGTTGGCCTTCGAGTCTTGTGTGTGCGACCATTGCAGGCTACCCGCTGGCTGGTAGCTGATGCCGCCCTTGGCGTCCTCGGTGCGCTGGTACGAGAAATCGGCGGTGACTTGGCCATTGTATTTGTAGCGCTGATTGTACCTGGTGATGGCGTGCAACCGCACTGTGCCTTTCAGGTAAATATCCGTGGTCAGTTGCAAGTCCACTTTGTCGTTAATGGGGATGTAGTAGCCCACACGGTCGAGGCCGAAGCCCCAAGCGGGCGAGTACTGGTAGTTTTGGGGGAAAATAAGGCCCGTTTTCACCCCCAGCTTCATGGGGAAAAAGCCAAAGGGCAACCAGAGCGGCGTCGGGATGTCCCCGATGATGAGGTTGCAAGGCCCCACGATGGCCACTTTGTCCTGCACGATTTTCTGCTTGTTGCTTCGGATGCCGAAATGCGGGTGCTCCAGCGTGCAGGTCGAGAAGATGGCGTTGCGGTTGTAGATGATATTGTGCTTGGTGGTGTCCTTCCCCACCCCGAAGAATTTGCCCTTTTCGCCGATGATGTTCAGGCCCTCCTGCTGGGTCTGCGCATCGTAGATGATGCCCTTGTTGGTCTTGTAATTGTATTTCATCTTGGCGGTGGTGAACTCCTGCTCGCCGTCCTTGAACTTGGGCTTGCCGAGCCATTCGCCAGTTTCCTGTTTCTTGCCCTCGGCGCTCATCGTGTTTTCCTTCCAGTCAATGATGATGTAGTTGGCCTCCATGTTCATGTTCTGGAACTTGACCGTAGCGCTGCCGTAGAGGTGGATTTGCTTGTTTTTGATGTCAAAATACATGGAATCCGCTGCCGAGTAGTCAATTTGGTCCTCAATCGCATCTTTGGAAATGGTGATGCTGTCGAGGTTGCTCGAACGGACGACAGGTGGCCGGAACTGCGGCAGCGAGTCGGCTGCCGGGCGCTGGTTGCCGGGAGTGGGCCGTTGCAGGGGTACGGTGGTGGGAGGCCCCAATTGTGGCGGCGGGCCTTGCGCAAGCAAACCATTTGCGCCAAGCATTATAAAAGAAAGAATTATGACTAACTTTGCGGTCAAATCTTTTGGATTGAAGTTTGTTTGAAGGCTTGCGTTATCGGATTTTGAATCAGTTGCACAACATTCCTTGAAGTCAACTGCGTTTTAGGCCCGAATTCGCATCCGCTATGAAACTCACCTAAGCGAACAGCCAAAAACCTTATTTTTCCTATAAAATGAAGGCTTTACTTTTCCTTCCAACGCTGCTGATTTTTTCCCCGGTCTGGAGTTTGCCAAAACTTAACAGCCCCGTTTCACCAACGGCGGGCAAAATTATCAAAGCAGCCTCAATCGGCACGGATTTTCTGGATTTGTACGAGCCGTGCGATTCCTTGGTTCAGCCGAGCGCCCAATTTTCCGATGGTTCGGAGGCTTCGCTGGCGCTTTCGCTCAATAAGCGGAAAGGCGCTTTTGGGGTGAACACGGTGGTGATAGACCCCGGCCACGGCGGCCACGACCCCGGCTGCCACGGTGGCAGCACCAAGGAAAAAATGGTCTGCCTGGCCGTTGGCAAATACTTGGCGGAAGCCATCCAGCAAAACTACCCGGACGTGAAGGTCATCATGACCCGCTCCACGGACGTTTTCATCCCATTGAACGAACGTGCCGCCATTGCCACCCGCAACAAGGCCGACCTGTTCATCTCCATCCACTGCAACGCCATCGTGGGCGCTTCTGGGACGATGGGCACGGAGACCTATGTGTTGGGCCTCCACGCCACCGAGGCCAACCTCAGCGTGGCCAAGCGGGAGAACGAATCCATCCTGTACGAGGCGGACTACGAGACGAAATACGACGGCTACGACCCCAATTCGCCGGAGGCGCATATCATCTTGTCCATGTTCCAGAATGCGTTTTTGGAACAAAGTCTAAAGTTTGCGGACAAGGTGCAGCAACATGCCCATGCCCATTCCAGTCGCAAGAACCGAGGCGTGAAGCAGGCGGGGTTCCTCGTGCTGCGCCATGCCACCATGCCGAGCGTGCTGGTGGAAACGGGATTTTTGACCAACAAAACCGAAGAGTCGTTCCTGCGGACGAAAAATGGGCAAAAGTCAATGGCGAATGCCCTGCTGAAGGCTTTCGGCGACTACAAGGCGGAAATGGAAGGCAATTCGGCCCCAGCGCTTGCATTGCTGGATGCGGACGAAAAAGAGGGAACCGAAACGGAAGCGGAGGCCGTGCCCGTAGCAGAGAATGCTTTGGCCGACGCCTCGAAAACGACGGAGACAGCTTACATCAAGCCCGTCAAGCAGGAGACGACGCCCCCACCGACGAACGTAAAACCGACGAAGGAGAACCCGCCCGTTGGTTTGGATGCTTCGCCTGCGGCGAAAAAAAAGTCGGAAGCGGGAAGTGCCTCCACAAAAATCTTGGTGGAAAAACCGGTGTCGGAATCCACCTCCAACAGCCAAGCTTCAGCCTCACAACCTGCTGATATTCAATACCGTGTGCAGTTGGCAGCTTCGCCAAAACTCTTGGACGTGAACACGGGGAAATGGGTGAAAGTGGATTATTTGATAGAGGTCATCCAAGAAAATGGCTTGTATAAATACCAAGTCGTTAATTTCGCCACCCAAGATGAAGCCTTGGCGGCTAAAACAAAGCTACGTTCAATGGGTTTTAACGATGCCTTTGTGGTAGCCTACCAAAATGGCGTTCGTTTGAAGTGAGTTTTTTTGTTTTGTTTGAGTAGTTTGATGGGTTTGAATTGTTTGAGTTGTTTGAGGAGTTTGATTTGTCCCCTCTTTCGCATCAAACCCTTCAAACCCCAATGGGTCAAGCAAATCAAACTCATCAAACAAACTTAACCCATCAAACAAACTTAACCCATCAAACCAACACTCAACCACCTGTAATCATATCGAATGCGGAAAGAAATCAAAATCGCCATTTTCTCCATTACCACATTAGCGCTAGCTATTTGGGGATATAAATTCTTAAAAGGGTTCAATATTCTAAGCAAGAAGACCGTAGTCTATGCCACCTACGAACGGGTGGACGGCTTGCGGATTTCCACCCCAACCATGGTGAACGGCCTACAAGTGGGCTTGGTCTCCGATGTTTTCCAAAGCCCCGACGACCCGAACGTCATCACTGTGGAAATGCACCTCGACAACGGTGTGAAAGTACCGAAGAACGCCATAGCGACGATTGTTTCCGATGGCCCCATGGGCGGGGTGCATATTGACTTGGTGTTCGAAGGCAACTGTTTCGACAAGGATTGCATCGCCAATGGCGGGTATTTGAAGGGGTTCACCAAGGGCCTGCTGGCCTCCATGGTCACGCCGGACGAGATGAAACTGTACATGGACCAATTGAACAGCGGCTTGAAGGAGATGCTGGATACACTGTCCGACCGACTGAAAAACAGCGAGGAAATTGACAAAAGCGTACAGGACATCCGCATCACGCTGTCTAACCTGCGCAGCTCTACCGACAAGCTGGACAAGATGATGACCAATTCGGCTGGTTCCGTGGAGCGCAGCATCAAAAATATCGAGAGCATCACCACGAGCTTGAAAGAAAGCAATCAGCAAATCCGCAATATTCTGGCGAATGCCGAAGATGTTTCGAAGGATTTGAAAGACGCCAACGTGCAGGAACTGGTGGGCGAGACTAAAGTCACCATGCAGAAACTGCAAACCACTTTGGCCAGCAGCGACAAGGCCATCGCCGATTTGGGGGCCATCCTCCAAAACATCAAAAACGGCGATGGTGCGCTCCCCATGCTCCTGAACGACAAGGAGTTTGCCACCAACCTGCAAACCACCATGAAAAACATGGACTTGCTACTACGTGACGTGCGCCTGCACCCAGAACGCTACCGCCGTGTTTTATCAAAGAAACAGATGGAATACGAGTACGAGCCAATCGAAAAAGACCCGGCTTTCCAGCAAGGAAAGAATTGATGCTTGAGGTTTAGCGGGGTTTAGAAAGTTTAGAGGGTTTAGTGAGTTTAGGTTAATCCAGCCAAACTCACTAAACCCTCTAAACTTTTTAAGCATGCTCAAGAAGACTAGCCCAGCTTTTTGGTAAGCTGGTGAATGGGCCTATCCACCCAGGTAGCGTTTGTTTTGATGATTTTGGCTTGAAAAGTATAAATCAGCATCGCCAAACCTGCGCCGATAATTCCACCAACGTACACATCGGGCCAGAAATGCTGCACGAGGTACATTCGGGAAAATCCTACCGCAAGTGCCAGCAGGAAAAACAGGAAAACGTACTTTTTTTCCGAAGGCAGGATAAAAATCAACAAGCTGTACAATGCGAATGCAGACATCGAGTGGCCGGAAGGGAAGCTAGTTGCCCCTGTGTTCAGTACCACACCGTCAATGAGTTTGACATTTTCCAATAGATTTTGTTGCGTCAGGTAGGTGAAGGGCCGGTCAATGGCGAATAGGCTCTTCAAGCCAAAGCTCAGGGTGAGTACCGACAGCCCGGTCAGCCCCACGAGCATGGCGTAGCGGATGCGCACGACCAGCGCCAGTATCCCAATCACGAAATAAACCGGGGCTTCGCCCAATTTTGTGGCTTGGATGAAAAATTCGTCGAGGAAGGGGCTTCGGTTGCTACTGAAAAATACGAGGCCATCAACCTTGCTGGTAGAGGCCAATAAAAGGCCCCCAATAACAACGAATGCTAGCATCAAATAGAAAAAAAGCCGATTATCTTGAAGGGTCTTGCGCATTGACTGCCTAATTTTTGGGCAAAATTGCGGCTTTTTGGTTCAAATCGCTAACGGTATGATAGTTCTCCGCATCTTTGCGCCACATGGAAATCATAACTGCTGAATACAACGGAAGTTTTGCAAAAGTGGAAGATTGCCCCACCACCAATTTGCCGGAGTTCGCCTTCATTGGCCGCTCAAATGTTGGCAAATCGTCGCTCATCAACATGCTGACAGGCCGAAAAGGCTTGGCGCACGTGTCCAAAACGCCGGGCAAGACGCAGACGCTCAATTTTTTCAAAATCAATGACCGCTGGCACCTCGTTGACCTTCCGGGCTATGGGTATGCCAAGGCGAACAAAACTGTGCGGGCTGGTTTTGGGCCGATGATTGAAAACTACCTGTTGCAGCGGGAAAACCTGAAATGCTGTTTCATCCTGGTGGATTCCAATATTGAACCCAAGAAGATTGACATTGAGTTCATGAATTTCTTGGGGGAAAACCAAGTGCCGTTCGTCATTGCCTATACCAAGTGCGACCGCATTTCAAAGTCAAAGTTGGGGCTGAATTTAATGGCCATCCGGACAGCAATTTCCGAACATTGGGAAACGCTACCAACGGAGTTCATCACCTCCGCCGAACACAGGACGGGCAGGGAAGAAGTCTTGGGGTTCATTGACGGCGTGAACAAAAATAGCTGATAATCAATTCTTTAGGGTAAAAAGGATACATGACCAGACTAGAGCTTTTCCAGCAAATCATCGCCAAAAAATCTTTCCTCTGCATTGGCCTAGATTCCGATATTTCCAAGATTCCGCCACACTTGCTTGGGTACGAAGACCCAGTTTTCGAGTTCAACCGACAAATCATCGCTGCCACGAACGACCTGTGCGTTTGCTATAAACCAAACCTTGCTTTTTACGAATCGCAGGGCTGGCAAGGTTGGCGCACCTTGGAAAAGACAATGGCGCTGATTCCCAGCGGGGTCTTTACCATCGCTGACGCAAAACGTGGGGACATCGGCAACACCTCTACCCAGTACGCCAAGGCTTTTTTCAATCAAATGAACTTCGACGCAGTAACCGTCGCCCCCTACATGGGTGAGGACAGCGTGAAGCCCTTCCTTGAATTTGAGGGGAAATGGGTCATTCTGCTGGCGCTCACTTCGAACCAAGGCAGCCACGATTTTCAATTCACCACGCAGGAAGGTGGTGGGCCGCTGTACGAGAAGGTCATCAACAAGGCAAAAACATGGGGCAGCCCGGAAAACCTGATGTTCGTGACAGGTGCTACGCACCCTGAGAAATTCAAGGAAATCAGGGAAATCACACCGGAGCATTTTCTGCTGGTGCCGGGCATCGGCGCTCAGGGCGGCGAGTTGGAAAAAGTGTGCGAATTTGGCCTGATCGACCAAGTTGGGCTATTGGTAAATTCCTCACGGGGCATCATTTTTGCCAGCCGGGGCGAAGATTTTGCGGAAAAGGCCAGGGCCGCAGCCCTCGAAATTCAAGCGCAGATGGCGCAAGTTTTGGCCAAGTATTTTCGTTAAAGCGTTTTTGGAACAACCAAACCTTCATTTTATGAAAAACATCCTTCGAATTTTAGTTTTGGCAATTCTCCCGTTGGCCGCTTCGGCACAGCACCTGGAAGCTGGCATCTTGCTGGGTGGTGCAAACTACGTTGGCGACCTGTCCAACAATTCCAGTAACCTCTACCTCAAAGAAACGAAACCTGCCGTGGGTATTTTCGTCCGGCAGAATTTCAACGATTTTGTGTCTGTCCGCCTTGGCTTCAACTGGGCCAGGATTTCCGGCCAGGATGCCAACGTCCGCAACGACCAATTCGTCCACGACCGCAACCTGAGCTTCCGTACCACTCTTCTGGAATTCGGACTGATGGGTGAGTTCAATATTCTTGGCTACCAGCCCTATGCGCTGTCACGGCCATTTTCACCGTATGTTTTTGTTGGTTTTGCAGCAACCAAATTCAACCCTAAAGCCCGCTACCAAGGCGATTGGGTTGATTTGCAGGCGCTGGGCACAGAGGGCCAAGGCATATCAGGCTTCGATTCACCATACAAGAAACTGACCTTCGCCGTGCCGTTTGGTATTGGGGTGAAATATGCCCTTACCGACAAGCTCAACCTTGGACTTGAACTGGGGGCACGCCCAAGTTTCTCAGATTTCCTCGACGACGTGAGCGGAAACTATGTTTCCTATCCTGAATTATTGGCGGGGAACGGTGAACTGGCTGCCGCACTCGGCAACCGCACGGGCGAGTTGACCGACAACGGCGAACCTGTCATCGTTGAAACGGGTGTTCAACGGGGCGATGACGCCAAAAAAGACTGGTATTTTATCCTCGGTGTGACCGTGTCCTACAATTTCCTCGACAACGGCCTGATTGGCAGCCGCAAGCGTGGCGGCAAACGGGCAGGTTGTTATAATTGATGCAGTGGTTAGTTTGGCGGTGACTTGAAGTTACCGCCAAACTATGGCCACAGCGCCACTTTCCTTCATCCTTTCCGCCTTCCTATTCGGTGTTCTTCCTTGATTTCGCCATTGTTTTTTAGGCGCTCCGCAATCATGGCGTGGTATTCCGGGTGCAATTCCGTACTGATGAAATTGCGGTTCAATTGCTGGCAAAGCACCAATTCAGAGCCACTTCCACCGAACAGCACCAGCACATCGTCCTTTTCCTTCGTGCAGGATTTTATCAGCATTTCCACGAGTCCCAGCGGGATTTGGCAGGCATGGAAAGTCTTGTCCTTGCTCACATTTTTCACCAAATCAAAATAGAACCAACTGTAAGGCATACGCCCCACATGTCCATCCGCCATGCGCTGCATGATGCGTTTGTCGGTCGGGTTTTGGTAGGGAACGGCCACTTGGTCTTTGTAGAAATGGTTGTCCTTCGACTTGGTGGCATGTAGGATGGAACGGTGCGCCGTTGTGAAACGCCGAGGGCTGTGCCCGACATTGGTATTGTAAACCCAGGCGTAATCCTGCACATCGTAAGCGTTTTCATCGAGGAACTTGACTCGGAGGTAGGCGTTCTGCTTCGGATAATTCATCATGAAAAGGTTGCCTGTCGGCTTCAGCACCCGCATGCACTCACGTGTGAGAGCGATGTACCAATCCACGTAGTCGTTCCATTTTGTGAGGTAGGTTTTGCCGTGGTAATTGATGCCGACGCCGTAGTCGGGGTCGCCGTACACCATGTCGAGCGAATTATCGGGCAGCTCGGCCAGCAATTGCAGTACGTCCTGATGGAAAACCTTGTTCCTGTATTTTTCGAGGCTTTTCATTCTAAAACTTTGAAAATCAGTGATTTGCGCCAGCCAAAATTGAAATTAGTTTATCCTCTTTCTCTGTAAACCTTCCAATCGGCTCCAAGAAATCGCCAAATCCTTCGGTTTGCAGCAGTGCTTGAACCACTTCGATGGCATCGCTTTTTACCGAAAAAAGCAAGCCGCCGTTCGTCTGTGGGTCTGGCAGCAAAGTAAATGCTTCCAGCACGTTCACACCTGCTCCGAAGCTGATTTTTTCGCCGTAGCTGCTCCAGTTCCGAGTCGTTGCATCAGGGAAAATCCGCTGCGAGATATAGCCACGCACCCCGTCCAGCACCGGTATTTTATCATAAAATAGCGAAGCGGAAAGCCCACTACCTTCGGCCATTTCTGTCAAATGCCCAAGCAGGCCGAAGCCAGTAACATCGGTCATGGCAGTGATTCCAGGCAATTTGGCGAGCGCTTCCCCTACCCTGTTCAATTTGGACATGCTTTCAATCATAACTGGTTGATGCTCAGGTGATAGAGCGCCACGTTTTTGCGCAGTGGAAAGCACCCCAACGCCCAGCGGTTTGGTCAGGAATAGCCAATCTCCCTGTTGGGCTGTGTTGTTTTTCTTCAAAAAACGGTGTTCCACCAGGCCCGTCACGGCCAATCCGAAAATCGGCTCTGGCGAGTCAATGCTGTGGCCGCCTGCCAGTGGAATTCCGGCCTGTCGGCAAATTTCACGGCCACCTTCCAGCACTTTCCCAGCTAATTCCACGGGCAGTTTGTCCACGGGCCAGCCGAGGATAGCCACGGCCATCAGCGGCTTGCCACCCATCGCATACACGTCGCTGATGGAATTAGCGGCAGCGATGCGCCCAAAATCGTAGGGATCGTCCACGATGGGCATGAAAAAATCGGTGGTGCTGATGAGTGCCTGGCCGTTGCCGATGTCCATCACAGCGGCATCGTCACGGCCTTCGTTGCCTACCAACAGGTTCGGGAAATGGGCCTGTTCCGTCAATCCATGCAGGATTTGGTCGAGCACCTTCGGTGCAATTTTGCAACCGCAACCCGCACCATGACTGTATTGCGTGAGCTTGATTTCTTCCATCATAATCCGTTTTCGTCAGCGATTTGGATGAGTTGGTGGGTAATGGCCGGCACGTCCAGTTTTTCGCTATTCATTTCAATGATACTCGAAAAATTGCCCCTGCCAGTGGCGTGGGTGTAGGTCTTGTCGTAGTAGTGCAGAGCGATGGCCGTGGCTTGTTCCACGTCACCCGCTTCGAAAGCCTCCAAGGCATCCTTGACGTTGTTCCCGCCCATCCGTTTCGTGATTTTTAGCAGCGCTTCCGTTAATTCTTCTTTGGGGTAAATGGCGTAAACTGCCGCCAGATGCCGTATTCGTTCCTCAAAAGGAATCTCTAGCTGAATCATGGGGGAAGCCTTGAAATGGTCAAAAAAACCAACTGGGATGGCGATTTTGCCGATGGTTCGGCTCTCGTTTTCTACCCAAATTCGCCGAGTGACATCCAGTTTTTGCAATTCTGAAAACAGGTCGTTTTCAAACTGCTCGACTCGTGGCTGCGGCGCTTCGCCGATGGCACCAAAGGCGGAACCTTTGTGATTAGCGAGCTTTTCGAGGTCAATGACCTGTTCGCCGAGCAAGGCCAATTGCTTGAGGATTTCGGTCTTGCCACTTCCTGTTTTCCCGCCAAGCACCACGAATTTGTTGTTGCGAAGCGAAAACTGCTCAAGCACCTGGTGGCGGTAAGCCTTGTAACCGCCCTGCAATACCTCCACATCGAATTTGGCGAATGACAACAAAGTGGCCAAGCTTCCGCTGCGCTGCCCACCTCGCCAACAATGCAGTGCTACCTTCCGATTGGGTGCCAGTTTCAACGCCTCCTTGACGTACCACGACATTTTGGCGCCAGCCAAATCCAAGCCCTTTAAAAATGCTTGTTCTGGGTTCACTTGTTTGTAAATCGTGCCTACGATTACACGTTCCTCATCGGAAAACAGCGGCAAATTCTTCGCTCCAGGGATGTGTCCTTGGAGAAATTCGGCAGGTGTGCGCACATCAAGCAGCACCCGATGCCCAGCATTTTCGAGTATTTCGGCAGCAGTTATCCTTTTCATGCTTACATAAATGGAATGGTTGGCGAAAGTAGGATTTTGCTCCTTTCACGTCTAGGAA
>Ga0075012_10001791_pt1 | contig 21491 bp, 7 predicted proteins | sample All_14_2_FD_71474 | JGI IMG/M metagenome (GOLD analysis project Ga0075012, IMG submission 71474) | Freshwater microbial communities in response to fracking from Pennsylvania, USA - Allegheny Zone_MetaG_DW_15 | ecosystem: Environmental > Aquatic > Deep subsurface > Groundwater > Drilled...
GTTGGCACAACAAAAAAATTTAATTTATCTCTTTATGGATAAACAAAAAAGTGTCCAGGAATTGGACGATGTAGTTGTTCGATTTTCCGGTGACTCCGGAGATGGAATGCAGCTTACAGGAACACTATTTGCCGATGCATCTGCGCTGTTTGGTAATGGTGTAAACACATTCCCCGATTATCCATCGGAAATCCGTGCACCACAAGGAACAGTAGGTGGAGTATCCGGTTTTCAGGTGCATTTAGGAAGCCAAAAGGTTAACACCCCTGGCGATTTTTGCGATGTGCTTGTAGCAATGAACCCTGCTGCGCTTAAGGCAAATGCTAAATGGGTAAAGAAGGGCGGAATGATTATTGCCGACTCCGACCAGTTTAACGAGAAAGGCTATCAGCGTGCTGGGTACAAAACCCTCGATGCTATTGCTGAGTTAAACCTGCAAGATTACAAAGTAATTTATGCTCCAATCACAACTTTAACTAAGGAAAGCTTAAAGGATAGCGGTTTGGACAATAAGAGCATTATTCGTAGCAAGAATATGTTCTCACTTGGAATGGTTTATTACATTTTCGACCGTCCATTAACATTTACAGAGAAGTACTACGAAACAAAATTTAAGAAGAAGCCTGAGATTGTTGAAGCTAACAAGAAAGTGTTACGCGATGGTTTCAACTATGCTGCAAACATTCAGGCAATTCCTAATACTTACAAAATTAAGCCTGCAACTACACTTCCAAAAGGTAAATACCGTTCAATTAACGGGAATACTGCTACCGCTTGGGGTTTAATTGCTGCTGCTGAAAAGGCAAATCTACCTTTATTCTGCGGTTCGTATCCTATTACTCCTGCTACCGAAATTCTTATTGAGTTAGCAAAACGTAAGGACTTGGGTGTTAAAACTCTTCAGGCCGAGGACGAGATTGCCGGTATCTGTACTTCAATTGGTGCTGCTTATGCTGGTAATTTTGCTGTTACTACAACATCTGGCCCAGGTTTATCTCTTAAGTCAGAGGCATTGGGTTTGGTTGTTATGACAGAACTTCCTATGGTTATTGTCAATGTTCAACGCGGTGGTCCTTCAACAGGTTTACCAACTAAAACTGAGCAATCGGACTTAAATCAAGCTTTGGGTGGCCGTAATGGCGAGGCTCCAATGGTTATTGTTGCAGCAAGCACTCCTAGCAACTGTTTCGATTACGCTTTCATTTCTGGTAAAATTGCAATGGAGCATATGACTCCAGTTCTTCTGCTAACCGATGGTTTTATTGCTAATGGTTCAGAGCCTTGGCGTATCCCAAGCATGAAGGATTATCCTGCAATTAACCCTCCAATTGTACCTGAAGGAACCGAGAACTTTATGCCGTATGCACGCGACGAGAAACGTTTAGCTCGTGGTTGGGCTTTCCCAGGTAAAAAAGGTATTGCTCACCGTGTAGGTGGTTTGGAGAAAGATTTCCTTAAAGGTTCAGTATCGCACGATCCTATGAACCACCAGCGTATGACCGATATTCGCGCAGCTAAGGTAAAACGTGTTGAGGAGTTTATTCCAGAACAAGAAGTTTATGGCGATAAGGAAGGCGATTTGCTTGTTATTGGATGGGGCGGAACTTACGGACACCTTCTCACTGCAGTTCAAGAGATGCGTGCTGCTGGTAAGAGCGTTTCCTTATGTCAGTTTAACTATATCAATCCTCTTCCAAAGAATACTCGTGAAATTTTGAGTAGATATAAAAAGTTGGTTGTTTGCGAGTTAAATATGGGTCAGTTTGCTAACTACCTACGTATGAACTTCCAGGAGTTCAATTACCTACAGTTCAACAAGGTTCAAGGTCTTCCTTTTACTGTAGTTGAGTTGGTTGATAAGTTTAACAATATTTTGGAGGGCAAATAGTCATGGAAGAAAAATACTTACAATATACTCCTCAGGATTTCAAGAGCGATCAGGAAGTTCGTTGGTGTCCAGGCTGCGGTGATCACGCAATTTTAAACGCGGTTCAAAAAGGATTACCAGAGGTTTCTAAAATATTAAAGTATAACCTTGAGCGTTACGTGTTTGTATCGGGTATTGGTTGTTCAAGCCGTTTCCCTTACTATGTGAACACTTATGGTTTCCACGGTATTCACGGTCGTGCTTCGGCTATTGCTACAGGTGTTAAGGTTGCTAACCCAACCCTTAGCGTATGGCAAATCACTGGCGATGGCGATGCGTTAGCAATTGGTGGTAACCACTTTATTCACGCTGTACGTCGTAACATCGACATTAACATACTTCTTTTTAACAACCAGATTTACGGTTTAACAAAGGGACAGTATTCACCAACATCACCACTTGGTGCTATAACTAAAACATCACCATTCGGAACCGTGGAGCATCCATTCCGTCCAGGAGAATTGGTAATTGGTGCGCAAGGTAAATTCTTTGCTCGTGCACTTGACGTTGATGTTAAGTTAACCACCGAGGTTATGGTTGAGGCTGCTAAGCACGATGGAACATCGGTTGTTGAGATTCTTCAGAACTGTGTTATTTTCAACGATAACGCTTACGACTTCTTGACAGACAGAGAGCATCGCGAGGATAGAATTATCACTCTTCGTCACGGTGAAAAGATGGTGTTTGGTAAAAATCGCGATAAGGGTCTAATCCTAAGCGGTCTTAGCCTAAAGGTTGTGACAATTGGTCAAGGTGGTTTCACAATGGACGATATCCTTGTTCACGATGCGTACAATCCAAACCCTGGCGTTCATATGATGCTTGCTAATATGGAGTATCCTGAGTATCCAGTTGCTATGGGTGTTATCCGCAATGTAAAGGATACAACTTACGACGATAACGTTCGCGATCAGGTACTTGAGGTAATGAAAGATGCAAAGATTAAATGTATGGATGATCTGCTAAATAGCGGTGAAACTTGGGATGTTTAATCGAGTTCTATAAAATTATTAAAGGGGAGTTTAAACTCCCCTTTTTTATTTTTGTTCCTCTAAGGTGTAATCCATAACAATAAAACAATTTTCCATAAATTAGCGAATGATAATTCTGATACTATGCTAAACGTAATTCCTGACCAATCGTATCTAAGTTCCTATCAACTTGATATCTACGATACCTCTTTCGATAAGTTGATGCAGAAGCGTATTTACAAAGTGCTGCTAATATGTAGTAGTTACGATGCATTTATGCTGGAGGAGGACGGACGTATTGATGAGCAGATTTTTAACGAGTATGTTTCGCTTAGCTTAAGATATCCACCCGTATTTATTCAGGCGCACACCGCACGTGAAGTTCTAAAAGTTCTTCAGGAGGAGCGTATCGATCTTATTATATCAATGCTTAATGTGGGCGAAATTGATACCTTTAATTTAGCAAAGATGCTAAAGGCAAGGCATCCTAATATCCCAATTGTTGTTCTTACACCTTTTTCGCGTGAGGTATCAATACGTCTCCAGCGCGAGGATTTATCGGCAATCGACTATGTTTTTTGCTGGCTTGGTAATGCCGACCTGCTGCTTGCAATTATCAAGCTTATTGAGGATAAGATGAATGCCGACCATGATATTCTGGATGTTGGGGTTCAGGCAATATTGCTTGTGGAAGATTCGGTAAGGTACTATTCATCTTTCCTGCCAAATATTTACAAGATTGTTTTTCGGCAGGCTCGGAGTTTTATGACAGAGGCTTTGAATGAGCATCATCGGATGTTACGTATGCGTGGTCGCCCAAAAATTCTTATGGCTACAACATACGAGGATGCAGTTGCCTTATATCGTAAGTATCAGAATAATATAATTGGAGTTATCTCTGATATTAGCTATAAGGTTGATAACCAAAGGGATCATTTAACCAAAGCGGGATTAAGACTGTGTAAGTTGATTCGTACCGAGGATCCAAATATGCCATTTCTACTTCAATCGTCAGAGTTGTCGAATAAACTTTATGCCGATGAGCTTGGAGTGAGTTTTGTGCATAAGTACTCAAAGACCTGTAATATTGAGATACGCGATTATATTATTAATAACTTTGGATTTGGTGATTTTGTTTTTCGCGATCCCGATACCATGGCTGAGGTAGGACGTGCTACCGATTTAAGTCAGCTGCAACAGCTTATTATGACCGTTCCCGACCGCTCATTAGTTTATCATACAAGCAGGAATGATATATCGAAATGGTTGAATGCAAGGGCGATATTTTCCATTGCGCAGCTTTTTAAGCCGATGACTTTAAAGGATTTTAAAACAACCGACGATGCCCGAAACTTTCTTTTCTATGCAATTTCGGCATACAGGTTGAGCAAAGGACGAAGTATTATTGCAAAATTCGACAGGAACACTTTTGACGAGTACAAATTTTTTTCCCGTATTGGTGAAGGATCTATTGGCGGAAAGGCTCGTGGATTGGCCTTTATAAATCAGGTGATAAAGGATTACAATCTGTTTCATAAGTTCGATGATGTATTAATAAGCATTCCTAGAACTGTTGTTATTAGCACTGACTTGTTCGATGAATTCATGGAGTCCAACAACTTGTATGGAATAGCTTTGCAGGATGTTGAGGATGAGATTGTTTTAGAGGCATTTGTATCGGCAAAACTTCCGGAAAGGTTAAAAATTGACTTGCGTAAAGTAATATCAGTATTTAAGCGTCCGTTGGCTGTACGCTCCTCAAGCAAACTTGAAGATTCACACTATCAGCCATTTGCGGGCATTTACTCAACCTATATGGTTCCTCGCTCCGAGGATTCCGAACAGATGCTCCGAATGCTTTGTAGTGCCATTAAGGCTGTATATGCCTCGGTATTTTTTAGGGCCAGTAAGGCCTATATGAATGCTACCCAGAATGTTATTGACGAGGAGAAAATGGGTATTGTTATTCAGGAGATATGTGGTAACGAGTACGGAAATCTTTATCTACCAACATTATCGGGTGTTGCACGAAGTATTAATTTTTACCCTTTAGGCGCTGAGAAACCGGAGGATGGAATTGCAACCATAGGCTTTGGCCTCGGAAAGTTAATTGTTGATGGAGGTGTATCGCTTCGTTTCTCACCGAAATATCCAAAGAAAATACTTCAACTCTCTTCGCCAGAAATGGCGTTGCGGCAGACTCAGAAAAACTTTTATGCCTTGAATACCAATCCTGCAGAATTTATACCTCAGGTTGATGACGGAATGAATTTGCTTAAGATGGAAATTAATGAGGCAGAGGGAATACCCGATTTGAGGTATATAGCATCAACCTACGATTTTCATAGTGGAATTATTCGCGATGGCTACTACGACGAAGGGAGAAAGCTTGTCACATTTGCGGGGATATTAAAGCATAAAACATTCCCGCTGGATGAAATACTTCAGACCTTGCTCGAAATAGGGAAAAAGGAGATGAATAATCACATTGAGATAGAGTTTGCTGCCAACCTAAATACCCCGAAAGGCATGCCCAAAATGTTTAACTTCCTACAAATTAGACCAATTGTAGAGAACGATCAAACCGAGGAAATTGACTGGGATTCTGTTGATTATTCAAAAGCAATTATTTACTCAAAATCGGCACTGGGGCACGGAACGGTAAAGGATATTTACGATTTTGTATACGTAAAACCCGACAAGTTTAACCCTGCCCGTACCAAGGAAATTGCCTATGAAGTGGAGACTATAAATAAGCGTTTTATAGATTTAAAGAGAAATTACATAATAGTAGGCCCTGGCCGATGGGGCAGTAGCGATCCTTGGTTGGGAATCCCCATTAAATGGTCGCAAATATCGGAGGCAAGGGTGATTGTTGAGTCGGGCTTGGATAATTTTAGAGTTGACCCCAGCCAGGGTACACATTTTTTCCAGAATCTAACATCGTTTAGAGTGGCGTACTTAACCATAAATCCTTATATGAACGATGGCCTTTACGATTTGGAGTACTTAAACACACAGAGCGCTTCGTTTGAGACCGAGTTTTTAAGGTGTGTAACATTTACCAAGCCTTTGGCTATTAAAGTGGATGGAAAAAACAATTTAGGTATCATTTTGAAAGCAGATGAGCCCCTTTAAGCTAAAGATTGACATCAAATTCTGAAAAAACCTGTTTAAGATCATATTTTTATCTGATATTTTTCTTTTGAAATGTCATTATTAAGATTCAAATTTGAACAACTTTTTCAGGACATTATTCCTGAAATATTAAATCAAAACTTACAAGTTTTACACATTTAAAAAATTAAGCGATGAATGTACATAAACTAATGGCTGAGCTTGAAAAGAAACACCCAGGTGAGGTGGAGTACTTACAGGCCGTACGCGAGGTTCTTGAGTCAATTGAGGAGATTTACAATCAAAATCCTCAATTTGAATCTGCTGGTATTATTGAGCGCATTGTTGAGCCCGACAGAATCTTAACATTTAAGGTGCCTTGGGTTGACGATGAAGGTAAAGTTCACGTTAACTTAGGTTATCGCGTTCAGTACAACAACGCCATTGGACCTTACAAAGGTGGTCTTCGTTTCCACCCAAGCGTAAACCTATCAATCCTTAAATTCTTAGGTTTCGAGCAAATTTTCAAGAACAGCTTAACTACTCTTCCTATGGGTGGTGGTAAAGGTGGTTCTGACTTCAACCCAAAAGGCCGTAGCGATGCTGAGGTTATGCGTTTCTGCCAATCTTTCATGCTAGAGCTTTGGAAGATCATTGGCCCAGAAACTGACGTACCTGCTGGTGATATTGGTGTTGGTGGTCGTGAAATTGGTTTCATGTACGGTATGTACAGAAAACTTGCTGGCGAAAACACTGGTGTTTTAACTGGTAAAGGTATTAACTGGGGTGGTTCATTAATCCGTCCTGAGGCTACTGGTTTTGGTTGTACATATTTCGCTCAAGAAATGCTTGCAACTAAAGGTATGACCTACAGTGGTAAGAGAGTTGCTATCTCTGGTTTCGGTAACGTTGCTTGGGGTGCTGCTTTAAAAGTAACTGAGCTAGGTGGTAAAGTTGTTACTATTTCTGGTCCTGATGGTTACATCTACGACGAGGCTGGTATCAGCGGCGAGAAGATCAACTATTTACTAGAACTTCGTGCTTCTAACCAAGATATCGTTGAGCCTTACGCTAAGAAATTCCCTGGTTCAAAATTTGTAGCAGGCAAACGTCCATGGGAAGTTAAAGTTGACGTGGCTATGCCATGCGCAACTCAAAACGAACTTGGTAAAGAGGATGCAGAGAACCTAGTAAAGAACGGTGTAATATGCGTTTCTGAAGGTGCTAATATGCCTTCTACTCCTGAAGCAATCGAAATCTTCTTGAAAAACAAGGTTTTATTTGCTCCTGGTAAAGCAGCTAACGCTGGTGGTGTTGCTACATCTGGTCTTGAAATGAGCCAAAACGGTATGAAGTTGAGCTGGACTCGCGAAGAGGTTGATGCTCGCTTACACCAAATTATGAAAAGCATTCACGGTGCTTGCGTTAAGTATGGTACAGAGAAAGATGGTTATGTTAACTACGTAAAAGGTGCTAACATTGCTGGTTTCATGAAAGTTGCTAACGCAATGGTTGACCAAGGTGTTATCTAATCTTTAGATTCTATATAAATGAAAAGGAGCCTTTTGGGCTCCTTTTTTATTGATAACTTTTTTTTAGAGTTTTTGGATATTGCTTATTAGCCATCCTGAGTTATTTGAAGATCTACTGAACTCCTCCACGGTTATAATCCAACCAGAAAAGATTATTGAAAAAGTTACCTTTTCGATACTCTTTATCTGAATTGTTTTTTGTTCGAGGCCTTTTATGAAAATCATGGTATTTGCCGTTGGGTTTGAAAGGTAGTAAATAGCATTATCGGCCTCGTTTAGTTTTTTAAGATTGATAAAGCTTGTCTCGTGACTATTTGGTGCAATAAAATGTTTTTTGATACTATCAGCATTCGAAGCAAATAAACTCGACTCAACGCTATTGATTACCCAACGAGCCGAATGGTCGGGCAGAGCATCAGGAATCATCTCAACCTTAATTTGGGCATCTTTTCCAAAGCAAACAATATTAACAAGAGCCTCTGCCTTTACTTGTCCGCTGTAAAGACTAATTTCTTTTGGGTTTGAGGGATTCACAATAAAGGAAATAAACTCTCCACAAACCACTCTGTACGATGAATCGTTGGGGTTTGTCAATCGTTGGTCTTCTTGGTTGATTAGGTAAAAAAGATAAGCATTACGGGGAAATTTGCTGGCGAATTCTTCTGTGATTAAATTTCCTTTCCAATCGGTTTTATAGTTAAACCTATCAATAAATTCCCCGAACTGTTTAACCTGTAAGTAGTATTCCTTTGGTGTTTGAAGTTTATCAATTTCAGGGATGTTGCTTTGTCCGTTTGAAACAAACTGGAATGTTATGGAAAATATTAAAAACATACAGAGTTTGGACTTTCTCATTACGCCTTCTTTGTTTCTGTTGCTTTTATATTACCTAAGAACACTCTCCATTTCTTCTCATTAAAGAACTTATCCTCTACAAGGTCAATAACAATCTCAATTTCTTTTTTTGTAACATCCTTGTAAACAAGATTATCCCCAGTAAACCCTGTGAATTCCTGAATCACTGTTGCCGATGAGTAGTATCTACCATCGGGACCTTTAGTAAAGCTCGATATGTATACAAGGTCGTAGAATTTGATAACCACGGCAGTGTATGGGAGCGATTTCAGCCTGGCAAGGTACTTCTCCATTGGGCGCGATTGTATTGTAACTGAGCCATCGGGCATAATTACAGATGTTTGCATTTCGGCACCTTTGAAGAAAAGCTTTAGAGCTTCTTTCTCGGCCATATTTCGTTTTTCTGCGGGCTGATCCTTGCTACCAATGGTAACAATATGTTGCTGGAATTCCTCCACTTTTTGCTTGGTTTGTTCCTTGAAAACATCAATGTCGGAATCGGAGAGGTTGATCTCATCGACAATTTTTGCCTCTTTGCTGCTACTCGCAGTTTTAGAAGGCTCCTGCGAGTAGGCTGTTGTTGTTATTCCAACCAGAAGAATAAGTAGTATTTGTCTCATAGACTGTAAAAATTGAAAACAATTAAAATTTATAGCTAATTCCAAACTTAACACCATATTTTGATATTCCAACTTTTTTTGCTGTTGTAATATTCCCAAAATCATCTGTAATAGTTTTATCATCGGAAACATTGGATATACCGTATGTGAGTTCTGGGGCAAAATATAGCGTGGTAAAGTAGTTTAAAGGATAAGTTATTCCGATAGCCGCTTTTATGGCTACATGTACTGGAGATGTTTTTAGGTTACCGCCACCATTAATGTTTGTACGATTTACAAATCCTAACTCTGGATTGGATAGTATTTGAACTGTTGCTGGGTATTGTTCGTAGTATCCAGATGTTGAGTAATTCCCAGAGGTTTGATAGTTGGATTTTATTTTGAACGAGGTAACTATCCCGCCTTCAAAATAAAAACCCCATTTTTCTGGATTAGAATTGCTATGTAAAATAAGTGTAGTTGGGACAGAAACGTATTGGTATATTAATAGAGAATCAAAATTTGAGGAGATACTTTTAATATGAGATTCCCCGTTAATATCATTGGTATAACTAGTATTGGTAAACGAACCACTTAGATTAGCATTGGCAGAATATTTGTTAAAACTAAGTCCGATGTTAACACCAATTCTTTTCGCTAGATACCATGTTGCTAATATCTCGAAATTCATTGCCGATTTTCCCTGTGTTGACCAACCTAACAGTGGGTTGCTGCTTAGGTTATCGTTACTGTATGATGTTAAGCCTCCTCCCATAAAAACACCAAAATACAATCCTTCTCTTCTGATGCTTGCAATTGGTTTTTTGGGCAATTCCTGTGTTGTGTTTGATGTTTGGCTGTATAAATTAACTCCAAATTTATCGATACTGGCTAGCTTAAAGTTTTTAAAAGTGTTTTCGTCTTTTTCAAAGGAAACCTTAAAGTCATACTTGGAATTGTCCCGGAATACAGTTTTCGACATATACTTTCCGGAAAAGAATTTTTCAATATATCCATTTATGTAAAACTTATCGTTGCCTTCGGGGATTACTTTTCCGTATTCTGCAGAATCAAGGTTCATACCGATGTTTCTAATTCCTTCAGGGTACGATTGTGTAAGATTTTTCTGATAGTCGGCGATGCTAATCCACCTTTGTTGTGGATCTGGTTCTATGTCGTTTACCACTTTAAGTGTAGAGTCTTTAAACAATCCTTTAAATGATATAGAATAGTAGGCTTTATCTTCGTCAGTCTCTTTTGGATCAGAAATTAGATTCAGAAAGTTAAGGTAATCGCTAAAAAGCATTTTTGTTTGATCCTTGATTAGTTGCATTTCTTTGTCGGAAAACGTGACGCTTTTTACTTCGGCCAATAGTTTAGAATCGTCCGCTAGTGTTTTTGCCTTGCTGCTTCGAACCCCAGCTATACGATAATTCTCAAACGTTTTATTCTTTTGAAAGAAAGCAATACGGAAAAGCACTTCCTCGGTTTGAGTATTGTTTTGCTTGTTCAGGTAGTTGCCATTCAGTCGCTTGGCGGTCATAATATCTACTGTATAAATATCGTTGCCGTGCGAAATAATATTTCCAGCCTTAAGGTTGTCGTAGTCAATAAAAAATTTCATCCCATCAGGATACCATAGAAGCATATTGGCTACATATGTTTCTAACTCGTATGCTTCGCTTAGTTTATGCGATGGATCTAGGTCGTTATATATAATTGCTTTACGACTAACGAATAGGTCTATCAATTTTTGGCTAGTTTTATTTGTCAATTCAAGGTCTACAACATTATCGGCTATCTCATTATTGTACTCTTCATATGATTTTAGAGTTTTAATAGCCTCATTATAAATAATTGCTTGTTGTTTTTCCGAAATTCCTTGTGCTAGGCTTAGTTTGCATAGGAGTAATACGATTAATGTAAAAGATGCAGTTTTTATAAAGTTATATTTAGAATTATTCATGGTGTGAAAGATTACTGTTTTACTATTTTTTTAACAAGCACGTTTTCAAGGTGTTGTATTCTGCAGAAATAGACTCCTCGGGGTAAATTTGAAATGTCTATGTTAAATGTGTCAATATTGTTGAATTGGAATTTGTCCACAACACTTCCCCTTGAGTTAATTATTTGAACATCTAGCAATCCTTTTATTGTGCTTCCCAGAATAACATTAAACTTTGATGTGGTAGGGTTTGGAAAGAGAAGAACACTCTCGTTTGAAAGGCTAGATATGTCGCTAATTATGCCACCAGTGGGAATGTTAATAATATCGCTTTTTGTTGAGCACTCGTTTCCTTCCTTGATTTCGACATAGTAATCACCTAAATTTCTATTTGCGACATAGTAATGAGTTTTTGCTCCAGGAATTGGATTATTATTATAATACCAAGTATAATCAGAAGCTTTATCGTTACTACAGCCAACAATCCATACATTAGGTCCTTTTGCAAAAATGTTGGGTTTTGCAGGAGCTGGTTTTGTATTTAAAGTTAGTATATCAGACTCTACGGCACACTGGTTTAATTTAGCTTCAACCCTATAATCACCTGCGGATAGTTTACCTATGTAACTAGGATTGCCTGCTCCATCAATGTCAATACCAGAGCGTTTCCATTGGTAATTAACCGAGGGAGAGAAATTTTTAACTAGCAGCTTAACGTCGGTTCCAGGGCAGAAAGATGTAATTCCACCTTCGATTTCAATAAGAGGTTTCTCTGGGGATTCTGTAACGTTAACCTCTACTGGTGTAGTTTTATTGCTACAGCTGTTGCTATTTGTTACCAGCAAATGGTATTGACCTGCTTGAGTTGCCGAAAACGTTGAAGTAGTTGCATTTGGAATTATTTCGTTATTACGAAACCATTGCAAATTCAGATTGGAACTATTATTTACTGAAAAGTTTACACTGGTTCCTTTACAAATGCTTGTTTCCCCATAACTAATAGATGGTATCGTTGGATTGCTATTTGCCACTATTGTTACTGGTTGCGATGCAGCAGAAGAACATCCATTATTATACGATGCAACAACAGTATAATTTCCCGACTCTTTTGCTGTAAAGTAGTTTTGGTTGTGTGCCAGTGGACCCTGATTGCGATACCATTTATATGTTACACCATCCATGCTACCTGCGCTTAACCTTACGCTATCACCAATACAGAATGTAGTAGCCGATAGAGCAGAAAGAACCGGAATTGCTGGAATATCCTTTACAATTACAGATACTGGAGAGGTTTTTGTTTGACATTGGTAGCTATTAGCAACTTGAATCCAATAATCGCCCGTTTCATCAGTTGTTAATTGGTTTGATGTTGCCCCGCTGATAATTCCTTTATTGCTGAACCATTGATATGTGTGAGATTGATCGGTTGTGTTAACTGCAAAGGTTACGCTATTTCCTTTACAAACAGTTGTTTCGCCGTAACTAACCGATGGCATAGTTGGGTTAACATTTGTAGTAACAACTATTGGTTGAGAATGTTTTGATGAACAACCATTGTTAAAGGAAGTTGTAAGTGTGTAGTTGCCAGATTCTTTCGCAAATATATAGTTAGAGTTTGATGTGAGTTGACCTAAATTACGATACCACTGATAGGTTACTCCGGATAAATCTCCTGCATTTATTTTCACACTATCGCCAACGCAGAAAGTTGTGCTTGATTCTGGAGCAATTACAGGAATGGCTGGTACATCCTTAACCGTAATGGTTTTTATATCAGAAACGGCTTTACATGTGCCGGAAAGGTTATTAACAACCTCAACTTTATAGTCGCCCGATTGTGTTTTAATTTTTAAAGCATTCGATTTTTCTGTAATAATCTGATTGTTGTGATACCAGTTGTAGGTGTAGTTTGGATTAAAAGGTACAGAGTAGATAACGCTGTCACCTTTGCAAAAAGATGGGTTGCCGTATACAAGTGATAATGTTGCATTTGGGATATCTGTTATTATAACTTCTCTACTTGTTGTATCAAAGCAATCATTATAACTTGCCTTAAGCTTAATTTTATATGTGTTATCAACATCATATTGGTGAGAAACAGGTAATTTGCTAGAACTAAACTTATTATCTCCAAAATCCCATTCCCATGTGTAGTCATTAGATGTTGGGTTTGATTGTATGGAATTGTTTAATATAGAGGCAGTGTTCTCACTACAAATTGATGATACATCAAATTTTGCTTTAACACCATGCTTAACATTAACCTTTCCTGTATACGTGTTTTTATAGCCTGATTTATCCGTAATCGTTAACGTTACAGTTTGCTCGCCGCTGTTAGTAAAAACATAGGTTGGGTTTTGTTTGGCGCTAGTTTTACTCCCTTCAAATGTCCATTCCCATGCAACGATACCTAACGCTGAGAAAGACTTGTCCGTAAAGTGAGTTGTATCGCCCCAGCAAACAGTATTTGAAGTAAATTCTGCTAAGGTGTTAGTTATTTTAAATTGAGAGCTACTTGACCATTGACTGCTTTTAAATCCTTGATCAATTGCTTGAACTTGCCATTCATAGGTTCCATCGCTTAAATTCTGAAGTTCCTTAAATGTGTTTAATTGGCAGTTCCCATTTTCTAATATCTGCCTTGTTTCCATGTTAGCTGGTGTGTATGAGGCTCCTTGCCATATAGCTGAATCAACATTTTTATAGCGAATATTGTAGCTTAAAGTCGCCGTTGGTGTTTCATCGTTTTTTACTGAAGCCCAATTAAAGTTAACTTTGCTTAGATTGGTTGAACTTGTTAAAAAGGTTGGGACTGCAGGTGAAGCGTTGGAATGCGATACCAAACTGCTAATTATATTATTTCGGTAAATTCTAGAGATAGGATTGATGTTTGATCCAGAACCATTGCCAGAAACAAGTGCATCGAGGTCTCCATCATTATCATAGTCGCCCAAACTTACTGTTGAATTATTAAAACGTAATAATGTTTGAGATAATGAGAAATTATCATTTCCATTATTTAGATAGATTTGAGTTTCTTTATCATCTACAGAAGCTCCACCAGATATTATCAAATCAAGTTTCCCATCATTATTGAGATCTCCCCATTTTACTACACCATACCTCATGCTTTGGATGTTAATATCCATTTCAGTAAAGGTATTTTTGGGATAATCGTTTTTGTAAATTTTGGACCTTGCTTCAACAAATAAATTAGGAGATACACCATATTCTCGTTCTCCAATAAGTGCAAGATCTAAATCTCCATCATTATCGTAATCTCCCCAAGCGGCAGAACTGTTGCTGCACCCATAAAAATTGGGATTAACTGAGAATATATCATTAACAAGTGATAGTTGTTCTGTAAATGTTTCATCACCGTTATTTTTATAAAGTGCAGTTTTTGCTATGTCTAATTGGGTAAAATATTCAATACTTAGGTAACCAGTTACCAAAATATCTAATAACCCATCATTATTATAATCTCCCCAAATAGAATGACCTTTATCGCTTATAGGTAAACCAACGGTTAATTCTGTAAATGTTGAATTTCCATTGTTTTTAAGGATAACTGTATTTTTACTATCGTTATGAGTTAAAATATCTAAGTACCCATCATTGTTAAAGTCTCCCCATTCTGTAAAGTCTTCAGCATTATCAAGTGTCAAGAGTAATGAAAAGTTGAGATTGTTTTCATTGAGATATAATGAGGTGTTTGAATTTGTTGATAATACTAGGTCAAGATCTCCATCATTGTCAAAATCAACCAATTTTTGACAAACGCTCGTACCAGTAACAATTGTTTTAGCTAGAGTAAATGTGTTATTTCCATTATTGCGATAGAAATATGTACTATTTCCCGATGTGACAACATCTAGAAAACCATCCTTATCATAATCAAACCAATCTTTTAAATGGTTATTATCCAAAGTAAAATCCTGAGCTGTTAAATCATTTGTGTAAAAAACACCTTGATTAGAATCAGTTGGTTTTATTGATTTTAAGTATTTATCACTATTATTTAAAGTATAATACTCCATTACATGGCATTTATAGGCCACACCAGGGGTTAACCCTGTTATTTCAACACTATCGGCAATTCCATTGAAAACGCAATACCAATTATTTCCGCCCAACTTGTATTTACAACCATCAACCAGTTGAGGAATAGCTCGATACGTTACTCCATTGATTGGAGTAGCAGCAGCTGTAGTTTCTTTTGATACAAATATTATCCGGCCTTCCCCATTTCCTGGTTTCCACTTAAGTTTTAATGAACTTGGGCTGATAGTATAGGAAACTAAACCATTGGATTGGAGAGAGTCAATAGTATAGACCTTTTCTGTTGGAAATGCACTTGCTTTTCCATTTTGGTTTACAGCCTGAACGCTCCAGTAGTAGGTATTGGGTCTTAACCCATCTAAAGAAAAAACAGTATCCCTAAGTAAAAGATTGTATTCTGTTGTTAAACGTGCCCCAGTGCTATTTAACGCTTGAGCGCTAACTATATTTGATGTTCCTGTAGCGGTTCCAATACGAATTGCATACATGGCTTTGTTCGTGCCACTGGTGCACTTACTCCAGGTGAAAACAGTTTTCTTATTATTGGTTGATGCGTTTAGATTTTGTGGTGTAGAAGGTGTTGGAATTGGAGTTGGGTTATTGTTCTTGAATAATTCTGTAGCATTCGGGCCATCAAAAAAGTTATTTGTCCCAGTTCGTAGAATATCTAAATCACCGTCATTATCATAATCTCCAAATGATATTGATTCGTATGGGATTAATGGTAAAAGGGATGGTTGTTGAACGAAATTAAAACTACCTGTGTTTTTGAAAAATATATTCTGTTGATTATTGTTCCTATCATAACCATTTAAATAAACATCTAAGAGTCCGTCATTGTTGTAGTCCACGAGCTTCCCAATGCCATTTAATCCTTCTGTAGTGGTTCCATATAATAATGAGACATCATTAAATGACCCACTACTATTCTTTATAATATTATTTTGGTAAGGGTATTGAGAAAAGCCATAACGTCCATAGGAATTGTACCCATTTATAAGAAGATCAAGTAGCCCATCATTATTAAAATCACCCGAAACAGAGTTTCCATTGTTTAAACTACTTAAATTGTAAAAGTCAAGATTTTTACGTGTGAATGTATTATCTCCGTTATTAAAATAAACTATTTCAGTAGAGATATTTGATTCCATTTTGCCATCCAATACAATATCTAGATCTCCATCATTGTCAAAATCATACCAAGATGAAGTACCGTAATCTATCCCTTCTAAAACAATCTCAGTCATATCGGTAAAAGTACCATCGCTGTTATTCCTGTAAATTTTTGTTATAGGGTCAATACCTTCTTGCATTGAATTTTTGTTGCTCGAACCTGATATTAGAATATCTAAATCCCCATCATGATCAAAATCTCCCCATGAAGCCGAGCCATTCATAACCTTTGCCGTTTGAATTTGAGTTTGCTCTGTAAAAGAGTTTGTAGGGTAATTGTTTTTGTAAATTTTAGTAACTATTTCACTTGAAGAACCACTTCCGCAATATCCAGTTATGATCAAATCCATATCATTGTCATTGTCATAATCGCCCCACGAATGTGAACTCCAAATCACCCCTGTAAATGATATGCCGCTTTGGTGTGTGAATGTCCCATTCTGATTGTTTTTATAGAGTAATGTTCTATCGTCACCGTAGGTATATCTACCAGAGATTAAGAAATCCAGATAGCCATCGTTATTATAATCAACCCAAGAGGTTGAACCCCAGAATAGATTTGTAAAAGTTGTATTAAGTATCTTTGAAAATTGTAAAAATGGACTTGTACCCTGAACTTGAGGTACAGTACTTGCTTTATAATATTTTATTGATGAACCTGAATTAGTATAAGGATAAACTTTGAAAAAATAGTTTGTTGAACTCTCGATATTTGTCCAGTTAGAATATGTTTGAACTCCTTGTGCAACTTTTACTGCTGCAATTCCATCGGCAAGGTCGTTGTCTTGGGTAATATCGGTGCCATCCACAGGGTCGATTATTGAGGCAAAACTAGCCTTCGATGCTTTTATCAAATAGCCATCGGGCGCAACAAATGAGCCAACAAAGTTAGAGGTGGTTCCTGATAATCCAAAATTATTTAACGTACAGTTATTCCCATTATTTGTTACATCGGTCAATGTTGTTATGCTAGTATTATTGCCAGATGCGACACCTTGATTAAACTTATAATATGCTAATAATCCTTCTGTTTGGGGTGTTAATTCATTGTAGATATTGGCAGCAATTTCTGTTTGAGTGCGGACTTTGTTCCATATCCTGAACTCTTCAATATTCCCTTTAAAATAGTACGAACCCATATACTGACGTCTTCCAATATTAAATTGATTAGTCGTATTTTGTAGTGCAGCACCCATAGTGCCAGGTCCATTCTTAACTAGTGTTACTTCGGTTCCATTGATATACATTTTTGCAAATGCGTTTGCTGGGTCATAAACCACTGCAATATGAGTCCATTTATTAACTGGAAGGACATTATAGGCATCGAGGTATATTCCTGTGGTTGGTATAAAGCGAAGACCATTAGCTCCGGCATCACCACAAGTGTGAATTTCCATTTGCTCTAAACCTTTACCGCATATAAAATGAACATCTGAAGAACTAGTAGGGCTCCAATACAACCAAGTTTCAATAGTAATTGCTGTAGCAATTGAGTTATCTATCATACCGTCATTTAGTGAGACATAATCGTTAACTCCATCAAAATTCAGTGCATTGCCTGAGCTAGGCGAAATATCTTTTGAATCAGTCCAGTTTAGAGCAATATTATTGCTGGTAGCATTTGCAGTTAAATTCGATATATGATTTTGTGGAGTTGTTTTCACAAACGACAATGATGATGAAGGCACAGTCGCTGCGGTATAATATTTAATAAATCCACCTGTATTGGAATAAGGATAAATTCGGAAATAGTAAGTTGATGAACCTTTAGAGTTAATCCAACTCGAGTAATTTTTAACGCCTTGGGCAACATAAGCCAATCCCAAATTGTCGCTTAAATCATTATCGCTGGAAGCCATTACTCCATTTACCGGATCGGTAAATGTATTGGTGGTATTTGCCATTATAACATATCCGTCGGGAGCAAAATAGGAATTCACCCAGTTAGAGGTTGTGCCGGTTAATGCAAAGTTATTAAGTGTTCCATTGTAAGTAGCCTTAGCATCGGTAAGGGTTGTTATGCCGCTATTAGTTGCTGAGGGTAATCCCTGATTGAATTTGTAGTATGACTTTAAACCTGTTTCGGTACCAGCCAATTCGGTATTCATCGCTGTATTTAATTCAGTTGATGTGCGAACCACATTCCAAATCCTTACTTCATCTATCTTACCATTGAAAAACAATGACCCACTAGATCTGCGGCCAATATTGAGTGCACTGGATCCAACTACATAGTTTGCAGTTCCTGATGCTACTTGAACTCCATTTTCATAAAGCAACGCTGTTGTTCCATTGAATGTTACTGCAACGTGCATCCAGTCACCAGTTGTTGCTATGTTGGGTGAAATGATATCGAGCCAAACGCCTGCATTTCTGAGTGTAGCGCATAGATGACCAGTTGGTGAAATATGCAATTCGAAACCTGCTGATACTGAAGGCTCATACAATGTTGAAACGATAGCCTGATCTACATTTACTACTGCTGGGCAAACCCATGCTTCGGCTGTAAAAGTTGAAAAATTTTGATTGCCGCATGTAATATAGTCATTTATACCATCAAAGTAGAGAGCATTATTTAATCCATCGACCCAATTCAACGCCACACCATTATTATTGGTTGCAGCAAAACCTGATGCATGGTTTTGGGGTGCTGGCTTAAAAGATAATTTGCAATTACTCTGAGGAGCCGTTGGAGATGTGAGGTAGTTAATGGCTATTCCACTGTTTGTGTAGGGAAATATTTTAAAATAGTAAGTGTTTGAACTATAATTAATCCATGACGAGTATGCCCGAGTTCCATAGGGCACTTTAATTACACCTACATTATCATTCAAATTATTATCGGGAGTAATTTCACTTCCATCAATTGGGTCAATAAAAGAGTTACTAGTAGAAGCCATTATTACATAACCATCAGGTAATTGAGTTCCAATGGCATCGGTCCAACTATTTGAAAGCAAACCATTATTTACCAATGTTATAAAATTGGTAACGTGGTTTGTGGGTTGGGCTTTAAGCATAGATGTTGGTACTGTAGCGCTTGTGTTGTACTTTATGTAATTGCCACTGTTTGTGTATGGGTATATTTTGAAATAGTAGGTTGCAGATAAATTAACATTTGCCCAACCATTGTAAGTTTGCACACCATTTAAAACCTTAACTACTCCAGTTCCATCTGCTAAATTATTGTCGGGAACTATATCGGTTCCATCAACTGGAGTAGGAAATGAGTTAGTTGTTGAAGCATATATCACATAACCATTTGGAACATATGGTGCAATAGCGTCTGTCCAAGTAAGATTAAGGTTGCCTCCCGACATGAAGGAAACAAAATTAGTAATATGATTTGCAGGTGCTGGACGTATGAATTTAACCGAAGTTTGAGGAATTGTACCATCGGTTTTATAATCAATCAAACTGTTAGTGTTTGAGTAAGAATAAACTTTAAAATAGTAATCTTGACCAGGAACTAGGTTAAGCCAATCCTCAAAAGCACCTATACCTTGATCAACATAAACCGAAGAAATTTTATCATTAGCATATACAGTACCATCTACGGGTGTTGTAAACGTATTAGTTGTTGATGCTAATATTAAGTATCCATTGGGTAAGTTTGTACCAGTAGCATCAGTCCAAGTCATTTGAATTTTGTCATTACTACTATTGACTGCCAAATTGGTAACGCTATTGGAAGGCTCAGGTTTTGGCACTAAATTGAACCTATAAATTTGACCAGTTGCAGGCTTCGTATTAATATTACTAACATAACCATTTATTAATGTGGGATTGGTTCCTGCATCACTTAAAGTGAATGCTAGGTCACCGCCAGCATAAAACCCAATTGATGCATTAGTTATAGTATAATCGGTGTTTCTCAAATCAATGGCTCCTGCCTCTTGCCGATAAACGAATTCAATACGATTTGTGGTTTCGTAAAGTTTTACCTGAAATGAAATGCCAGCAGCTGTAGCACGGTAGCTCCATCGCCAATATAGCCATTCAAAGGTGAATACCCTGTTAGGGGCTGTTCCTGTGGTTTTATAGGCTGCAGATCCGCCTAACCCACTTAAATCATGCGATAATGGGAAAATATACATATTTTCTATTCCAACAAAACTAAGCATCCCATCTGTACCTGCTTGAACTTGAGTGAAGGTGTTTTCACCAAAAGTAAAACTAAATCCAATATTTAAAGGACTACTTATTGTGCCATAATCAAAACCGACACAAATCGAAGGTACACTTGTGCCACTTACGATAGGAGTGAATGTGCCACTCTGAGAAGTAAGGTTGTAGGTTTGTGCAATTAATGAAAACGGCAGGGTTAGTAGCAACATTAACCCTATTTGGCGAATAATTGAACTCAACTGTAGCATATTGTTATTGTGATTTGTGCAGATTATTTTTGGATAACAAAATTAGATCTTGAATTACATCTACTTTTATCAATCCATACAATCTGATTTGCAAATCGACAAAAACAATATTTTTTGACAAAAAACTAAGAGGCCTTTTTCTTTCTCCAAACTAGTGGCGATTCGCCAGTAATTAGTTTAAATTGTCGGCTGAAGTTGGCCTGTTCGGTATAGCCAACCATTTCGGATACTTGAAGGATAGTAAATTCAGGATTGTTGATCAGTAAATTCTTGGCATCTTCAATCCGCATTCGGTTAATCCAGCTATTGAAGTTTACACCTTCTTCCCGATTAATGAAATTAGATAGTGTTGTTCGTCCAATCTGAAGCTTAAAGGCTAAATCTTCTATGGTGATACCTGTTTCGCGGTAGTATTTATTTTCAAAGATTTGTTGCTTGTAGTATTGCCAGTCTGTTCGGACTTTCAATCTATTGTTGCTTTTTGTGCTTTCTTGTAATGCTGGAGTTATTGCAGGTTCAATAATGCTGAAAACCTTGTCGTACTTAATGTACTCTTGGGCAAAACCAAAGTAGAATATAGAGAAAATCACAGTGATAATCCAATCATAGTGCATTGGCAGGAAACTAGAGATGAGTGCTGTAACCCCAACGAATAATGCGGAGTAGAATGCTACACGTACCCAGCTTAGTTTTAGCTGATATACATCGGAAAAATAGTCCAATAATTCATTATCGTAATTTTTAACCTCTCTTAAAAAAAGATGAGTATAATAAATTAGCTGAAATAGGTAGTAGCCAAGGAATAGTAGTCTAATCCAAAGTGTTGGATTGTTGATGTGATCTAAAACTTCGCGGATTGATGTTAAACGTGGTTCATCATAAATCACTACAGATACTGTGTAAAGAGCTATAAATACAATATATGGAATAGTAT
>Ga0075012_10001792_pt1 | contig 21484 bp, 22 predicted proteins | sample All_14_2_FD_71474 | JGI IMG/M metagenome (GOLD analysis project Ga0075012, IMG submission 71474) | Freshwater microbial communities in response to fracking from Pennsylvania, USA - Allegheny Zone_MetaG_DW_15 | ecosystem: Environmental > Aquatic > Deep subsurface > Groundwater > Drilled...
CAGCCGGGCACCCCGCCGAGCGTGTCGCTGCTGTCGCATGGTCACCAGTACCTGACCGAGCAGCGTTACGACGATGTCGACGGCGTCATGGAGTTGCTGCGGCATCACATCCAGGGGCTGGGCCTGCCGCTGCGATCGCTGGAAATCGAGTTCGGCCCCAGCCAGTTCGAACTGACCTTCGGCCCGACCATCGGCCTCGCCCCCGCCGATGCGATGGTGCTGCTACGTAGCGCGGTCAAGCAGATCTGCCGCCGCCACGGTTATCACGCCACCTTCATGTGCCGGCCCAAGATCCCCAATGTGATGTCGAGTGGCTGGCATCTGCATCAGTCGCTGCGCAGCAAGCGCGACGGCCACAACGTGTTCGTGCCGACACAGGCTGGCGACGACCTCAGCGCCACCGGCCGCCACTATCTGGCGGGTCTGCTGGCACACGCCAGCGGCTCGGCGGTGCTCGCCAGTCCGACGATCAATGGCTACCGCCGCTACCGTCCATTTTCGCTGGCCCCGGACCGCGCACTGTGGGCGCGCGACAACCGCGGGGCAATGCTCAGGGTGCTGGGCGGCGTCGGTCAGGCCGCCACACGGATCGAGAACCGCATTGGCGAGCCGGCCGCCAATCCCTATCTGTACCTGGCGTCGCAGTTGTTCTCCGGTCTCGATGGGCTGCGCCGCCAGCTCGAGCCGGGACCGTCCGCCGACACGCCCTACGACACGGCCGCCCCGGCCCTGCCACGCACGCTGGGCGATGCACTGGACGCATTGCGCAGCGATGACTACCTGTGCGAACAGCTTGGCCCGCGCTTCGTGAGCTATCTGTGCCACATCAAGGAGGCCGAGCTGGCCCGTTTCAACCTCGAGGTCTCCGAGTGGGAGCACCGCGAGTATTTCGAGATGTTCTGACCATGCCTACGATCCACTTTGTCCTCAAGGACGGCAACACCCGCAGCGTCGACGCCCCGATCGGCCAGAGCGTGATGGAAGCCGCCATCCTCAACAATGTACGCGGCATCGATGCCGAGTGCGGCGGCTGCGCCTCCTGTGCGACCTGTCATGTGTATGTGGACCCGGCTTACTTCGAGCGCCTGCCCGAGCCCGACGACATGGAGCGCGAACTGCTCGAAGGGGTTGCTGCCGAGCGCCGCCCGACCAGCCGCCTGAGCTGTCAGATTGCGCTGGTGGCCGAGCTAGACGGCCTGGTGATCCACGTACCGGCCACCCAGGCATGAGTCCCCTTTCCAGCACGCCCCCGACCCTGGCCATTGTCGGCGCGTCGTATGCCGGCGTGCAGCTTGCTGCGAGCGCACGCGATGCCGGGTTTGGCGGACGCATCCTGATGTTCGGCGACGAGCCCCACCTGCCCTACCAGCGGCCACCACTGTCGAAAGGGCTGCTCACCGGCAAGACCACGGTGGCGGCGCTGGCGTTGAAGTCGGCCGACTTCTACCGCGAAGCCCGCATCGAGCACGTCCCCGACATGCGGGTGAGCCACATCGATCCGGCGGCCCATCGTCTGACACTGGCCGACGGCAGCACGCTGGCCTGGGACTGGCTGGCGCTCGCCACCGGCGCACGCTGCCGAGCGCTGCCAATGCCGGGAGCCGGACTGCAGGGCGTGCATGCGCTGCGTTCGCTGGACGATGCCCTGGCGCTTGACGAAGCCGCGCACAAGGGCAAGCGCGTGTGCGTCATCGGCGGCGGATTCATCGGCCTGGAAGTTGCCGCCGCGCTGGCCGGTCGTGGCCTGGAGGTGACGGTGGTCGAACTAGGGTCACGCCTGCTCAGCCGGGCAGTGACGCCGGAGATCAGCCGCTTCGTTGCCAGCCTGCATGCCGCACACGGCGTACGGGTGCTGTGCAACAGCGCGGTACAGGCCATCCACGGCCATGCTGGCAAGGTCAGCGCGGTGGAGCTGGAAAGTGGCGAATGTCTGGGCTGTGATCTGGTGGTGGCCGGCATCGGTGTCGTGCCCAACGACGAGCTGGCCCGCGCCGCCGGCATCGTCTGCGCAAACGGGATTGTCACCGATGCGCTCGGACGGACGTCGGCACCCGGCGTGCTCGCCATCGGTGACTGCGCCGCCACCCCCAACCCTCATGCGGCAGAACCGGACACTCCGCTGCGTCTCGAGTCGATCCAGGTCGCCAACGATCTTGCCCGCGCCGCCGCCAGCCTGATTGCCGGCCAGCCACAGGCGTGCATCGCGGTGCCGTGGTTCTGGAGCGACCAGTACGACGCCAAGTTGCAGATGGCCGGACTGATGTCGCCGACGGACGACGTCGTGGTTCGCGGTGATCCGGCTTCAGGTCGTTTCAGCGTGTTCTGCCTGCGCGATGGCTGCATCGCCGCGGTGCAGACCGTCAGCCGGCCGGCCGATCACATGCTGGGCCGCAAGCTGGTGGCAGCAAGGACGGCAATTGCCGCCGACACGCTGGCCGACCCGGACTTCGACCCCCGGACGCTGATACCTCGATAAACCTGCCATCGACTCGCACGACCAGGCACACACAAGAAAAGCACGCTTCGCATCACCCCCCAACACCGCCCCGGCGGTCCCCTCGTGGAGATACTGCAATGCTGAAGAAGACCCCCGTAATCGCCGCCCTTGCACTGGCCTGTGGCCTGCTCGGCACCCCGGCGCAGGCCGATGAGACCCTGCGCATCGGTGTGATCGCCTCCTACTCCGGTCCGTATGCCGACTATGGCCGCCAGTTCGACGCCGGCATCCAGCTCTACCTCAAGGAGCACGGGGGCAAGATTGCCGGCAAGAAGGTCGAGATCATCAAGAAGGACACCGCCGGGCCGGCACCGGATGCGGCCAAGCGCTTTGCCCAGGAGCTGATCGTGCGCGACAAGGTCAGCTTCATCACCGGCCTGGACTTCAGCCCCAATGCCTACGCGCTGGCACCGATCGTGACCCAGGCCAAGGTGCCGACCGTGGTGATGAATGCCTCATCCTCCGCGATCACCACCAGCTCGCCCTACATCGCCCGCGTGTCCTTCACCGTGCAGCAGGTGTCGGCGCCGATGGCCACCTGGCTGCTCAAGCAGGGGGTCAAGGAAACCTATGTGGTGGTTGCCGACTATGCGTCCGGCACCGATGCCCATACCGCATTCGAGCAGGCTTTCGCGATGGGCGGCGGCAAGGTGGTGGGTAGTGTCCGCACGCCGATGAACAACCCGGACTTCTCGGCCTATGTGCAGCGGATCAAGGACGCCAAGCCCGAGTCGGTGTTCTTCTTCTTCCCCTCCGGCGTGATGCCGCCCGCCTTCCTGAAGGCGTGGAAGGAGCGCGGCATGGAGGAAGCCGGCATCAAGCTCTTCGCCACCGGCGAAGCGACCGACGACAGCTACCTCGAGGCCACCGGCGACGCCGCACTGGGCCTGATCACCAGCCACCACTATTCTTACGCGCACAAGTCGGAGAAGAACCAGAAGTTCGTGAAGGACTTCTACGACACCTTCGGCAAGTCGATGCGCCCGAGCTACTTCGCGATCACCGCCTACGATGGCATGGCAGCGATTGCCGGCGCCCTGCAGAAGACTGGCGGCGATGTCAGTGGCGACAAGGTGATGGCCGCACTGAAGGGCCTGCAGTTCGAGAGCCCGCGCGGCCCGATCGAGATCGACGCTGCCACGGGTGACATTGTGCAGACCGTGTACATCCGCCGGACAGAGCGGGTCGGTGGCGAGTTGGTCAACGTCGAGTTCGACCAGTTCGACAAGGTCAAGGACCCCGCCAAGGCGGCCAAGTAATGGTGCGGGCCCGCCCACGGCGGGCCCTGTCTTCCTCCCGCAACCCGTGGAGTCCCAATGGGCATCGTGATCTTCGACGGCATCGCCTACGGCATGCTGCTCTTCCTCATTGCGGTCGGACTATCGGTCACGATGGGTCTGATGAGCTTCGTCAACCTCGCACATGGCGCATTCGCCATGATCGGTGGCTATGCGGCGGTGACCGCAATGAACCAGTTCGGTCTGGGCTTCTTCCCGGCGCTGGTGGCCAGCTTCGTCGCCGCCGCGCTGGTGGGTGGCGTGCTGGAATTCACCCTCTATCGCCGCCTTTATCGTGCTCATCCGCTGGATCAGGTGCTGTTGTCGATCGGCCTGGTGTTCGTCTCGGTCGCGGTATTCACCTACTTCTTCGGGCCGACGATACAAGCCTTCTCGCCCCCGGAAAGCCTGACCGGCAGCATGTCGCTGATGGGGCTGGAAGTGGGCCGCTACCGGCTGTTCCTGATCGTCTGCGGCTTTGCCATCCTCGCCGGCCTGCTGCTGGTGCTCAATCGCACGCGCTACGGCGCCATGGTTCGCGCCGCGGTCGACAATCAACGCGTTGCGCGCGGCACCGGCATTCATGTGCAGCGTCTGTTCTTCCTGACCTTTGCGTTCGGCTGTGGCCTGGCCGGACTGGGCGGCGCACTGAGCCTGGGCATCCTGGGGCTGGAGCCCAGCTTTGCGCTGAAATATCTGATCTTCTTCCTGATCGTGGTCTGCGTCGGTGGCGCCGGCACCATCATCGGCCCCTTCGTCGCCGCACTGCTGGTAGGCATCGTCGATGTGGCCGGCAAGTACTACCTGCCCGAGCTTGGCGCCTTCCTGATCTATGTGTTCATGGTGATCACGCTGCTCGTCCGACCCAACGGCCTGATTCCACGCAAGGGGCTATGACATGAAAAGCCTTTCCCTGACTCCAGGCCAGCTGACCGGGCTTGAGGCCGCCTTCTGGCTGCTGCTGGCCAGCAGCTTCTGGCTGATGCCGGATCACCTGACCCTGCTCAGCCAGATCCTGATCCTGGGCCTGTTCGCGGTTTCACTCGATCTGGCGCTGGGCTATGCCGGCATCCTGACCGTCGGCCATGCGGCATTCTTCGGTTGCGGGGCTTATGCCGCAGGGCTGCTGGCAAAGCACGGCTGGGGCGAACCCTTCTCCGGCCTGTTGCTTGCCTTGCTGGTCTGCGCCGCGCTGGGCTATGCACTGAGCTACCTGATCGTGCGCGGCGCCGATCTGACCCGACTGATGATCACCATTGGGGTCTGCGTGCTGTTCGGCGAGCTTGCCAACCGCCTGTCCGGCATCACCGGCGGTACCGACGGCCTGCAGGGCATCGTCATTGATCCGGTGCTGGGCCTGTTCGAATTCGACCTGTGGGGCAAGACGGCCTTCGTCTACGCCTTTGTCGTCGTGCTGGCGATGTTCCTGATGACCCGGCTGATCGTCAGTTCGCCCTTCGGCCTTGCCTTGCGCGGCATACACGACAGCCGCAAACGCATGCAGGCGATCGGCTCGCCGGTGGCCGCGCGTCTGCGCATGGCTTATTGCTTTTCGGCGGCGCTTGCCGGAGTGGCCGGTGCGCTGATGGCACAGACCTCGCAGTTTGTCGGCATCGAAGCGCTCAGCTTCAACCGCTCTGCCGAGATCCTGATCATTCTCGTACTCGGTGGTACTGGCCGGCTTTATGGGGGCCTGATTGGCGCCATTGTCTATATGCTGGTCCATGACTGGTTTGCGGATCTGAACCCGCAGTACTGGATGTTCTGGCTCGGCATCTTCCTCATCGTCGTGGTCATGGTCGGCCGCGGCGGCATCATGGGCGCGCTGTCGCGCCTCGTCCGGATCAGGAGGGCATGATGGCAGCAGCAACGCTCCGTACCCACGACCTCGGCATCCGTTTCGGTGCCTTCCGCGCGGTCGACGGCGTCAACCTGACGCTGGAGCCCGGCGCACGACAGGCCCTGATCGGCCCCAATGGTGCGGGTAAAACCACGCTGATCAACCTGTTGACCGGCGTCTACCGCCCGACAAGCGGACGCATCCAGCTGGGCGACAAGGACATTACCGCGCTGTCCTGCGACCAGCGGGCGCGGATCGGACTGGTGCGCACCTTCCAGATCAATACCCTGTTTCCCAGCCTGACCCCCTTGCTGTCGGTAGTGCTGGCCATCAGCGAGCGCGACGGCCTGGGTGCCACCTGGTGGCGACCGCTGCGCCGCTGCACGGCGGCGTTTGACGAAGCCCACGCCTTGCTGGCACGGTTGCGCCTCGACCCGCTGGCGGACACCCCGGTGGCGGAATTGGCCTATGGCAAACAGCGCCTGCTCGAGATCGCGCTGGCGCTGGCGGCCAGACCCAGCATCCTGCTGCTGGACGAACCCGCAGCCGGCGTCCCTGCGGGCGAGAGCGGCGAGTTGTTCGAGGTCGTCGCCGAACTGCCCGACGACATCAGCATCCTGTTCATCGAGCATGACATGGATCTGGTGTTCCGCTTTTCCAATCGTATTTCGGTACTGGTCGCCGGCGAGATCCTGACCGAAGGCACACCCGCCGAAATTTCCGACGACCCCCGCGTACGCGAGGTCTACCTCGGTAGCGGCACCCACGCAGGAGAAGCCCATGTCTGAACTGCTTGCCTTTGATCAGGTCACCGCCGGCTATGGTGATGCAGTGGTCCTGGACCGCATGAGCTTTTCGCTGGAAGCGGGCAAGAGCCTGGCCATCCTCGGTCGCAACGGCGTCGGCAAGACCACGCTGCTGGAAACGCTGATGGGTCATACCCGGGTGATGAGCGGATCGATCCGCTGGAATGGCCAGGACATCACCCGCATGCCGTCCCACCGTCGTGCACGCAGCGGGCTGGGCTGGGTGCCGCAGGAGCGGGAGGTGTTTCCGTCGCTGACCGTGGAGGAAAACCTGACCGTCGTCGCCACGCCCGGGCCGTGGAACCTGAAGCGGGTGTACGAACTGTTTCCCCGCCTGCAGGAGCGGCGGAGCAACTATGGCAATCAACTGTCCGGCGGCGAGCAGCAGATGCTGGCCATCGGTCGGGCACTGATGACCAACCCGAAACTGCTGTTGCTGGACGAACCGATGGAAGGCCTGGCGCCCATCATCGTGGAGGAACTGGCCCTGGTGGTGAAGCTGCTGTGTGAAAGCGAGGGGCTGGCGTCGGTGGTGGTCGAACAGCATCCGGTGCTGACGCTGTCGATGACGCATCATGCCATCGTGCTCGAACGCGGCCAGGTGGTCCATGCCGGCCACAGCCAGGCGCTCGCCGAGGACACGCACTTGCTGCATGGCCTGCTCGGTGTCGGCCAACGTCCGCAACCGAGCAGGCCATCGATGGATGCGCCGGCAGGCTACACCCTGCTTCCGCAGGGCGCCTGACACCGGCCATTCGACCGCATGCCCTCCGCTCGTTACGTTACGATCGGAGGACCGACAAAAATACCCCCTCACCGGAGCCTCGCACTGCATGAAACCGGTTGCCATCCTGCAGCACACCGAGATCGGCGCCCCTGGGGCGCTGCTCGACGTCTTCGACCGTCTCGACATTCCGTGGCAGCGGATCGCGATCGTCGATGGCGATCCGATTCCGCAAAACGCGGAGCCCTACGCCGGCCTGGTCCTGATGGGCGGTTACATGGGCGTCAATGACCGCCTGCCATGGATGCTTCAGGAGATGGCCCTGATCCACGATGCCGATGCGCGCGGCCTGCCGGTGGCCGGGCATTGTCTGGGCAGCCAGTTGCTGGCGCACGCCTTTGGCGCCGAGATCCGTCGCAATCCGGTCAAGGAGATCGGCTGGCAACGCATCCGCGTCGAACCCGACGCCACCGCCGAAGCCTGGTTCGGCCTGCCGGGCGGGTCAGAACATGAAGTCTTCCAGTGGCACGGCGACACCTTCGACATTCCACCCGGAGCCGTCCGCATCGCCGGGAGCGCACACTGCGCAAACCAGGCCTACGTGATCGGTGACCGCCATCTGGGCATGCAGTTTCACCTGGAAATGACGCCGGACCTGATCGCACGCTCCCTGGCACGCAACGGTCACGAACTCGACCGTGAGGCTGCGCAGGGCAACCCCGCAGCAGGCAGCCGCGCCGACACTGCCGCCGACAGCGAACGCCGGACCGCGGCCATGCATGACATGATGACCCGGCTGTACAAACGCTGGAGCCAGGCGCTGGCGCGCTAGATCAGAGCGCGCCAAATACCTTTTTGGCCAGATTGCCCACTGCGCCGACCGGGTTCTTGCGGATCGCGCGCTCTTCCTCGGCGATCATCAGGTAGAGACCATCCAGCGCCTTGCGGGTCACGTAGTTCTCGACCTGGGCATCCTCGCTCTTCATCAGGCCGACGCCGGCAACCTGGCCGGCCAGCTTGTTGTACTGCCCGGCCAGCGCAAGTTTGTCGGTGTTCTGCTTGACCACTGGCAGGAAGGTCTGGGTAAGCTGGCGTTCGGTCTTGTCGCGGAAATAGCGCGTCACCGAATCGTCACCGCCGGTCAGGATGCGCTTGGCGTCACTGACGCTCATGCCCTTGACCGCATCCACCAGCAGGGTCTTTGCCTGCGGCACCGCGGCCTCGGCGGCCTGGTTCATTGTGGCGACGAGCTTGTCGAGATCCTTGCCACGCCCACTCATGCGGATCAGCGGCTCGGCCTGTGCAAGCATGTCGGGCAGCGGAATCCTGACCTTCGGGTTGTTCATGAAGCCGCCATCGCGACCGAGCAGATCGACCGCCTTGCTGGCCCCTTGAGTCAGCGCCTCCTTGAGTCCGCCACTCGTCTCGCTGTCAGTCAGGCTCATCAGACCACCCGCAGCCCAGACCGGCGCAGTAATGACAAGGAAGGCAAAAGCTCGCAGAATGGAACGCATCACGATCTCCAGGTTGTTGGACGAGGCGGCAGGAGACCTCTCCCACTGGCCACGCTCGCAATCGTCAACACTGACTGTCCTTTTGTCCACCCCCAGCCGTGTGACGATCGCAACGTGCAGGCAGGTGGATGAACGGAACCCGGAGACACCATATCCGTCTGACCAGCACAGCCTCACAACCATAAACACAAGACGGCCAGAGAATCCATGTTGAAGACGTCCAGCCTCATCTCCTGCGTGATGCTTTCCGCTGCGCTGCTCGCCGCCGGCGCGCACGCCCAGTCATCGACCCGTATTGGTGGCTGCGACATCCGTCGTGGCACGCTGTGTCCCAATCTGAACCTGAACGGCGCCGAGCTGGCGGGGGTCAATCTGGCCAACTCGCAATTCACCCGCTCCAATCTGTCGGGGGCGAACTTGCGCGGCGCCAATCTGAGTGAAGCCAATTTTTCACAGACCGATCTGCAGGGCGCCGACCTGACGGAGGCGCTGCTGGTTCGCACCAACCTGCGCGGGGCACGATTGGGCGAAGCCAGGCTTGAAGGCGCTGACCTGCGCAACGCCGTGCTGCAGAACGCGGATCTGCATGGCACAGACCTGAGCAAGGCCAAACTGGCCGGGGCCGATCTGACCAATGCACGGATGGAAGGCGCACGCCTGACCGATGCCGACCTGCAACGCAGCAACCTGCGCGCCGCCAAGCTCAAGGGGGCATCATTTGTCGGCGCCAACCTGCAGGGTGCCGACTTTACCCGTGCGGTGCTGGTCAATGCCGACCTGAGCGGCGCCAACCTGGATCAGGCGATCTTTCTGAATGCGCAGACTGAAGGCTGCATCGGTTGCCCTTGAGTGCCAGCATGACAGCACCGGTCGGGCCTGCGTTTATTGCAAACCGTACTCGAAGGTGCTGACAACCCGCAGGCGCTTGCCGATGGTCTGGCCCACGGAATCGCCCTCGCCGCCGTCATCATCAAGCACGCGGATCACGCCCTGATTGGCGCTCTTCAACACACCAAGCCGAGCACCGGCATCGGCGGCGAACTTTTCCGCCTGCTCCCGTGCATTGTGCGTGGCAGCTTCGAGCAAGGCTGGCTTGATCTCGTTGAAACCACGCAACTGATAGCGAGGGCCACCGTAACCCTCGTTCGTCCCAGTCAGCTGGATACCGGCCTGGATCAGCGGGTCGACGCGATTCGCCGCCTGCGCGACTACGTCAACGCGCGCCGACTTGACCAGCACTTCCCCCTGCCCGTTGAAACGCAGCGGAACATTGCCAGAGCCCCACTCACGCGCAAACAGATCCTGGACCTGGAGCGGGCGGATCTCGATCTCGGCATCGCCGAACCCCTGCTCGCGCAGGAAGGCAAGTACGCGATCCCGGTCCGCGTTGAGTAGCTGCTGAACAGCGCCGAACTCGTTACCGCCACGCCGAAAACCGAGTGACCAGATGGCGAAGTCACTCTTCACCTCCCGCTCAGCAAGACCCTTCACCGTGATCGAGCGATCAGCCATGCGAAAGCGCTGGATACCATCGCCAACCCAATACCCCGCCGACGCGATGGCCCCTGCAAGCACCAGCGCAGACATGAAGCCAAACCTTGATTCAGCCATCCGTGCTCCTCACCGAGTACTCAGGAATGTACCGCAGCCAACTGCCAATACCTGTTGGGCGTTCAGACCACGCCGGCGCCGTGCGCCTGCTGGTCGGCCCAGTAGCTGGAACGAACCATCGGGCCGCAGGCGGCGTTCTTGAAGCCCATCTTCAGCGCTTCGGTCTCGAACATCTTGAAGGTGTCGGGGTGCACATAGCGCAATACCGGCAGATGACCGCCCGAAGGCTGCAGGTACTGGCCGATGGTGAGCATGTCGACGTTGTGAGCACGCATGTCGCGCATGACTTCGAGGATCTCGTCGTCGGTCTCGCCCAGACCCACCATCAGCCCGGATTTGGTCGACACTTCGGGATGACGGGCCTTGAACTGCTTGAGCAGCTCGAGCGAATAGGCATAGTCCGAACCCGGACGCGCCTGCTTGTACAGCCTGGGCACGGTCTCGAGGTTGTGATTCATGACATCGGGCGGCGCCAGGTCGAAGATGTCGAGCGCGATATCCATGCGGCCACGGAAATCCGGCACGAGCACTTCGATGGTGGTCTTGGGTGAGGCGGCACGGGTTTCGCGGATGCAGTCGACGAAATGCTGGGCACCGCCATCGCGCAAGTCGTCGCGGTCGACCGAGGTGATCACCACGTAGTTCAGCCGCATGGCCGCGATGGTCTTGGCCAGATCGGCCGGCTCGTTGGCATTGAGCGGTTCCGGCCGGCCGTGGCCGACGTCGCAGAACGGGCAGCGGCGAGTACAGATGTCGCCCATGATCATGAAGGTGGCGGTGCCCTTGCCGAAACACTCGTGAATGTTGGGGCAGGAAGCCTCTTCGCACACCGTGTGCAGCTTGTGCTCGCGCAAGGTCTGCTTGATTTCGTTGAAGCGCTCGGCTTCGACGCCCGCACCGAGCTTGATGCGGATCCAGTCGGGCTTTTTCAGGCGCTCGGCCGGCACGATCTTGATCGGGATGCGGGCCGTCTTGTCGGCGCCGCGCTGCTTGCGGACGGGGGTTTCCATGGTGCTGTCTCTGTTGTCTGTTATGGTGTGGGCGGCGCAATGCCGTGATCGACCGCTATTGTGCGCCTCAGGCGGGCGCTTCGAAAGTGGGGGGAGCCGCAGAGGCCGACGCTGCACCCGGCGCGACCGGCGGCAACAGCCTGACGAGATGGCCGAGCAGTTGCTCTCCCACCGCGGCAACCGTGTCGTCGATGCCGAAATCCTTCATGCGGATGGTGCGCAGGCCTTCGTAGCCGCAAGGGTTGATCCAGCCGAACGGGGCAAGGTCCATATCCACATTGAGACTGAGTCCATGGTAGCTGCAACCGTGACGTACGCGCAGCCCCAGTGCAGCGATCTTGGCGTCGTCGATATACACGCCGGGCGCCCCCTCCCGACGTACGGCCGCCAGACCGTAGCCCGCCAGGGTGTCGATGAGGGCCTGCTCCATCAGGTGAACCAGTTCGCGCACCTTGAGATGCCGCCGCGGCAGGTCGATCAGCAGATAGGCAACGAGCTGCCCCGGGCCGTGGTAGGTGATCTGCCCGCCACGGTCGATCTGGACCAGCGGAATGCCGGCATCGTTGCGCAACAGGTGTTCAGGCCGTCCCGCCTGACCCAGGGTATAGACCGGAGGATGCTCGAGTAGCCAGATCTGGTCGGGCGTGTCGCGGTCACGCTCGGCGGTGAACAGGCGCATCGCCTCGAGCGCGGGCTCGTAGGCCACCTGCCCGAGACGTTTGACCACCAGTTGTGACGCTGCCGCTGGCAGGGTCACAGCACCACCTTGACCATGGGGTGTGCGGTCAGCTCGCGGTACATCGAATCGACCTGCAGCTGCGAGACGGCACGGAAAGTACACGTCACCGCAAGGTAGTTGCCCTTGCTGGAAGGCCGCATCTGCATGCTGCCGGCCTCGAAGTCAGGCGCGTGGCGCAGCACCACTTCGAGCACCGCCTGGGCAAAACCCTCGACGCGCGCGCCCATGATCTTGATCGGGAAGTCGCAGGGAAACTCGAGCAATGTCTGCCGGGTTTCGGGAGTCTGATCAGCCAATTCTCATCACCGTATTCTTGAAGTCCTGGTAAAACGCGTGCATCTGCTGCCCCACCGGGCCGGGCTTGCCGTCGCCGACCGGTCGCCCATCGAGCGTGGTGATGGGCAGCACCTCCTTGGTGGAGGACGTCATCCACAACTCGTCTGCATGACGTACCTCGTCCTCGAGGATCTCACGCACCTCATGCGCCAGACCATGGCGGGCAGCCAGCTCGAGTACGACGTCGTAGGTGATGCCCGGCAGCATCAGGTGGCTCTTGGGGGGGGTCAGGATGACGCCGTCGCGAACCACGAAGATGTTGGACGCTGCCCCTTCGGTCAGGAAGCCATCACGGAACAGGATGGTTTCCATGCACCCCTGGTCGACCGCATGCTGACGCAGCAGACAGTTGGCGAGCAGGGCCACCGTCTTCAGGTCGCAACGCAGCCAGCGGAAGTCTGCCGCGCTGACCGCTGCCACCCCAGCCTGACGCTGCGCCTCGGGCGGCGTCACCAGCGGCTCGCTCATCAGGAATACGGTGGGCCGCATCACCTTGGGAAAAGCATGATTGCGCTTGTCGTCGGCACCACGGCTGACCTGCAGGTAAACCGACTGGTCCTCCCACTCGTTACGCTCGATCACACCGCGGATGATGGCCTGCCATTGTTCCGCGCTGTGCGGGTCGGGCAGACGGATTGCCGCCAGGGTGTTGGCCAGGCGCGCAACGTGCTCGTCCAGACGGAAGGGACGGCGCGAATAGACCGGGATGACCTCGTAGGCCCCGTCACCAAACAGGAAGCCACGGTCCATCGGCGACACGCTGGCCTCGCCGACCGGCAGAAAGCGACCGTTCAGATAGCAGATACTCATGACCGGCTCCTTGACCGCGTCAGGCGGTCAGAGACTCTTGAACCACAACACCAGGGCATCCCACAGGCGGCCGAAGAAGCCGGCCACCGGCACGTCCTGAAGCGCAACGACAGGATATTCGCCCAGCAGCTTGCCGTCGAGGCTGAGCTTCATGGTGCCGATCTCCTGCCCCTTCTGCAGTGGCGCCATGACCGGCTGGCGGCTCTCGAGCACGGCCTCGATCTTCTCGGCCTGGCCCTTGGGCAGCGACAGCACGAAATCGCTGGTGAAGCCCGCACCGACTTCGTTGACCTGCCCCTTCCACACGCGGAACTGCGACAAGGCCTGATCGGCCGCATACAGCTGCACGGTGTCGAAGAACTGGAAGCCGAAGTTCAGCAGCTTGAGGGATTCCTGCGCACGCACGGTGTCGGATGCGGCACCCAGCACCACCGAGATCAGCCGACGCGGGCCGCGCTGGGCGGTGGACACCAGGCAGTAGCCTGCCGAGCTGGTGTGGCCGGTCTTCATGCCATCGACGGTGCTGTCCATCCACAGCAGGCGGTTGCGGTTGGGCTGCTTGATGTTGTTGTAGGTGTATTCCTTGAGCGAGTACAGGCTGTAGTACTCGGGAAAGTCACGGATGATCGCCGCGGCCAGCAGGGCCAGGTCACGCGCAGTGGTATAGAGCTGCGGATCGGGCAGGCCGGTGGAGTTGGTGAAGTGGGTGTTGGTCATGCCCAGACGCTTGGCCTCGCGGTTCATCAAGGCGGCAAAGGCCTCCTCGCTGCCGGCGATGAGCTCGGACAGTGCCACGCAGGCATCGTTGCCCGACTGCACGATGACGCCACGGATCAGCTCATCCACCGTGACGGGCTTGCGCGGCTCGATGAACATGCGCGACCCTTCCTGACGCCATGCCGCCTCGGAAACCGGCACCGGCTGATCGGCCGCGATGGTGCCCGCCTTCAGGGCCGAGAAGGTCAGATAGGCGGTCATCAATTTGGTCAGCGAAGCCGGCTCGATGCGGGCGTCCGGATCACTGGAAGCCAGTACCTGGCCCGTACCATGGTCCATCAGTACCCAGGCCTTGGCCGCCAGCGTGGGCGCGGGCACCGCCTGGGCCAGGGCGAGCGCGGAAAACAGCGAGAACAGGATGGCAAGGATGAAACGCATCAGAAAAGGTCCGGAGTAGTGAAAAACGGGATGGGGCAAAATTATAGGCTGCCCCCGAAAACCTGACCGAAATGGACAGGCTTTGTTTCAACCTGTTCGCAAATCAGCGTACGACGACGAAGGGACGGGCCTTGAGCACGGTGGCGATACGCTCCGCCGCCTGCCGTGCCTCCTCGACCGAGACATAGGGCCCCGCATGCAGCCGGAAGCGTCCGCCATCGGCAAACAGCTCGAGGCGATCGGCAAACGCCGCCACCTGGGCCTCGACCGTGGTCCGGAAGCCGATGGCATTGTCCAGCGACGAGAACGCGCCCAATTGCAGGAACACGCCGCGACTGGCTTCTGCCAGCGGCGTCACCGGTGCGGATGGCGCCTGTGCCACCGGCGCCGCGTCGATCACCGGCTGCAAAGGGCGACGCCCCGGGAGCGGCGGTACCGGCGTGGTAGCAGCAACCATGGGGACTTCGTCCGGCAGGATCTGTTCGACGATGACCTCCGCGCTGCCGGCATTCACGTAGCCCAGCTTGTAGGCCGCGGTATAGGACAGGTCGATGATCCGCCCCTTGTGAAAGGGACCACGGTCATTGATCCGCACCACCACCGAGCGACCGCTTTCCACATGAGTGACGCGGGCATAGCTGGGAATCGGCAGCGTGGGGTGGGCCGCCGTCATGCCGTACATGTCATAAGGCTCGCCGCTGGAGGTGGGGTTGCCATGGAAGCGCCGGCCATACCAGCTGCCAAGGCCACGCTCCCGATGCGGCTGCAACTGGGTGACCGGCACATAGTCCTGCCCGAACACGCTGTAGGGGCGGTTGGCGAAACGGTGCAAGGGCTCGGCGCGCGGTTCGGCGTCGGGAATGGCATGCAGGTTGTCGGGTGGCACTTCGTCCGGACCGTCATCCTTGTAGTAGGCGCCCCCGCGACGCGCAGGCCGTGCCGGCTGTGCAGGGGCAGCAACCGGCGCACGAGTCGTCTGATCGGGGGCCTGCGCCGTGCCGCTACCCTGACCCGGTACTGGCTTGGGTGCGGTTCCACACGCCGTCATCAGCAGGGGCATTGACACGCACAGCAGTGCAGTGCGCAACAGCGCCCGTGTCTCGGGCACGGCGGTCGAAGCAGGCAACACGTTCATCGGCAGTCCATCTCAACTCTTGTTCGCCAGCCGGCTGCGCCGGATGCTCATCAGGATACCCACCCCAAGACACAGGGTCACGAGCGCAGTTCCCCCGTAACTGATGAAGGGCAGCGGCACCCCCACCACCGGCAGGATGCCTGACACCATACCCATATTGACGAAAGCATAGGTGAAAAAGATCATCGTCACCGCACCGGCCAGCAGACGGGTACCCAGGGTCGGCGCCATCGCCGCAATCTGGAAGCCGCGCAGGATCAGCAGCAGGTACACCACCAGCAGTACGGCCGCGCCCCCCAGGCCAAACTCTTCGGCCAGCACCGCAAAGATGAAGTCGGTATGGCGCTCGGGCAGAAAAGCGAGGTGGGTCTGGGTTCCCGCCATCCAGCCTTTGCCCAGCACCCCCCCCGACCCAATGGCAATGGTGGACTGGATGATGTGAAAGCCCTTACCCAGCGGATCCTGGGTGGGGTCCAGCAATGTGCACACCCGATGCTTCTGGTACTCGCGGATACCCACCCACTCGACGCCCGGCTGGCACAGCGAATCGCCGAAGGCGACGATGGAGCCGATGCCCAGGCTGCCGACGATCACGACCGGTGCAATCAGCTTCCACGACAGGCCGGCAAAGAAGATCACATAAAAACCGGCCGCCGCGACCAGCAGGCTGGTACCCAGATCCGGCTGACGCACGATCAACGCGACAGGCACCGCCAGCAGCAAGCCGGCGAAGATGAACTCCCGCCAGCCGATGCGCCCCTCGCGCTGCTGGAAGAACCAGGCCAGCATCATCGGCATGGCGATCTTCATCAGCTCGGACGGCTGAATGCGGGTGATGCCGATATCGAGCCAGCGCTGCGCGCCCTTCGACACCTCGCCGAACAACGCGACACCGATCAGCAGCACCACACCCAGCAGATACAGCGGCAGGGCCAGCGACAGCAGGCGCTGGCCAGGAATCGCCGCAGCGCACCACATCACCACGACTGCAATGACAAAGTGCATGGTCTGGCTGTCCAGCCGCTCGGGCGAGGCACTGGACATCAGCACGAAGGCGTAGCCGAACAGCACCGCCATGATCAAAGCCAGCACCGGATCGATGGGACGGAGGAAGGCACGCAGCAGCCTCAGGGGGTGGAAGCGGTTATCGCTCACTCGATGCTCTCCACCGCGTCGGCGTCCTCGGGAGCCGGCTGGTTGGGGCGCTTGCCCAGCAGATGATAGTCAATGACCTGACGCGCGATGGGCGCAGCCGACTGCGAGCCGAAGCCCCCGTTTTCGACCAGCACCGCCAGCGCGATGGTGGGCTTGTCCGCCGGGGCGTAGGCGATGAACCACGAGTGGTCGCGCAGGCGCTCGGTCACGCGCCCTTCGACGTACTTTGCACCGCGCAGCGAGAATACCTGGGCCGTGCCGGTCTTGCCGCCAACTTCATAAGGTGCGCCAGCAAAGGCCCGAGCGCCGGTGCCGGACTTGTTCACCCCGACCATGGCATCACGAATCGCCTTCAGGTGCTCGGGCTTGTACTGCAGTTGGCGAATCGGCTCGGGTTCGATCACCCGCTTCTCGCCGCTGCGGCTGTCGACCACATGGCGCACCACATGCGGCTTGAACAACTTGCCATCGTTGACTACTGCCGCCAGCGCATTGGCCAGTTGCAAGGGCGTGTAGGCGTTGTACCCCTGACCGATACCCACCGAAATGGTCTCGCCGCCATACCAGCGCTGCTGCTCCGGCTTGCGAAAACGCCGCTTCTTCCAGTCAGGCGACGGCAACACGCCCTCGGCCTCGCCCGGCAAGTCGATGCCGGTGCGCGAGCCGAAGCCCAGCGGCCCCATGAAGTTGGCGATACCCTCGATGCCCAGATCGTTGGCCAGCTGGTAGTAATAGGTGTTGCACGACACCACGATGGACTTGTGCAGATCGACCATGCCATGGCCGCCGACCTTGTCGTCCATGAAGCGATGCCCCCCGAAGACGTAATATCCGGGGTCGGCCATCGTCTGCCCTGCGGTACGCTTGCCCGTGGTCAGCCCGGCCAGGCCCATGAAGGGCTTGAAGGTGGAGCCTGGCGGATAGGCACTGTAGATGGCCCGATGCAGCAAGGGGTGGTCGGGCGACTCGTTGAGTTCCTTCCAGTCCTGTGTCGAGATCCCCTCGACGAACAGATTGGGATCGAAGGTGGGCGCCGACACCAGCGCCAGCACGCCTCCGGTGCTCGGCTCGATGGCCACCAGCGCACCACGACGCTTGCCGAAGGCGTTCTCGGCAATCTTCTGCAACTCGATATCGAGCGTCAGCTCCAGATCGTTGCCCGCCACCGCAGGCGTGTTCGACAGACGCCGCACCGCCCGGCCGCCGGCATTGACCTCTACCTGCTCGACCCCGGTGGTGCCGTGCAATTCAGCCTCGTACGACAACTCCAGGCCATTCTTGCCGATGTAGTTGGAGCCACGATAGTTGGCGATCTCGCCACGCTCCTCGATGCGTTCGAGGTCGCGGGTGTTGATCCGGCCGATATAACCCACCACATGAGACGCCGTACTGCCGAGCGGATAGTCGCGAAACAAGCGGGCCTGGACTTCGACACCGGGAAAACGGTAGCGCTGAGCGACGAAGCGCGCCACCTCCTCGTCGCTCAGCCGTGTACGTATCGGCACACTCTCGAAATTGCGGCTTTCGTCGAGAAGTTTTCGGAAATTGCGCCGGTCTCGTGGCTCGATGGTGATGATCTCGGCCAGTCGATCGATGGTGTCCTCCAGCCCACCCGTACGCGAGGGCGTGATTTCCAGCGTGTAGGCGGCGTAGTTGCGCGCAAGCACGGTGCCATTTCGATCGACGATGGTGCCACGGTTGGGCACCACCGGCAGCAGGGCGATGCGGTTGTCCTCGGCACGAGTATGAAAATAGTCGTGCCGGACCACCTGCAGGAAATAGAAGCGCGCCGCCAGCAGACCAAAGCAGACCAGCACGAACAGCCCTGCCACCAGCACACGCCGGCGAAAACGCGCGTTATCCTGCTCGGGTGCGTGATAGGCATTCATGCCCGCACCTGCCCAGCGGCCATCCGGCTTCTCATGTTCCCAGCACGCACATCGGCCACAATCCGGTACATCCGTCAGATCGGGCGGTTGTCATCGCGCTCGACCGGCTGGTATTGCGGCAGCAGCAACAGGTAAGTCAGCGGCACCCACAGCAACACACTGGTGAAGCTCGACAGGAAGTACCACCAGCCGGGAAACTCGGCGCCCGCGATCATGCGCACGATCACCATCAGCACCTGCGCGACCAGCAGCATCGGCAGGACATGCAGCGCCTGCTGCATCGACGGAAACCACATCAAGCGGCGCGCCAGACCGCTGGCCAGGTAAGCGAGCACGACATAGGCCAGCGCATGCTGCCCCATGGCCGCCCCTTGCCCGATATCGACCAGCAGTCCGAAAAAGAAACCCGCCCCCATGCCGATGCGCAGCGGTTCACGGATGCACCAGAACGCCAGCACCAGCGCGACCCAGTCGGGCACCCCGGGAAAGCGGCCGGTCGGGATATAGCTCAGACCCAGCGCCACCAGCAGGCTGAAGTGGATGAACCACAGCCTGACCGGCAACAGGATGCGACGCGAGCGATTGGTGGGTTGCATAGGGGAACTTTCAGCGACGGCCACGTGGACGCACGATCGGCGCCTCGGGTTCCTGCGGCGGAGGCGGCGGCGGCAAGACCTCGCGACCGATCACCAGCACCTGGGTACTGCGTTCGACGCCTGCCAACGGGGTGCAGGCAATGCGGGCAAAGGCGTCCGCCTCACGATCCACGGTACCGACGACGGCGACCGGCAAGCCGGGCAGGAACACGCCGTCAAGACCCGAGGTCACCAGTTGGTCGCCTGGCTGGACGTCTGCGCTGGCCAGCACGAAACGCAGTTCCAGCCGCCCCTGACCGACACCGAACAGTACGCCGCGCAAGCCATTTCGCACCACTTTCACCGGAATGGCCTGATTGCGATCGGTCAACAAGGTCACTTCGGACTGGATCGGATAGACCCGCGTCACCTGACCTAGCACGCCCTGCGCATCGACCACGGCCAGCCCGGGCTCGATACCTTGCTGCGCGCCGCGGTCAAGGATGACCTTGCGCGCAAACGGATCGGGCGCGTCATACAGCACATCGGCCGCGACACTGCGCACGCCGATACGCTGGGACATCTCGAGCAGCCCCCGCAACTGGGCGTTTTCGCGCTCGAGCTGATCAAAACGCAACAACTGCTCGGCGGCATCGAGTTGCTTGCGACGCAGGTCGGCATTCTCGATCTGGACCTGGATCAAGGTCGCGAAATACACCGAAGCGTTGCGTACGAAATCGGCTGGCGTCGCCGCCGCCATCTGCAGCGGGTAGGTTGCTACCGACATGCCCTGACGCAGCACTTCCAGATAGCGGAAACGCAGGTCGGCCACCAGCATCGCCAGACAGAGCGAGACGAAGATCAGCAGACGGACCAGCGGTGCCGGTCCGCGCCGAAAGATGGGGGGCGGTTGATGGCCGACTAAGGACATCCAGCAGTTCCCGGGTCAGCGAGGAAAAATCGACGCGGCCTGTGGCCGGCCGGTCAGTCGGAGGTGAAGATGGAGCCGAGCTTGTCCATCTTGTCGAGCGCCATGCCGCAACCACGCGCGACGCAGGTCAGCGGCTGCTCGGCAACGATCACCGGCAGGCCGGTCTCTTCCATCAGCAGCCGGTCGAGATCACGCAGCAGCGCGCCGCCGCCGGTCAGCACCATGCCGCGATCGGCGATGTCGGCACCGAGTTCGGGCGGGGTCTGCTCGAGGGCGATCTTGACCGCGGAGACGATCTGGTTGAGCGGCTCGGTGAGTGCTTCGAGGATCTCGTTGGACGAGATGGTGAAGCTGCGGGGGATGCCTTCAGCCAGATTGCGCCCCTTGACCTCCATCTCGCGGACTTCCGAACCGGGGAAGGCCGAGCCGATTTCCTTCTTGATGTTCTCGGCGGTGGTGTCACCGATCAGCATGCCGTAGTTGCGGCGGATGTAGTTGACGATGGAGTCATCGAACTTGTCACCGCCCACGCGCACGCTGCCGGCATAGACCATGCCGCCGAGCGAGATCACCCCGACCTCGGTGGTGCCGCCACCGATGTCGACCACCATCGACCCGAGCGCGTCAGACACCGGCATGCCGGCGCCGATCGCCGCCGCCATCGGCTCTTCAATCAGGTAGACCTGCGATGCGCCCGCGGCGAGGGCCGCATCGCGGATCGCGCGGCGCTCGACCTGGGTGGAACCGCAGGGCACGCAAATGATGATGCGCGGACTCGGCGACAGCAGCCGCGAGTCGTGCACTTTCTTGATGAACTGCTTGATCATCTGCTCGGTGACGACGAAGTCGGCGATCACGCCGTCCTTCATCGGCCGGATGGCCGTGATGTTGCCTGGGGTCTTGCCAAGCATCTGCTTGGCGGCATGACCCACCGCCTGGATGGTGCGTTTGGCATTGGGACCGCCTTCGGTGCGAATGGCCACAACCGAGGGCTCGTCCAGGACGATGCCCTTGTTTCGCACGTAAATCAGGGTGTTGGCGGTGCCGAGATCGATCGCGAGATCGTTGGAAAAATAGGAACGCAGAAAACCGAACATGAGGGATTCCGAAACCGGTGGGAAGATGCGCCGCAAGGGGCCGGCCCTGAGCAGGGCGAAAGGCGATTATGATAACCTACAAACCTTTGTGGATTCAGCAGGTTTTGTTACCTCATGTCGCTTTCGAATGAACAAGTCGGGCGTATCGCCCGCCTCGCCCGCCTCGAGATTTCCGCAAGCGAAATCGACGCCACCCGCAACAAGCTCGACGGCATCTTCGAACTGATCGAGCAGATGCAGGCGGTGGACACCACCGGTGTGGCGCCAATGAGCCATCCGCAGGAGCTCGCAACCCGCCTGCGTACGGATACCGTCACCGAATCCGACCGCCGCGCGGCCTTCCAGGCAACCGCACCGCAGACCGAAGCCGGCCTCTACCTGGT
>Ga0075012_10001793_pt1 | contig 21477 bp, 20 predicted proteins | sample All_14_2_FD_71474 | JGI IMG/M metagenome (GOLD analysis project Ga0075012, IMG submission 71474) | Freshwater microbial communities in response to fracking from Pennsylvania, USA - Allegheny Zone_MetaG_DW_15 | ecosystem: Environmental > Aquatic > Deep subsurface > Groundwater > Drilled...
GTACGCGCTCGCGCATACTCGAGGCTGTTGTAGTTCGGACCGAAGCGGCGCACATCGAGACGCCAGACATCCCACTCGGGCGAGCCGTCCACGATCCATTCTGCCATCACTTTACCGATACCACCTGCACCTGCGAGTCCGTGTGCGCAGAAGGCACACGCCACCCAGAAGCCTTTGACGGAGGTGGGACCAAGCAAGAATTCGCCATCGGGTGTGAAGCCTTCAGGTCCGTTGAGCAGCAATTTCACGGGGGCATTTTCCACTGCGGGCACGCGCCGAATGGAGTTTTCCATCAACGGGGTGAAGCGATCCCAATCCGGTTCGAGCAATTTGAATTTGAAATCACGTGGAATACCGTTCATACCAAAGGTAGCGGGTTGACGTTCGTACCCACCGGTGACAAGTCCGCCCACTTCTTCGCGCCAGTAAACGAGCAGGTCTGGGTCGCGCAGATTGGGGAATTTATTGGTGACACCTTTGATGGGTTCGGTAAGGATATACAAATGCGCCATTGGGATGACCGGCAGATTCAAGCCGACCATTTTGCCCACTTCGCGTCCCCACATACCGGAGGCGTTGACCACGACCTCGGTCTTGATCGTACCCTTGTCTGTCACTACTTCGCTAACGCGCCCGTTGACGACGTTGATCTTCTCGACATTTGTATAGAAGAAGAAACGCGCGCCGCGATTCTTTGCACCGATGGCAAGGGCATTGGTGAGTCCGGTCGGGTCGATGGAGCCATCGTTGGGGGTGTAGGCTGCGCCGACTACGCCGGTGATGTCCATCAGCGGGAACATGTCTTGCGCTTCTTTGGGAGAGATCAACTCCATGGGCACGCCGAAGGAACGGGCGAGACCGACGAGGCGTTTGGTCTCTTCCATGCGTTCATGCGATGAAGCGAGGCGAATACCGCCGACTTCGCGCCATGAGGTGTCTTGTCCGGTTTCGGCTTTCAGACTGCGATACAGGTCCGTGCTGTAGTGCATCATGCGGGTTAGGTTCGCATCGGAACGCATCTGCCCGACGAGACCTGCCGAATGCCAGGTGGAACCGGAGGTCAACTCGTGGCGTTCAAGGACAACGACATCCTTCCAGCCGAGTTTGGTGAGATGATAGGCGATGCTTGCCCCGCCCACGCCGCCGCCGATGATGACGACCTGCGCTTGTGTTGGGAATTCAGACATGTGTGTCTCCTGTAGTGATGACAATGGACGATCGACCATTGACGATGGACGACCTTCTATCGTCTATCGTCTGTGGTCCAGCGTCTCGTTATTTTTGCCAAATGGAATCGGGTCTTGCCATTTCTGCCACAATATCGAATGTAGAGATCGCACCAAGGGGGAAGGAGTCGGGGTTTTCTTTATCCACTACCACTAAACGATGATAATGATTTTGAATGAGCATATCTGCGGCTTCGCGCAGGCTGGCGTTGATGTCGATGGTGAGTGCGGGGTGCATCACATCGCGGACGGTCATTTTTTCGTCCACACCGGTTTTGACCAGATGCATCAGATCATGTCCGCTCACTACGCCGATGACTTTGCCATTCAAGTCCACAACCAGCACCGAGCGCCAGCCGGATGATGTCATGGCATAGGCGGCGGAGAGAACCGGAGTCTTGCCGCGGCAAACGAGAATGGCATGCGACATCACGTCGCCAACTTTCTCACGTTTGGATTTGATCCGATCTGCGAGGCTGGCAACAAAATCAGAAAGTGAGATCGTGCCAACTGGTTTTTCATTTTCTAAAACTAAAAACCGCCCAACTCTTTTCTGCATGAAAAGATCGGCGGCTTCCGTCAGCGGGGTGGTGGCTTGGATGGTGTCCACAGGCTTGGTCATGAGGTCTGAGGCGGTTAACTTCCTCATGGCGTTGAGGCTTTCGGGGTCCGAAGAAAGCCATTCGCCAGCCATCAAGTCAAAGTCTGAAATGACTCCAACAATGCGCCCATCGCGATCCGTTACGAACAAGGCATGGACTTGATGTTGATCGAGCAGGGTTGCAACCTGTCCCAAGGTTGCATCAGGTTTGCAAGTGATCACGCCTTTGTGCATAAGGTCTTTGACAAGTTTTGTCATGGAGTCTCCAAAAAAGAAGACCCGACAGGTTTCGCATGATTTGGCTGTCAGGTCTACATAACAAATCCATTATAAGCAAAAAATCAAAAACTTGCAAATTCCTTCAGATTCTTATATAATCCGTCAGATGGGTAAACCCCTCATTCCAGCCCAACGCAGAGAAAAGATTCAAGAGTATCTTGGCATCCATCAGATCGCGCGTACTGCCGATCTGATGGATTTGCTTGAAGCCTCTGAAGCTACCGTTCGCCGCGACTTGGAATGGCTCGAACAAAAAGGAATCCTTGAGCGCACACATGGGGGTGCAGTTCTTAATCAGCGCGTGATCTTCGAGCAGGAATATCAACTGCGCTTGAAAAATTTTCCAGATGAAAAGAAACAGATCGGTGAGTTTGCCGCGACCCTTATTGAAGAGGGCGATATTGTTTTTATAAACAGCGGCACCACTGCAACTCAAGTGCTGCAACATGTTCCGCGTAATCCACGCATTACTGTCTTTACGAACAACGTCAGTGCTTTAGTGGATATCGGCGACCCGGGCTTTTCTCTCAATGTGATCGGAGGAGAATTTCAGGCACGTTCCAACTCTCTTTCCGGTCGCTTCGCACTGGACAATTTAGGCTTGGTCTTTGCCAACAAAGCGATCCTCGGCGTTGACGGAATCTCCCTAAAACACGGTCTGACGGTTCCCACCAACCCCGAAGCGGAAGTTGTCCGCAGGATGATCGAGCGTACAAAGGGGCAGGTCATCATCGTTTCGGACCATAGTAAGTGGGGGGCAGTCTCGAATTTTCACGTGGCAAATATCGATGCAATGGATAAGCTTGTCACAGACACTGGTTTTAGCAAGCAGGCAAAGAAGGAATTGGCAGAATATTCCATCGAAGTTTTTCTTGCGAATGGCATTGCTGGTAGATAAGTAGACAGGTATTTCAAGAATATATACCTGTCTACTTTTTTACTTTACACACCAACACATGGAGATACCATGAAAACTCAGGCAGAGATCGTTATCATCGGTGGGGGGATTTATGGGGCGCAGGTAGCCTATCACCTTGCAAAGAACGGACGTAAGGATGTGGTCATTGTAGAAAAAGGGGAGATCGCCAGTGGTGAGTCTTCGCATGCGGCTGGGTTGGTGACGCAGTTCGCCACGTCGCAAGCCATGTTGCGCTTCCGTATGTATAGCGTGCAGTTGTATAAAGATTTGGGGCTGTTCGATACAGTTGGGAGTTTGCGTGTGGCTTCGAGCAAGGAGCAATTGCTCGAAATGGAACGCAGTGTCAGCCGCGCCAAAGCATTGGGACTTGACTGTGAAGTCATCTCGCCTGAAGAATCTAAAAAATACATGCCGCAAATTTCAGACCAAGATTTGTATGGCGGTATTTATCTGCCCGGCGACGGTCAACTTGACCCGTATACCGTCACTACGTCAATGGCACGCTTTGCCAAAGAACTTGGCGTGGAAATTTACACCAACACCCGCGTGACCGGAATCAAAGTGTCGGCGAAGGGTGAGGTTGAGGCAGTTGTAACAGACAAAGGCGAGATCCGATGCGAGATCATTATCAACGCGGCAGGAATGTGGGCGCCGCGAATCGCTGCCATGGCGGGTTTGCATATCCCAACGACTCCAGTAGATCATCAACATATTGCGCTGCGGGCGGTGCCCGGACATGAATTCAACGACCAAACACCTTGTCTGCGTGACCCGGATAATTTGGTTTACATGCGTCAGGAAAAAGGCGGCTTGGTGATCGGTGGATATGAACCAAAACCGCTTCCGCGTTGGATCGATGGTACGCCATGGGAACACGGCAGCAAATCTTTCCCCGGTGACTTTGACCAATTCGAGATGTTGCTCGAAGGTGCAATTCGACGTTTGCCGTTTTTGGATCAGGCAGGCATTATCACATTGGTGCGTCACCCCGGTGCGTACACACCCGACTGTCAACCACTGCTTGGACCGATGCCTGGAGTGAAAGGTTTTTGGATGATGGCAGGCATGTCGCTCAATGGTTATGGCGGCGCAGGCGGCATGGGCAAGTTGATGGCTGAATGGATCATTGACGGCGAAGCACCAATGGATGTGTATGGCTATCGTGCTACACGTTTTGGCAATTACTATTCTGATTTCAACTATGCGGCTGAACGAACGGTAGAAGCCGTAAAGTATTACTATCGTTTGAAATTCCCGCATGATGAATCGGAAGCAGCGCGCCCGCATCGCACCAGTCCGGTCCATTATCGTTTGATGGAGAATGGTGCGGTCTTCGGCGAGAAGTTCGGTTGGGAACGCGTCAACTACTTTGACCCAGGCAAGGAATGGCGCCGCATGGGTGAAGATCAACGCCTGTGGGGGTGGACGAAACCTCCATACTTTGAACGTCTGCGCGTGGAGCACATCGCAACTCGTGAACGTGTGGCATTGTATGACTTGACTTCCTTTGGCAAGATCGAAGTGAAGGGACCCGGCGCGTTGCCTTTGCTTCAGCGCTTGACCTCCAGCAATATCGATAAACCTGTTGGCAGCGCGGTCTATACTCAGTTCTTGAATCGCAACGGTGGCATTGAATCCGATTTGACCGTCACTCGTTTGGGCGAAGATTATTTCTGGGTTATCACGGGCTCTGGCTTTATCGCCAACGATCATGCGCGGATATTGATGCATGTGGACGAAAAAGATGGCGAAGTGTCCATTCGTGATATTACGCAGGAACATGCTTGTCTCGCCCTGTGGGGACCGAAGTCTCGCGATGTGTTGAAGAAGATAACAAATAGTGATGTTTCTAATGACGCGCATCCATACTTGATGACCAAACCCATTCTTATCAATGGTGTGAAGGTGTTGGCGCAACGTGTCAGTTATGCTGGTGAATTGGGTTGGGAGTTGTACATTCCTAACAATCGCGCCACCATGGTGTGGGATATGCTCATTGAAGCGGGTAAAGAATTTGGCATGGAACTTGGCGGTTATAAAGTGCTTGATCCGCTGCGCTTGGAAAAAGGCTTCAAGTATTTCACCACCGATATTACTCCCACCACGACACCGTATGAAGCCGGTCTCGGCTTCTGTGTGGACTTGAATAAAGGCGACTTCATTGGGCGCGATGCGTTGGTCAAGCAAAAAGCAGAAGGATTGACGCGCAAACTTTGCACATTGGTATTAACCGACACTGATGAATTCGTTCAGATCTATGGTGGTGAAGCGGTTCATCACGAAGGGAAAGTTGTTACTCGCGTCCGCAGCGGTGGCTACGGTTTTACCGTGAAAAAGAACATTTTGTATGCCTATTTGCCGATCGATCTGGCAGTTAAGGGCACACGCTTCACGATTGAATTGATAGAAGGCAACCTTGCCGCCGAGGTGACTGCGAATGTTCTCTACGACCCGAAAGGTGAGAAACTGAAATCTTAGACCATAGACTGCAGACGATGGACGATGGTTGTCCGTGGTCTAAGGTCCATCGTCCATTGTTGAGATCATGGTAAAAAAGAAATCTTCTCCTGAATACGTTGGCTTTGGTATGTTGACCCCCGTGTACATCATGTCACTTGATCAGCTGCCAAAGTTGAACACAGGTGCGATTGTGCACCAGGTCAGCGATTATGTGTATGATGATGCTGCCATCATTGCCTGTAACCTCAGTCAATGGGGTGTGCCTTCTGCCATGATCGGAACATCGGTGGGTAATGACCTGCTTGGGAAATATGTCGCGGATAAGTTAAAGGAACTTGGCGTTCAAGGCAAAGTGCGAGTTACGGATAAGTACAAGACGCCTTTGGAAGTGAATGTTTCTGACAAAAAAGGGGCACGCACTTACTTTTGGCAACGCTCAAAAGAAATTCTCGGCACGTTAGATACAGCAGATCTTTCATTGATCCGAAAAGCGAAATTGCTGTATGTGGACTGGTACGATGGCGACCATATCGTCCGTGCAATGGAAGAAGCCAAGAAACATAATGTGCCAGTCTTTTTGAATTTTGAGCATGGGCATCAGAACCCTGAACTGCTCAAGCGATATTCGGGCATGGTCACGGTTTGTCAGGCGGTGACCGATGCGGCGCAGCTTGGGAAGCGTCAGGCGATGCTAGGTACGGCTCGCAAACTCATCAAGTCTGGGATTCAGACCGCGATCATCACCATGGCGAGTCAAGGCTGTATGGTGGTGCAAGGAGACGAGATCATCCGTGCGCATGCGCCAAAGGTCAAAGCGGTGGATGCATCTGGCGCGGGTGCTACGTTCTCGTCTGGTTTTGTGTATGGGTATTTGAATGGCTGGAGTTTGGAAGATACGACTCGTTTTGCAATTGCGGCGGCTTCGCTCAAAGTGACCCGCTCTGGCTTGGAGATGTTCCCAGTCTCTGAGATCAAAGGGTTGGCGCGGCTTGTCCGTATTGAGCGGATGGTGTATCGTGGTGATCAATTCCATACCATTCGCAGATTGTTGACCCTGCCTCCAAATAGTCCATTGATCAACAACCCATTGGTGAAAGAAAGCCAGAAACTGGCACAGAGGATCATGCCGAAGAAAAAAGTGGAACGCAAAAAGATCAAACGCTCACTGGTCGAATAATTTATCTATAAGGATGTGAACCATGTCATTTGCTGCTTTGCTCACGCAAGAACAGGTCGAAAAAATTCATGATGCTTCCTTGGAAATTTTGGAAGATGTTGGGCTAAAGGTCCGCTATGAACCCGCCCGCGAATTATTCAAGAAACATGGTTGTCTCGTGGAAGAGGAGCGCGTCAAGTTCCCGCGCGCGGTTGTGGAGAAATACCGCAAACTGGTTCCGCCGTCCTTCACCTTTCACGCGCGTGACCCGAAGTTTGATAAAACGATCCCGCAGGATAGCCCGGTCATTGTTACGGCGAGTTCAGCGCCCGATATCATTGACCCAGTAACCGGCAAGGAAAGACGCGCCGAGTCCAGGGATATTGCGCAGATCGCGCATCTCATCAACGAATTGCCTGGGTACGACATCTTCTCCATTTCCACTCTGGCTGATGACGCGCCCGCGGATCAATTCACGGTATCGCGCCTGTATCCATCCATCAAGTATTGTCTTAAACCGATCCGTGTTACCACGACCAACATGAAAGACACCATGAGCATCATGGAAATGGCGTACATCGTGGCGGGTGGGGAAGAGGCGTATAAAGAACACCCTTTCCTTACGCATCACTACTGCCCGGTCGTTTCGCCGTTGACAATGGATCATCTCTCGACAGAGAACGTGATGTTCTTTGCCGAACAAGGCTTGCCAGTTTACCCAACCATTGTGCCAAATGCGGGTCTTACTTCGCCCATGTCCATAGCTGGGACGTTGGTGCAAGGCAATGCCGAATTTTTGTCCGCGCTAATGTTGATGCAAATGACAAAAGAAGGTACACCGACGATCTATGCCACATTGGGCACAGTTGCCGACATGCGCTCAGGGGCGTATACCTCTGGTGCTATTGAATGCGGTATGCTGCATATGGCATTTGCTCAAATGGCGCGTTTTTATGATGTGCCTGCGGGCGGATATGTCGGCTTGACCAATTCCAAGATCAACGATGCGCAAGCAGGTTATGAGACGGGTATGTCTGGTATTGCCGGTTTGCTCGGCGGCATGGATATGTTCAATATCGGCGGTTTGATCGATGCGCTTAAAACCTTCGATTTTGCCAAAGCCGTGATTGACGATGAGATCGCGCAAATGATGAAGCGCATGAAGCGCGGAGTTTCCTTCAACGATGATGACCTTGGTGTCAATCTCATTAAAGAGATCGGACCCGGCGGTTCGTTCATCACTGCCAAACACACCACCAGCCGTATGAAGACCGAAGCCGTGATGACCAAGATCGCAGACCGTGATGCACGCACCATTTGGGAAAAGAAAGGCGCGACCGATACACAAGCCAAAGCCATGAAGAAAGCTAAAGATGTAATGGCTTCCAACACGGCTCCGCTGATCTCGCAAGAAGTTGATGATAAGCTCCGTGCCGCCTTCCCCGGTTTGGTGGCAGGTGTGTTGGAGCCGATTCCATAATAAAAGGAAATAGAAGAAGGTTTTGAATGTTTCGTTTTTTTAAGCGCAGGGAAGATAAATTCCAAAAATTGATCGAACAGCAGGCAGAAATATCTTTTGAAGGCTTGAAGCTGTTGGTCAAATATCTTGAGACGGCGAATCCGGATATTGCCGAGGAGTTATCTTTCAAAGAAAAAGAAGCTGATGAAGTTCGCCGCATTTTGATCGATGAGTTGAACCGCACCTTTGTCACGCCATTCGACCGTGAAGATATCTTCTCTTTGTCTCGCTCCATTGACGATGTCGTTGATTACGCTGATACCACGGTTGTGGAGATGGTCATTTTGAAAGTCAGCCCAACGCCATACATGCAGCGCATTGCGTCCTTGCTCAAAGATGCTGCGTATGAAATCTGGCAGGGAGTACTGCGCTTGCCCAAGCATCCGAATGTGGCGCTAGATCACGCTCAACGGGCAAAGGCGCTTGAAAACCGGGTCGAGGCTGTCTACCGTGAAGCGGTCGCCGATCTTTTCAGCGGACCCGAAGATATTCACCACGTGGTTGAAATGCTTAAGCTGCGTGAGGTGTATCGTCATCTTTCCAATGCAGCAGATCGCGGCGATGAAGCCGCGAACATCATTGCGGATATTGTCGTAAAAAGAACTTAACAGGATGTTAATCCCGTTTTCTCTTGCTCTTGTTATTATTCTTGCGCTGATATTCGAATTCATCAATGGCATGCGCGACTCGAGCAATATCGTCGCGACCATGATCTCATCACGGGCATTCCATCCGCAGACGGCGCTCACCATGACGGCTGTGGCGGAATTTTTGGGACCATTATTGTTTGGTGTAACTGTGGCGAAGACGATAGGAAGCGACATTGTTGCCTCTGAAGTCATTTCGCTTCAAGCCCTGACCGTGGGGCTGATCGGTGCCATTGTGTGGAATCTCATCACCTGGTACTTTGGCATTCCAAGCAGTTCGTCTCATGCGTTGATCGGTGGTTTGATCGGCGCGGCGGTCATCTCTTCTGGTTGGGATGCGGTAAAGGTGAATGGGTTGGTGAAAGTTTTATTGGCTTTGTTTATTTCACCTGTAGTTGGTTTTGTGGTGGGCTTTATCCTGTTGAAGGTTGTTTATGTACTTTCACAAAATGCTACGCCGCACATCAACAACTTCTTCAAGCAAAGCCAGATGTTCACTGCGGTTGCGTTGGCGTTCAGTCATGGCACGAACGATGCTCAAAAGACGATCGGCATCATCACCTTGAGCCTGATCATTGGCGGACAGTTAGCTGATTTCACGGTGCCGTTTTGGGTGGTAGTCCTCAGCGCGGGGACGATGGCAGCAGGCACGGCGTTAGGTGGGTGGCGTCTGATCCGCACCTTGGGCGGCAAGTTTTACAAGATCCGCCCGGTGCATGGGTTTTCGAGTCAGCTTACTTCGGGTATTGTCATCCTTGGCGCTTCTGCGGTGGGGTTGCCCGTCAGCACAACACAGGTGGTGAGTTCGGCGATTATCGGTGTGGGAGCTTCGGAACGATTTGGCAAGGTACGCTGGGGGGTGGCTGGTGATATTCTTACTGCATGGGTCATCACCATTCCGATCAGCGCATTGTTCTCTGCTGGAATTTATTCGTTGTTACAGTTGTTGAAAGCGAGTATTTGATTATTTTGGTCATTAATTCAAAGTCTCACAAGCTGGTTTGACTTTGAATATTGATAATGCTAAAATGTTAACGATTTGTTAAGGAATGGAGGTGCCGGGATCAGGATAGAGATAGTGCAATTAATTTCGTTCGTTTGATCGATCCATAAAAAAATCAAGGAGAAAGAGATGCGTACGAAGAAGTTTGCTTATCATATGCTTGCCCTGTTCGTAATTGCTGCCACCATTTTGTCTGCGTGTGGCGGCGGTGGTGCTGCCAGTGACTTTGACTGGAGCACTGCCAAATCTGCTGCTGATGGCGGCGGCATGGACGCCCTGATCGCTGCGGCGAAAGCCGAAGGTCAACTGAACGTGATCGCTCTTCCTGAAGACTGGTGCAATTACGGTGAAATGATCAATACCTTCAGCACCAAGTATGGCATCACCGTTAACTCCATTACCCCCGATGCCGGTTCCGCCGATGAACTTCAGGCGATCATTGACAACAAGGAAAACAAAGGTCCTCAGGCTCCTGATGTGATCGACGTTGGTCCTGCCTTTGGTCCGCAAGCTAAGGATCAAGGTCTTATCACCCCCTACAAAGTGGAAACTTGGGATACCCTTGGTGGCGTGAAGGATCCAGATGGTTACTTCTACACCGATTACAGCGGCGTGCTGGTCTTTGAAGTGAACCTCGATGTGGTCTCTGATGTTCCTCAGGATTGGGCCGACCTGCTCGATCCGAAATATGCCGGACAGATCGCCCTCGCTGGTGATCCTCGCTCCTCCAACCAGGCTGCCCAGACCGTGTATGCTGCGGCTCTTGCCAACGGCGGCTCCCTCGATGACATTCAGCCCGGTCTCGATTACTTCAAGCAGTTGAATGAAGCCGGTAACCTCCTGCCGCTCATCGCCAACACCGGTACTATCGGTAAGGGCGAAACCCCCATCACCTTCCAGTGGAACTACCTGGCTCTTGCCAACAAAGACACCTTCGCCGGCAACCCGCCGCTCGAAATCGTCTATCCTGCTTCCGTCAACTGGGGTGGTTTCTACCTCCAGGCTGTGAGCGCTTACGCTCCCAACCCTGCGGCTGCCCGCCTCTGGCAGGAATTCCTGTACTCGGATGAAGGTCAGTTGATCTGGATGAAGGGCTACTGCGCCCCCGCCCGCCTCGCCGACATGCTCGAACGCGGTGTGGTTCCGGAAGATATCGCTGCCAAGATGCCCGATCCCGCGATCCTCGCCAGCTCTGTCGTTCCTAGCGGCGACCAGCTCAGCGCTGCTCGCGAATTGATCAAGAACGAATGGGATAATGTTGTCGGTCTCGACATCAAGTAATCCATCCATGTAAGTTTCATAGCGTGGCCCGGCGTAAGCCGGGTCACGTTTAAGGTTCCCTGTCCATGAGTCAAGAATCTGCTACACCCCAACGCAAGGCTTGGCGCGAACATCCACTATGGAACTGGGTTGGCTTGCTGCCCTTTTTCCTTTTTATTTTTATTTTTCTCATATTACCGTCGCTCAATTTGTTCACAGGCGCATTTACCGATCAAGAAGGTAAATTTACGCTTGAGAATTTGAATATCTTGAGCAACCCATTTACGTTGAAATCCTACATCGTCAGTTTGCAGGTGAGTGCGATCACTGCTTTGGTGGGGGGGCTGTTTGGATTTTTCGTAGCCTACTCCATCACCCATGGCGGCGCCCCTCGCTGGATGAGAACTTTGATCTCCACTTTCTCCGGCTTGGCAGCCAACTTTGGTGGCGTTCCGCTGGCTTTCTCTTTCATTGCTACTCTCGGTCAGCTAGGTTTTGTGACCGTTTTTCTCAAAGGCATTTGCTTCACAGGCGCCGATGGCGCGGAAGTTTGCCCCTTCAACCCATATGATCATGGCTTTACCCTTTACAGCATGTGGGGTATTGTGCTGGCATACACCTACTTCCAGTTCCCTTTGATGATCCTCACCATCACGCCTGCACTCGAAGGTCTGCGCAAGGAATGGCGCGAAGCTGCCACCAACATGGGTGCAACACCCTTCCAATATTGGCGCGATGTTGCCCTTCCCGTTCTGATGCCGTCCATTCTTGGTGCTATGTTGTTGCTGTTCGGTAATGCCTTTGGAGCCTACGCAACTGCGCGCGCCCTTACCGGCGGCAGTATTTACCTTGTTCCCATCGCTATTGGTCAGCAGATCCGTGGTGACGTATTGGGAAATCCCAATGAAGGCTATGCATTGGCATTCGGTATGGTGATTGTGATGAGCGTTGCGATAGTTGCGTATACTCTTTTGCAGCGCCAAGCAAGCCGGTGGACAAGATCATGAGCGACAAACGATTCAACTTCTTTGCGATCTTTTGGGGCATTGCCGCCCTGTTATATTTCTTCGTCCCGTTGTATGGAACCTTTGACTTTTCCCTGCGCATGGAACGCGGCGTGCTTGGTTTCAAAGCATACGAACTCGTCTTTGCCGACCCGCGCTTCTGGCAGGGATTTCGATATTCCATCACCATGGCGGTAATCACCATTATTTTTAGCGTCTCCATTTTCGTTCCAGCCGTGTATTGGATGTACCTGAAAGTACCACAGGCCCGCCCTGTGATGGACGTCATCACCATCCTGCCGTTCATTATCCCCGGCATCGTGCTTGTCTTCGGTCTCATCCGTACATTCTCGCGCCCACCTCTGCAGCTAACCCTCCGCCCATGGAGCACAGACATTCTCATGGTGGCAGGCTATATCATCATCTCGATGCCATATATGTTCCGTGCCATCGATGTTGGGATGCGTGCGATCGATGTCCGCACCTTGACGGAAGCGGCTCAGAGCCTTGGTTCGAGCTGGTTCCAGGTTCTGAAAGATGTCATCATCCCGAACCTTCGCATTGCCATCCTGAGCGGTTCTCTGATCGCCTTCGCCACTGTGATGGGTGAACTCATCCTCGCGGACTTTCTCGTCCGCCCGGCGCTTGGACCGTACATGGTGCGCATCGGTTTGACCAAAGCCTACGAACCCGCCGCGCTTGCCATCATTAGCTACTCACTGACCTGGTTCAGTCTGGGACTTTTGCAGTACTTCAGTAGTCGCAGTGAACGCCAGAAACAACAAGTGATCGAAGAATAGGACAATTTCCATGAGCCATCTTGAACTCACACATATTCATAAATCCTTCACCAACTTCGTCGCCGTGGAGGATTTCAATCTCACAGTGAAGCAGGGCGAATTTGTCTCGTTTCTTGGACCCAGTGGCTGCGGTAAAACAACCACCTTGCGCATGGTAGCTGGGTTTGAAATTCCCACTTCCGGCACGATCACCATCAATGGCAAGGACCTCACCAACGTTCCGCCTAATAAGCGTAATGTTGGTATGGTGTTCCAGTCTTATGCCCTTTTCCCGAACATGACCGTCGCCCAAAATGTGGGCTATGGTTTGAAGATCGCTGGCAACTCCAAGTCTGAGATCGATGCGCGGGTGGACGAAATGCTTGCCCTCATTCAAATGGGCAAATTTGCCGCCCGCTATCCCTATCAGCTCTCTGGTGGTCAGCAACAGCGTGTGGCGCTCGCTCGTGCTTTGGCGATCCGCCCCGAAGTGTTGTTGCTTGATGAACCTCTCTCCGCGTTGGATGCGAAGATCCGCGTTTCATTGCGTACTGAGATCCGTGCCATTCAACAGAAGCTAGGCATTACCACCATTTACGTGACACACGATCAAGAAGAAGCGCTCTCGCTTTCAGACCGCATCGTGGTAATGAGCCAGGGACGTATGGAGCAAGTGGGAACACCTTTTGAGATCTACAACTTCCCGCAGACACAGTTTGTGGCGAACTTCGTTGGTTCGCTCAATACTGTCAAGGCTGAAGTGTCCGACCCTGAAAAGGGATTGCTGCATGTAAACGGTGTGCAATTCATCACCGCGACAGATATCAAGTCTCGCAAGAAGGGAGATGCCATTCGCATCTCTGTCCGCCCGGAGCGTTTCAGTTTTGCTGAAGATAGAAAGAAAGATAACGTGCTTGATTGCACGATCGAGAATATCACCTTCCTCGGCTCTGTCGTGCGTATTCAGGTGACGATCGGTAATTCCAGGTTCAACATGGATACATTCAACAATCCATTCCTTGAATTACCCAAGATCGGCTCCAAAGAGCAGGTCACCTGCTCCAAAGAAGCGGTTCTGGTTCTGGACGAATAACAAACTTGGCAGGTCACGCTTCAAGCGTGACCTGCTTCTTTATGGAGATTGTTATGAGCAAAGTAATTCTTGTTCTTTCAGACGCCTTGCGTTATGACGTGGCAATTGCCAATATGGGCTATCTGGGACACATGGTGGAATATAAAAAAGCCAGCCTGTATAAGATCATTGGCGAACTTCCGAGCATGTCTCGCCCGATGTATGAAACTATCCACACCGGAATGCCCTCCAGCGAAACTGGCATTGTCGCGAATTCAATTGTGAGACTTTCAGATAAACCAAATATCTTCAAGTCTGTACGTGAAGCAGGTAAAGTGACAGCAGCGGCAGCATATTATTGGTACTCTGAGTTATACAATTGCGCACCATACGATCTCATTGATGATAGGGAAGTGGATGATGCTTCGCTGAACATCCAGCATGGACGTTTCTATACAACGGATGAATATCCAGACATCGAGCTTTTTAACACCGCAGCGCATCTCGTCCGCAAATATTCGCCTGATTATCTTTTACTCCATCCCATGGGCATGGACTATCACGGTGAGACCTATGGTTCCGATACCAAGGAATATCGCAATCATGCCATCTATCAAGATGCAAAACTCGCGCCGCTTCTTGTGGAATGGCGCGAGCGCGGGTATACGATCTTTGTGACTGGCGATCATGGCATCAATGCCGATGGGGGGCATGGCGGCACCACGCCTGAGCAGAGGACCGTTCCATTTTTTGTGATTCAGCCCAACGGTCAGGGAAGAGGCGATACGGGTGAGGTCATCTCCCATTTGCAGATCGCGCCTACAGTGCTGAGGCTGCTGAATATTTCCATCCCATCGACAATGAAACACACACCATTAGTATTGGAGTAATAACAGCTTCTTAACACACTGTTCCTGTACCATTAAGATGAGCCGGGTATTGTATAGTGGTTGATCATTTTTTGAGGTGCAACCATGAAACTATATTTCAGCTTTGCTTTGCTTGCTCAACTTTTAATTGCAATTTTGTCTTGTGATAAAACGAGAGTGGCGTACCTATCTTATTTGGCAGAGGCACTATTTTTAACCAAAACGAATGATTGTAAGCCTGTGGATTCAAAAAAACTTATAACGCTTGAAGCAATGCTGCAACCAGTTCACGATTGAAATCGGGAATATCCGCCACCACCCGCCCCCAGACCTGATTGCCTTCGCGGAAAGCGGCTTCATCCGCCCAGACCCCGCCGACGTTTTCGAGATCATCTTTGATACCAGTGGAGCCGGTGACGCGTTGACCTTTCTTGATGATGCCCGCTGAGATGGCAATCGAACCACCATGACAGATGATGCCAATGATTTTGTTGGCATCATTCATTTCTTTGACCAGTTTCTTAACCACATCATATCTGCGGACCTTATCAGGTGCCCAGCCGCCGGGGAGAATGATCGCAAAAAGTTCATTGGCATTCAGGTCTTCAATTTTTGCATCTGGCGTGATGACCAGACCATTCTTGCCTCGTACTGGTTTCAGATCAAGCCCGGCACTCAGAACCTTTGCGCCTTCTTCCTGCAAACGCATAACCGGCACATAATACTCAAGGTCTTCGACCCCTTCTGCAATCAGTGTAGCAATCGTTTTATTTTTTAATCGCATAGTATCCTCTCTCACTTAAATAAAGCTTCAAATTGAGCGCCGCTTGCGATCAAGGCTTCTTGTTCTTGTAGGTTGAGCGGCGTAAAGTTCTCACATGCTTGAATGACCATTGGCAGAATTTTTATATCGCCAGCGGTGCATACTCCAGTCACATCGTGTGAAAGCACAAAGTTGACTCCACGTTGGATCTCATCCATTTTATCGAAAGGTTCATACCAGGTTGTGGCAGTCTTGGGTTTCTCACCCCACGGACCTTTGGTAATGGATTTGATGACCATCGTGCCAACATCTTTTGCCTTGCAAACGGCGATCAACTCTTCGGCTGCTTTTCGAAATTCTGGCATTGCCATTTGCACGAAATTCATTGGGAATAGAACCGAGTCAAAGTCAAAGCGGCGCAGGGCTTCGAGATAGATTGCTGGTGCATCTACACCATGCCCCGTGATGCCAATGTACTTCGTTAGTCCTTGTTCGCGTGCCTCTATCATTGCTTCCATGGCGCCACCCTTGGCGAAAAGAGCATTTAATTCCTCGAAAGTAGTGACGGCGTGGCATTGATAGAGGTCAAACGAATCAGTATGCAAACGTTTGAGGGATTCCTGCATTTCGCGCCATGCACCCTCTTTTGTGCGTTCCATGGTTTTACAGCCGAGGAAAAAACGCTGGCGCTCAGTCTTCATCCATGGACCAACACGCAGTTCGGCTTGTCCGTACGATGGAGCGATATCAATATGGTTGATGCCTGCTTCGATCACCATCTCCATGACTTGGTCTGCTTCTTTTTGTTCAATTTCCCAGAAGGCTGCCGCGCCAAAGATGGCAACTGTACTTTGATGTCCGGTACGTCCAAAACGTCTTTTTTCCATGCATCACTCTCCGATGATCTTTATCAGTACACGTTTTCGTCTTCGTCCGTCGAACTCACCGTAGAAGATCTGCTCCCACGTTCCAAAGTCTAGTTGACCGTTCGTGACCGCCACCACCACCTCACGCCCCATTACTTGACGTTTCATATGTGCATCGGCGTTATCTTCACCGGTATCGTTGTGGCGATATCCATTTACTGGCTCATGTGGTGCAAGTTTCTCCAACCATTTTTCGTAGTCATGATGCAACCCACTTTCATCGTCATTGATGAAAACTGATGCGGTGATGTGCATGGCATTGCATAAAAGCAACCCTTCCTTGATGCCGCTTTCTTGCAAGGCTTCTTCCACTTGTGCAGTGATGTTGACGAACCCGCGGCGGGCAGGGATGTTGAACCAAAGTTCTTTTCGGTATGATTTCATAAGAGTCTCACGAAGTAGAATTTTGCTTGAATTCTACATGACTCTGCGTTAGTTTGGGTGGGGAAGGGGAAAAGAGAAGCCGGAAGCATCCTTTGCAGGAGCCTCCGGCTGTGAAAAGAGGAGAAACGTATAGTTTGTTACTTGACGACCAGTTTACCAACCATGCCCGCTTCAAGGTGACCAGGCACAGTGCAGATCACCGGGTATTCACCAGCTTCTGCTAACGTGACGCTAAACTTTCCACTTTCACCGGCGGCAAGTTTGGCTTCAAAGAGAATATCTTCCGGCTTGACATCGGCAGAGGTGGTGTAGGTGGCACCCAGCTTGAGCACCAGGAAGTTGTGTTCAACGGCGCCGCTGTTGCTCAAATTGAAATTGATCTGACCCGCCGTAGCTTCAAGGCTGGCAGGGTTGAACATCAGGTCGGTCATATCCACAGTGAGTTCGGTGGCAGTACCAGCGCCGCCACCGCAGGCGGCGAGGATCGCGGCAAACACAGCTAAAAGAAGGAACTTACGAAACATTTGGGGTCTCCAGAAAGTGAAATTTGGTACATACTTACAACTGCATTGTACGTAAAATCACAATAATTTCAACCTAAAAAGTCCAATTTTTGCATAGAAACAGGTTAGAGAAACTGGACAAGAAAAGACCCACCGTGCATAGGTGGGTCTGTGAGTTGGATTGAATTTTTATTCAACGATGCTTTCGGTCAACTGAACTGCCAGCCCAATGTAGCTCTCCGGCGAGAGAGCCTTTAACTTTTCGCGTGTTGGTTCATCTACGTCAATCGAATTGCACCAATTCTTGTAATCAGTCTCAGTGAGGACTCGTCCGCGGGTTTGTTCTTTGAGTGATTCGTATGCGTCTGATTTTCCAGCGGCGCGCAGGATAGTTTGTGCGCCTTCGGAGACGACTTCCCAATGAGCATTTAATTCAGCTGTGAGCTTTTCCTCATCAGGAGCAATGCGCTTCAGACCGCGCTGGAAGTTGGTCCATGCTAACAGGCTGTGACCCAACGCCGTACCAAACGTGCGGCGGACGGTGGAGTCGGAGAGGTCGCGTTGCAGGCGCGAGACGGTTAACTTTTGGGCGTAGTGTGCGAAGAGCGAATTCGCCACGCCGAGATTACCTTCGGCGTTTTCAAAATCAATCGGGTTGACTTTCTGCGGCATGGTGGACGAACCGACTTCTCCCGCCACAATGGCTTGTTTGAGATAACCATCGCTGATGTAACGCCAGACATCTTGGGCGAAGTCGATCAGAATTGAATTGGTTAATCGGATCAAATCAAAATATCTAACCCAATTATCGTAGGGGAGGATTTGGGTGGTTAGCAAGTTTGATTCAAGCCCAAAACTGGAAACGAAGTCTTTGCTGAATGAAATCCAATCCACATTGGGGACGGCAGCTTGCAAGGCATTGAAGTTGCCAACCGCGCCAGTCAACTTGGCTTCGAATTTGTGGGATGCAATTTCGTCGCGAGTCTTTTTGAGGCGGGCAATGTAAACGGCGAATTCTTTGCCCAAAGTTGTTGGGACGGCGAATTGTCCGTGTGTGCGGGCGAGCATGGGGACAGATTTATATTTGAGAGCAAAGTCAGAGAGATTGGTGATTAGTAATTGGATGGCGGGAAGGATGACTTTGTCTCTTGATTCTTTGAGCGCAATGGCTTGACCTAGGCTATTCGTGTCTTCAGAGGTCAAGCCGAAGTGAATCCATGGAATCAGATCTTCGAGTGAGCTTCCCTGCAATTTGCTTTGGATGAAGTACTCAATGGCTTTGACATCGTGGCGAGTCTTACGTTCGTATTCGAGGATCAGCTCTGCATCGGCGTCTGAGAAATTTTCCAGAACCGATTCGAGGTGCGCGGACTCAGAGTCGCTTAGGGGGCGCACCAAGCCTGTTTTGGAAAGAGCAGGCAAAAAGTTAAGTTCGACGCGCACTCTGTCGCGTAGAAAAGCAAACTCGGAGAAGTGATCCCGCAGAGGCGCAGTGGTCTCGGCGTAGCGTCCATCCAAAGGAGAGAGTAAATGTAGGGTCATGTGTTGATGCGTTCCAATCAGCAGGAGATTGCTTCGTCGCGAAGAGCAAGAGCGCTCCTCGCAATGACGAAACTATCGCTGGCTCAATTGATAGTTTGGAGCTTCCTTTGTAATAATAACATCATGCGGGTGGCTTTCGATGAGACCCGCGTTGGTGATGCGTGTGAGGCGGGTCTTGGTGCGCAGGTCTTCGAGCGAGGCAGCGCCTGCATAGCCCATACCTGAGCGCAGACCGCCGACGAGTTGATAGACATATTCGCCGAGCGCGCCCTTATACGGCACGCGACCTTCGATGCCTTCAGGCACGAGTTTGCCGCTGCCACTTTGACCTGTGGCATAACGGTCAACGCCGTAGCCTTTCATCGCGCCGAGGCTGCCCATGCCGCGATATTCCTTGAAACGGCGACCTTCATACATCATCACTTCGCCAGGCGCTTCTTCAAGACCCGCGAGCAGACTGCCAAGCATGACAGCATTGCCGCCCGCAACGATGGCTTTGACAATATCGCCGCTGAACTTGATGCCGCCATCGGCGATGATGGAGACGCCGTGTTTTTGTGCAGCGCGTGAACATTCGAAGATGGCGGAGACTTGCGGCATGCCTGCGCCCGAAACGATGCGCGTGGTGCAGATGGAACCCGCACCGACTCCGACTTTGATTGCATCTGCTCCTGCTTCGACGAGTGCATCCACACCTTCGGCTGTGACCACATTGCCCGCGAAGATGGGCAGGTCTTTCCATGCACCTTTGATACGGCGAATGGCTTCGAGCACACCTTTGGAATGTCCGTGCGCGGTGTCGATGGTGACCACGTCCACGCCTGCTTTGAGCATGAGGTCAACGCGGGTTTCGACATCCTTGCCCACACCGACGGCTGCGCCAACAATGAGACGTCCTTTGGAGTCGGTGGAGGCATTGGGATAGTCGCGCGCTTTTTGAATGTCCTTGACGGTGAGCAAGCCTTTGAGGATGCCATGTTCATCGACAAGTGGAAGTTTTTCGATGCGATATTTTTGCAGAATGTCTTGCGCGTCTTTGGCAGAGATGCCCACTTTGGCGGTGACGAGTTTTTCTCCGCCCGTCATGAACTGACTGACAGGCAGGTTGTAATCGGACAGTTCCACAAAGCGGATGTCACGATTGGTAAGGATGCCGACGAGTTTGCCTTTGTCATCAGTGACGGGCACACCGCTGATGTGATAGGTGGACATGATCTCTTCGGCTTTGCTGAGCGGAGCGTCGGGTTGCAAGCTGATGGGTTCGACGATCATGCCTGACTGCGAACGCTTGACCTTTTCCACTTCGGCGGCTTGGGCTTCGGGCGGCATGTTGCGATGGATGATACCCATGCCGCCTTCACGCGCCAATGCGATGGCGAGTCTGGCTTCGGTGACCGTGTCCATGGCAGCAGAGAGGATCGGGACGTTGAGTCGAATGTTCGGCGTGAGTTGGACGCGCACATCCGTTTCGTTGGGCAAGACTTCTGTGTAGCCAGGGACGATGAGGACATCGTCAAAAGTGAGGGAGTCAAAGCGGTCAAAAAGTTCTTCGTTCATTAGTTATCTCCTTATATTAAGGTGACAGTCACTTTGGAAGTGACTGTCACCTGATGTAAATAGGTTGGTTGTAAACAGACTTTGGTAAACGGACTTTATCACGGATTCACGGAGAGAAACGGATTGCCTGCGGCAAAGCGAATGAGCGGATTTACGAATCCATTTGTTGTTGTAAGTGCGCGTGGATGGCAGTGTCGTAATGCGCAGTGGAGGCAAAACCTTTAATAGCAAGTTTGGTGCGGGTTTGAGTGGATATGCCGCCCGCGTGGATTTCATCCAGCACAGCATTGTAATCGGCTGGGTCGCAGATGAGGGTGACGCGTTCGTGGTTCTTCGCTGCGGCGCGGATGAGGGTCACGCCGCCAATGTCGATGTTTTCGATAGCGTCTGCATAGGTGACGTTCGGTTTGGCGATGGTCTCTTCGAAAGGATAGAGATTGACGGCGACGAGGTCAATATAGTCCCAGCCGAGATCCAGTAGTTGCTGGTGGTCTTCGTCCGTGGGGCGGGCGAGCAGTCCACCGTGGATGGCGGGATGGAGAGTCTTGACCCGTCCGCCAAGGATTTCGGGTGATTTGGTGTAATCAGCAACTTCGGTGACGGGGATGTTGTTGTCGCGCAGCAGTTTGGCTGTCCCGCCAGAAGCGAGTAGAGTCCAGCCGAGGGAGGCGAGTCCTTGAGCGAATTCGATGAGTCCAGTTTTGTTGTGGACGGAGAGAATGGCAGTAGACATTTAAAAACTCCTTTTAACTTTTTCTTCAAGAATTTTCTTGAGCGTGTTGACTAATAAAACATGTTCAGTTTGATGAACTCGTTCTTCGAGTGTTTCGAGCGTATCTTCTTTATCTATAGAGACAATTTCCGTTGCCAGTACCGGACCGTTGTCCACGCCTTCATCGGGGACGAGATGCACCATGACACCAGTGTGGTTAATTTCGCCGCGTTGATAAGCTTCGAAGGCGCGTTCGATGGCATGTGTGCCTGGGAAAGTATCGGGCAGGGCGGGGT
>Ga0075012_10001796_pt1 | contig 21471 bp, 17 predicted proteins | sample All_14_2_FD_71474 | JGI IMG/M metagenome (GOLD analysis project Ga0075012, IMG submission 71474) | Freshwater microbial communities in response to fracking from Pennsylvania, USA - Allegheny Zone_MetaG_DW_15 | ecosystem: Environmental > Aquatic > Deep subsurface > Groundwater > Drilled...
GTATTGACGACCGACGTTCTCACAACCGCCGCCTTTGAGCATCAACTCGATGACGAGTTCATCGCCTTCGCTTTCTTCAAAATGGATATAGGGGAAGTCATCGCCGCCGAGGTTGTTGCCAGTGTTCTTATCGTAGATGGCATCGACCGCGTTCGGGCGCATGTAGGATTTCTTGGTCGCTTCTTCCATTGCGGCGCGGATCTGCTTCTTGAGCTGGATCGTAGACCAACCCACCGGGTAATGCACCTGAAAAATAGGCGTGCCCGTATCCTGACAGATCGGCGTGGACTTGGCGCGTGAAAGCTCAATATTCTTCATAATGGTTTCAAGCGCACCACGAGCCGCCGAGCCCGGCGCTTCTTTTTCAATGGATTCTTTCAAGCGTTTTTCAACATCAGGCGGCAGGGAACTGGATGTGCGCCGGATGAGTTCCAAGATTTCATTAGTTAGATCTCGCATGGGTACCTCCAATACAGGTGTTTATCTTACTCCCGAAAATGGGAAATTGCCACATAAAAAACGGAGACCAGCGTTCTTTCTAACGCTGGACTCCGCAAATCATTATTTTCTATTAAGTCTGGCTCGCATTACGAAGCGATTCACTCCACCCAGGCGGTATTTGTAATCTTCATCACCGCGCATAAAGTCGAACTCATGGCGATTGTTCTCACAACACCATTGAATGACATTCGCCAGCAACACCCAGCCCGGCGAAAGCTCCATGTGCGAGCGGCTCACCCCAGAGTTGTAGCCCCAGAGTTTTCCGTTGTAATCGAAGTTCAAAGAAGCGGCGGTCTTTTCACCGGCGATCTCTAAAAAGCCGAGCCAGAGATATCCGCCATCATGCGCTGCATGCAGGAATGCCATCATCTGCTCGCGCATGGCAGGATGTAAAAAACCAGCTTTGTTGGAGTCTTGCACCATCAGGTCGAAAAAGGCATGGAGTTCGGGTTCGATGTTTGCAGTGGGGTCTACGAGCACGAAGCGGACATTCAATTCTGACTCTGCGGCGCGGCGCATCTTGCGACGAATCTCGTGGCGCTGTTTTTTGTCTATGTTGGCGAGGTAATCTTCGAAGCTGCCGTTGAGGGCAATGCGCGGTGTGGGGCGATAGACTTCTTCAAGATGGACCCAGCCGCGTTTCACTCCCTCCGCTTTGAGCGCGGCGAGAGTAGGAGAATCGTCGGGGAGGTTATACCAATCGAGTTTGGACCAGTTGTCGGCTAGGGCTGAGGCGAGATAGTCCAATAGCCCAGTGACAAAATTAGCGTGGTCTTCTTTGCGGACGATAAGATCCAGATAATCCGAAATTTCAATACTGCCGTTGAGAAGCAAAGCGGGCTGGTTTTCGTATTCCGCAATGAAAAGCGGAGCAATACCAATGAGCCTGCCGTTTTCGCGGGCAGAGACGAGGATCAGTTGCGCGTTCTTCCATTCGCCGCCGCCGCGATGTTCCCACCATAATTTTTGATATTCGTATCGAAGAAAGGGCGTGTCGCTAATGGACTCTTTGAGAAGTTCGTTCCATTCTTGCGCCTGAATTTGAGAGAAATCGTTGAGAAGGGTATAGTCCATAGCCGTCGAATTTTACCAGTTATAATGAAGGCGACTTAAGCGATTATCTTACATGCCACTAGACATCAATCTTTCACCTTTGTATCGTGTTCAGGGGCAGGAACCCTCTGAAATGCCCGGTATGTTGGCGCTTCAACCGCCCAAAGCCGCCGCACGCGGACGCGAAAATGACCGTTTGATCGTTTACCTTGCACTCACCGGCAACGCCACCATTACTACAACCGAATATCGAAAACTCGCTGAAGATGTAGCGAATGTTTTTTATCAAACTCCGCGCGCGGTAACCAGTGCTTTGCGCGCCGCTTCTGATTCGTTGAACAAAGTTTTGCTCGACCGCAACATGAATTCAAGCAATCGCGGTCAATATACATTGGCATGGCTGGCGCTTGCTGCGGTACGCGAAAATCAGTGCATCTTTTCGTTGTGCGGACCCATGCATGCCTATTGGTTCAGCGTGAATGGCTCACGTCATTTCTTTGAACCTTCGATCTCAGGCAAAGGCTTGGGCTCGAGCCAAACCATCAACATCCATTACGCTCAGACCGATCTCATCCCGAATGATATGCTGCTATTCTGCGGACGCCTGCCCAATGCCTGGTCCACTCCGCTTGAAGATGCGCAGCCCTCTTCGTTCGATGCCATGCGTCGCCGCCTCTCTTCGCTCACCAACGAAGACTTGAATGCCGTGCTCATTCAAACCCCTGCCGGCACGAGCGCCATTAATCTTCTGCGTGGCACCATAGTTGCAAAAACTGAAGCACCAGTTGAAACGCCTGTTGGTGAAACACCAGTGATGGATGAACAACCCCAATCAGAAGAACCCCTACTGGATGAAGAACCCGCGCCTCAAAACCAGACTTCAGACCTGCCAGCCACGAACGAGCCTGAGTCAACGCCGGAAGGTGGTGCTCATCTCTTACAACCCTCGGCATATCCCATTCCTCAGCAGCATGAAGAGCCTCTGCCTGTTTCCACCCCGAGTACTGACCCACTAGCTAACCTTCCGCATCGGACCGGTCCACGCGAATTCCCGGCATCCATTCCGAGAGCCAAACCAAAAGCAGAGACCGAAACTCCAACAAGCGAAGAGAAACCCATCGTTGAAAAAGTGGAAGCACAGCCAGAGCCGGAGCCTATTCAGGAAACAAAAACAAAAAGCGAACCGATTCCCGAAATAGTCATTCCGGAAGGTCCGCGTGAACCTTCGCCGCAAGCGAAACAAGCCGCGAAAACCATCGTCAACTTCATGCAGGGATTCCGCACCGGCACAGCTTCGCTTGGTGAACGCCTTCGCAACTTCCTGCCGCGCTTGCTGCCTGCGGAAGAACATAACCCACCATCGGTTTCATCCGACGCGTTCATGGCATTCACGGCGATCCTGATCCCATTGATCGTGGTGGTGATTGCCTGGGTAGTGTATTGGCAATATGGGCGCAACGAACAATACGATGTCTATTACAACCAGGCATTGCAAATGAAGCAACAGGCACTCTCGCTTAGCAACCCGGTGGAACAGCGCGTTGCCTGGGAAAATGTTCTGGATAATGTTTCGCGGGCTGAAAATCACAACACTACGAACGACACCCTCAGATTGCGAGCAGAAGCGCAGGCGAACCTCGATCAACTTTTGGGCATCAGTCGTTTGCAATTCAACCCTGCTTTCAGCACCAAGCTTGGCATTGACGTAAGCCGCATGGCAGCCACAGAAAACGACTTGTATCTGCTCAATGCCGCCAATGGCGAAGTGCTGCGCGCCATCCCTGCCGGGAATGGCGGCTTTGAATTGGACACCACCTTCAACTGCAAACCCGGCGTTGGCAACCCGGCTGGACCGTTGGTTGACATCCTTGCCTTGCCCATCACCAATATTTACGGAGCAACCGTCCTCGGTATTGATGCGGGTGGTAACCTCTTGTACTGCAAACCCGGTGAAACTCCGCAGACCGGTCTGCTGCCCGCCCCCGATACGAATTGGGGTCGCATCACCAGTTTCATTTTGGATGCCGGAAATTTGTATGTGCTCGACGCTCCTTCGCGTGCGGTGTGGGTCTACATCGGCAAGGAAGCCGCTTTTGTAGATCGCCCATACTTTTTCTTTGGTCAACAAACCCCCACGCAAGATGTGATCGACTTCCTTGTCGTTGGCGATGAAATGTACCTCCTGCATTCCGATGGACGCGTATCAAACTGTACCTACAGCCGTGTGGATACGAACAACTCCAACTGCCAGGACCCGGTCAATAAGATCAACCCCTTCCCTGCCTATGCAGACATGGACCTCTTCAGCACGGCACACTTCACCCAGATCCTTTTCGCTGCTCCGCCCGACCCATCGCTGTTACTGCTGGATGCAGATGGGCAGAGCATCATGCGTTTCGCACCACGAACGCTCGAGTTGCAGAATCAGTTCCAACCGACGACAGGAAGCGTAAATCCCGTTCCGCGCGGACCCATTGGTGCCGTAGCGGTCAGCCCCGATCATGTGTTGTATCTTGCAGTGAACGGTCAGGTCTATTTCGCAGCCAATATGCCCTAGCGCAAGGAGGACTCCATGCCCAGCTTTTTGGAAACATTGCTAAGCCTTTTCCGTGCCGCGCCCTACCCAAAGGACAGCGCCACCGAACCCGCACAGGTCACACGCAGTAAAGTGCTGGTCATCGTCTATGACCCGGTCATGGATGCGGCGGGCACCAAACTTTCCAAGCACATGAAATGGAAAGATACATCTGACCTGCTCTCTGGCTTTATGTTGGACATGCTGGATGTAAGCGAAGGCATGGCGCGTTATGAGATCGTCGAACGCATTGACGTGAACGAGTTCCCCGCCAAGACCGATGGCTTCCGCTACACGCCTCAAACCTATCTTGATGTTTGGAATCGCAAATCCGCACCTCATATGCCGCAAGAGGTGAATTACTCCGTTATCCTTTCGCAGTTCAACATTTTGAATCGTGTGGCTCGCAACGAGATCGATGAAGTGTGGATCTTCGGCTTCCCACATGCTGGTTTCTACGAATCCATCATGTGCGGACCTGGCGCTTTTTGGTGCAACGCTCCGCCGCTGGCAAATACTGCCGCCAGCAAACGCCGCTTTGTGATGATGGGCTTCTCTTATGAACGCGGCGTCGGCGAGATGCACGAATCCTACGGTCACCGCGCTGAGTCCATTATGGAAAAAACCTTCAGCAAGCTCACCGGCGATGCGAACTTGTGGAAGCGCTTCATCCGTTACGATAAAGTGGCACCGGGCAAATCTGCCTGTGGAAATATCCACTTCGCCCCGAACAGTCAGGCAGATTATGATTGGGGCAACAAAACACCCGTCACCAGCGAATGCTATGATTGGCTGTTGAACTTCCCCAACTTCAAAGGGGATATCCGCACCGTGGATTCATCGGAATGGGGCGGTGGTGAGATCCGCGCACACCACAAATGGTGGTTCAATCACTTCCCGCGTGTGGCTGGACGGAAGAACGGCATTCACAACAATTGGTGGCAATATATTGTTGCTCCACAAAACGTGGTCGTATAGAAAAAGGCACTCCGTTACACTGCGAACGGAGTGCCTTTTTCTATGGGGGAAAACCCTAAACAAACTATCATCTAATTATCATGAAAGTGTTCCCAAGCTGAAACTACAATTATTACTAATCAATCGTGTGTATTTTGTGTAAAATTATTTATCAGTATTTATGGCTTATTCTGAGATCGTTGTCCCTTTAATATATATTCTTGCAGCAATTTTCTATGCATTGCTTGGGTTGTATGCATGGAGAAAACGCCCTGCCGCCGGTGTGGAGTCGTTCGCATGGGTCATGCTATCCATTTCGATCTGGTCATTCACATATGCGCTGGAAATATTCTTCCCACAACTTCAGACGAAAATACTAGTAATGGATTTTGAGTACATCGGTATTCTCGGTGTGCCCATCTTCTTGTTTTACTTTGCACTTGAATTCACAGGCAGAAACTACTTACTCACAAAAACGTGGCGGATATTGCTTTGGTTTGTTCCTGCGATCATTCTGCTATTGGTGTGGACAAATCCGCTTCATTACTTGATGTGGGATGAATTTGCCATCCGTCAGGTTGGCGCGCTGTCTCTATTGGACGTTCAATTTGGTCCTGCATCCTGGATCCACCTCACCTTCACTTACATTCTGGTCATCGCTGCCTGCATCATCTTGATCATGGAATTGCTGCAACGCCCTGGCACATTGCGTCTGCAGATCAGTTTCGTCATATTAAGCATTTTATTCTCCCTCTTCGGCTCATCCACGTTCGTATTGGGGGTCAGTCCCATTGATGGGTTGGATTTTTCTCCCCTCTTCTTTGTACCAGCTGCTGTTGGGCTTTCCTGGGTCACGCTACGATATCGGCTTTCAGAGATCCTCTCGATCGAACACATCACGGTTCTCAGGAACATGAAAGACAGCGTGATCGTATTGAATGGTCAGAGGCGCATCCTCTACATCAACCAGGTTGCGGAGCGTTTGTTTAACCTCACTGAAGATTCAGCGATCGGACAGCCATTCCACTACGTTGCCGGAAAGCTCGCCCCTATTCTGGACCCATTTTTGAAAGGGGAAGAATATCACGAAGAGATCGAGATCAACGAGTTGGATGAAGACAGAACGTTTGAAATTTTTGTCTCTCCTATTAATGCCGCCAATCAGACAGCACCTGATCTCATCATCACCCTGCACGATGTCACGCACCGCAAGGAAAAAGAAGAAGAATTAAGCCGTCATAGTGCGATCATGGCTGCCATCAGTTGGGCGGCGGAACAATTCCTAAAAACTTCAGATTGGAAGATCAACATTACAGGCATGCTTGAACAGTTGGGGCAGGCCGCAGATGTCAGCCGGGTGTTCGTAACGCTCAACCCCATTAGTGCGCGAGGCAATCATTCCTCAAAACTCAAGCATGAATGGTCTGCTCAACCAGTGGGCAAGACCGAAAATAATTCCTCCTATTCAGCCAGCCCCCTCTCGCAGGTTGCACTGCCAGTTATCGTGGACGGAGAATGGTGGGCGTCCATTACATTTGAAGAATACAGGCGCGAACGGCAGTGGAGCCATATGGAATTGGAGGCATTTCAAACCGCCGCCAGTATTCTGGCTGCCGCAGAATCGCGCGAACGGACAGTGGAACAACTGCATCAACGTCAACTCGCCATGAGCCTGCTCCAGGATATTGTGACCGCATCCTTGCAGGCAAAGAACATGCGAGACATGGCAGATATTGCCACAGAACGCCTTGCAAAACTGACCCAAGCCGATGGATGTTTTCTCACCCTCTGGAATGACACCAACAAACTGACCATCCCCGTTGCCGCTTATGGGAACCAGAAGGAAACTTATTCGAATATTTCTGTCAGCCCCGGTGAAAAGACATTTACAAGGTCCTGCCTTGAACTCGAACAGACCTTGATGATCGAAGATGTCTATCAAACCCCATATGCTTCCCCCTCTGTTGTTGAACTCTTCTCGTCAAAATCCATCCTCGCCCTGCCGTTGATCGCCACAGAAAAGAAACTGGGCGCAGTGCTTGTCTCATTTGAAACGCAGCATTACTTTAACGATGAAGAAGTTCAGATCTGCGAACAAGCAGCAGCACTGATCGCGCTCGCGCTTGAAAAATTCCAGGCAATGGATGAAGCCAGACAGCGGGCAGACACCTCTGAAAGCCTGCGCAAAGCGGGCATGGCCGTTGCCGAACAGATCGAACTCAACCAAGCCGTTAACCGCGTGCTTGAACAACTCAAGCGGATGGTTCCATACGATAGCGCTTCGGTTCAACTTCGCAGCGAAAACGAGTTATACATCATTGGCGGACATGGCTGGGGAAACCTACAAGATGTTCTTAACCTGCGTTTTCCCATCCCGGGCGATAACCCCAACACTGTTGTGATCGAACGTGGCACTCCTTATTACCTGCCAGATGCCGGAGAAGTATACAAACATTTCAAAGACCCTCCACATAATCACATCCGATCATGGCTCGGAATTCCGCTGATCGTTCAAGAAAAAGTGATTGGGCTGCTCGCCATAGACAGTTCAGAACCCAATGATTTTAGCGAACAAGAGATCATGATCGCCAGCGAATTTGCAAATCAAGTCGCCACCACGCTGGAAAACGCCAGGATCCTGCAAGAGACTCAAACTCGCGCCGTCACCGACCCGTTGACTGGTATTTACAATCGTCGCGGAGTCTTGGAAGTGGGCGAGGTAGAGTTTTCAAGAGCCATGACGTTGAACCGTCCTTTTTCAGCCATCATGCTCGACCTTGATCATTTTAAAAAGATCAACGATACCTACGGACATGCCATAGGCGATGTCTGTCTTCTTGAATTTGCCCAGCGCTGCAAAAGCTGCATTCGCGAAATTGATTATATTGGGCGCTACGGCGGCGAAGAGCTCATCATCCTCCTGCCCGAAGCGCACATGAAAGCCAGCATGAACATCGCAGAACGCTTAAGAACAGCGATCTCAAAATCTCCCGTTCAATATGAAGGCAAAGAGATCAACATTACTGCCAGCCTCGGTGTGGCATGCATAGACGAGAACACAAATTCGCTTGATATGTTGATCGCGCGCGCTGACCAAGCCATGTATATCGCAAAACACAACGGACGCAATCGTGTGGCGATCAGCCACTAACCATTTCGCCAGACCTGATACAACCCCAGCCTGCCATTTTCCCCATCGGATAGAAAAGACGCCTCCACCTTCATTTGGGCTTGCTCTGCCAACCCAAACAGTTCCTCCTCTGAGAACTGATGCGCGTACCGCAGCCCCTCGCCGCCGCTGCGCCAATCGAGCAGATAATCCCCTTCATCCACATCTGCATCTGAAAGCCCCACCCGCCCCCACGGCTGGACTCTGGCTTTGAGTTTTTCGCTGTTCAAGAACTGCCAATTCGAAAGGATGAACTTTCCATTTGACTTCAACAACTTTTTCACCGTGTGCAAAATATCCAAGCGGACTTCTCGTGATGGGATGTGATGCATGGTCGCAAACATCGTGATCACATCCCAACCGCCTGCCACTGAAAGCTGATGGCTGAAGGCTGAAAGCTGCATGAGGTCTAGAACCCGAAACTCAACTCCCGGCGTGGATTCGGCTTCTCGCAGCAGAGGCAGGCTAAAGTCCGCGCCAAGAAGCGGAGCTTGGTGACCACGGGCATGCAGTTCGCGCAGGAAAAATCCATTTCCGCAGCCCAAGTCCAGCACGGATTCATCCGCTTTGATTGAGTCCAAAATCTTCTTCACCCCCGGCTGCAACCGCTGACGTGTGGCGGAAAATGATTCGCCAAATTGGTCATAAAATTTTCGATTGAGTTCAATTAACCGTTTTGTAATGCTGGCATCCATGCTGGGATTATATAATCTCTTTATGCTTTCAGCACAGGAACTTGAAAGGCTTTCGAAAGAGTTCGAATCAAAGACCCCGCAAGAGATCATTCAATGGGCGGTAAATGAATTCTCACCCAACGTGGCGTTGAGTTCATCATTCCAGACCCAATCCATGCCATTGTTACATATGGCAACCCGCATCAAGCCAGACCTCACCGTTTTTTTCATCGACACGGGGTATCACTTTTGGGAAACCCTGATGTTCCGCGAACAACTTGCCGCGGAATGGAATTTGAACATATTTGATCTATACCGCGACCCTCGTTGGGATGTGTTCGTGCTTCAGAACATTCGCAGGCTGCCCGTGGAAGACCCGAATTTATGTTGTTATCTTCATAAAGTTCAGCCGATGCAACGGGCATTGCAGGGAGTGAAAGCGTGGATCTCAGGCATTCGCCGCGACCAGACCGAAGTGCGTGCTCATGCCCGAATCTTGGAAATTCAAGAAGATGGACTGTTGAAGGTCAACCCGCTGTTGAATTGGAAGAAAGCAGATGTGGAAAAATATATGAAAGACCATGATCTGCCATCTCATCCGCTGTTCGAAAAAGGGTATCGCAGCGTGGGCTGTGCGCCATGCACCATTGCCATTGGCGTCAATGACGATGAACGAGCCGGTCGCTGGGCAGGGCGCGGAAAGACTGAATGCGGTTTACACACCGACATGTTCAAAAAGAAGAAATTAACCGAAGTACAACAGGAGTTTCAAATAGAGATAAAATAGGGGACATTCACTTTATAGGCTGTTGATGGAATTTACCGAAAAACGACAACGTTGGAAGAAGATCAACGCGCTGACCCCAAAGAAGATGGAGTTGGCGCATTTTCTGCTTAATAAAATCCGCGAGGGCGAAGATGTGATGACGCTCATTCGGCGTCATCCGCTCGAAGGCGGCGGATATTTGAACAAGGCGGCGTTGGTGGCTGCCTACGAACAAATGGTTTCATCTGGAGCCATGCAGCCAGATACCGCCCTGTTGGAACGCATCCGCATGAAGCCGATGCGCACACTCTCCGGCGTGACCACGGTGACGGTGCTGACCAAGCCCTATCCCTGCCCGGGCAAGTGCATCTTCTGCCCCACCGATGTTCGTATGCCCAAGAGCTATCTACCCGATGAACCGGGTGCGATGCGCGCGCTTGAGCATAAATTCGATCCGTACACACAAGTCGTTTCGCGCATTCGGGCGTTGAAGAATCTCGGTCACCCCACCGACAAGATTGAATTGCTCATTTTGGGCGGCACATGGTCATCCTATCGCCGTGATTATCAGGAGTGGTTCATTGGTCGCTGTTTTGATGCGATGAACTCCACCGAAGTCCTTTCGCCCACCGAACCAGAACGAACGGAGCAAATGGACGCATCGGTGTTAACCAAAATCCATTCTGTGAATGAAACCGCTCCACATCGTAATGTTGGTTTGGTCATCGAAACCCGACCGGACGAGATCAATCCTGACGAGATCAAATGGCTGCGTCATCTTGGTGTGACCAAAGTGCAGATGGGTGCGCAAAGTTTCAACGACCATATTTTGGAGATCAACAAACGCGGACATGACGTGGAATCCACTCGTCAGGCTACGGCTTTGCTCCGCGCTGCCGGGTTCAAGATTGTGCTGCATTGGATGCCGAATCTTCTCGGTGCCACTCCACAATTAGACCGCGAAGACTTTGCCCGCTTGTGGAATGACTTCTGCCCCGACGAAATCAAGATCTACCCCAATCAGTTACTCGCCAATGCCGAGTTGTACGAATATTGGCAGCGCGGCGAATTCCAACCCTACACCACCCAGGAACTCGTAGACCTCATTGCAGATATCAAACCATCTATTCCACGATATTGCCGAGTCAATCGCGTCATCCGCGATATTCCGGGCAACAATGTGGTGGAAGGTAATCGCCGTACAAGCTTACGGCAAGACGTCCACGATGAGATGAAGAAGCGCGGGACGAAATGTCAGTGCATTCGCTGTCGTGAAGTGAAAGGCAAGGCGGTTGAACTTTCGTCGCTGGTGTTGAACGACCTTGTGTATCAAGCTGGAAAAGCCGAAGAGCATTTCATCTCGTTCAACACTGTAGAAGATGGTTTGGCTGGGTTTATCCGCTTGTCGTTGCCGTCCAATGGCTCCCCTGAAACCGGTATGAATGACTTGACTGGCTCGGCGCTGATTCGTGAAGTCCACGTATATGGGCAATCCCTTGGCGTGGGCGTGGAAAAAACAGGTGCGGCTCAGCACGTTGGCTTGGGCACACGTCTGCTCGAAGAAGCGGAACGAGTTGCAAAAGAAAAAGGCTTTGAGAAACTTGCCGTGATTGCGGCAGTTGGCACGCGCCAGTATTATCTGGACCGAGGCTTTGAACGTGGGGAATATTATTTGGTGAAAAAGATTTAAGTAGGTCACGCTTGAAGCGTGATCTACTCACTTAATTCCTTCATCCGCTTCATACGTTCGGGTTCATTCGCCATCATCCATTCATCCTGGCTCAATAACTCATACGCCTTGGCAAAATAAGGCTTGGCTTCGTTGCCGCGGTTCAAAAGCAACAAACACTCCCCGATCTCTTCGTCCACATAACCATCACTTCCGCCAATAGAGTCAAACTCGGCTTTCAACGCCATTTGTTTGGATAAGGCTTCTTCGACTCGATTCATCGAACGCAGACAGCGTGCCACGGTCCATTTCGCGATTCGCAGCCGGTCTTCGCGTCTCACTTCGCCGAAATAGGATTCGGCTTTCTCGAAGATATTCAACGCTGATTCATAATCTCCCATGTCGTGATATGACCAACCTGTGTTGTTGTAAAGCGAGCCAAGCCAGCCGCGGGCTTTTTCGTCGGCGGAGGATTCAGCCAAATGGATGGCGCGCAGGTTCCAGTCGAGGGAAGAGGCGGGGTCTGCAACGATCGCCAGCATATGGACCGCATCCACAGCATAAAAATCCTCGCCCAGTTCCTGTGCCATCTTCATCGCCTGGTCAAAGAACGGACGGGCTTCCTCTGGATGCTTGGAAGAGTTCAGAACACGTCCGCGCTCCAGCAAATAGCGGACTCGCGCACGAGATGAATCTACAAGCAACTGCCCTTCAACTTCGTCGAGAGTGGTGTGGGCATCTTCGAACTTTCGTTGCAAGCCTTGTGCCCGCGCGATCTGAGTAAGCAATTCCAAACGCTCGTTGCCATCCGAAAATTGCGGCAGGATTTCACGAAACTTGGTTTCGGTTTGTGCAGGGTTTGAGTAATCCCATAGCGAGTCAAAATCAGGCAGGTTTGGCTGTGGCATGGTAAAGCTCCTCTAAGAATATTTCCGTATGGTAGCCGAAGATATTTATACCTGCAACCTTCATTGGAGGGGTTGACATCTCTCGAAGAGGGGATGTTACACTCGCGTATCCCATTCGCTGGAAGTGTTTTTTACAATTCATGCAATCTCTGCCACCTAACTGAGCAAGAATCGGGTGGCTTTTATAATGCCCTGCCGAATACAATCTTTATCAATACACAAAAGGAGTTGACACATTGAAAGCTAAACACTGGTTCGTCTTCATCACTTTAGGAGTAATTTGGAGTTCGTCCTTCCTGTGGATCGAGATCAGCTTGCGCGAGATCGGTCCGTTGACTTTGGTTGCCTTCCGCGCCTTCTTTGGGTTGTTGTTCGGGTTGGCGGTCATCTTTATTCAACGCGTGCCATTTCCCCGCACCATGAAGGAATGGGGTCCATTGATCGCGCTTGGCATGACCAACATCGCCATTCCCTTCTTCCTCATTTCATGGGGACAAAAAACCATCGACTCGGGTGTGGCATCCATTCTCGATGCGACCGTGCCGCTCTTTACCATCCTTGTGGCGCACTTCATGGTTCACGATGACAAAATGAACATGCCCAAAGTTCTGGGGTTGTTGGTTGGTTTCTCAGGTGTTGTGGTTCTGATGAGCAAGGATATTGGTTCATCAACCGGTTCTTTGCTTGGACAGTTGGCTGTCATTCTCGCTTGTGTTTTTTATGCGGCAAGCACCATCATCGCCCGTCTTTATACCGAAGAAATTCCCAGCATCATCCGCAGTATGGGACCATTAGTCTCTGCCACGGTGGTGATGAGCGTATCGGCTTTTATCTTCGAAGCGCCGTTCAAGATCCCGGCGTTGCCGCTTACATGGGTAGCCTTGCTTTGGATGGGTATCTTCGGTTCCGGCTTGGCATTCCTGTTGCTGTACTATCTCATCCATGAGATCGGACCCACCCGCACCAGCATGGTCACCTATCTATTTCCGCTCGGCGGCGTTACACTTGGGGTTATCTTCCTCAAAGAAGCGCTGACCTGGCAGATCATCACGGGCGCAGCGCTCATCATCGGCAGTCTTGCGATTGCCAACTGGAGTCCTAAACAAGCATGACCCATCGTTCCGGCTTTATCGCCATTATCGGTCGCCCCAATGTGGGCAAGTCCACTTTACTCAACGCCTTGCTCGGGCAAAAGGTCGCCGCGGTGTCGCCGCGTCCGCAGACCACGCGCAAACGTCAACTCGGCATTCTTACGCTTAAGAATGCTCAGCTCGTCTTCGTCGATACGCCCGGCATTCATTACGCCAAACACAAGCTTGGTGAATTTCTCAATGCCGAAGCCGAAGAAGCTCTTGAAGGCGTGGACTTAATTCTCTGGCTGGTGGATGCATCCACCTCCCCGACCGAAGAGGACAAGAATATCTCCACCCTCCTCTATGGCATTTCGCCTCGGACTCGCCGCATGCTGGTCCTCAATAAAACAGACCTGGTGCAACCCGACGAATTGTCTGCCCGCGAGAGTGAGTATGCCAAGCTGATGGACAAAGCCACCATGATGCACGTCTCGGCGGCGCGCAGGCTTGGGCTGGGTGAACTGACCGAAGCGCTGATTCAAGCCGTCCCTGAGAGAGAGCCGGATTATCCCGAAGATCAGATCACTGATCTGTATGAAAAAGAAATCGCGGGAGACTTAATCCGCGAAGCTTGTCTCATCAAATTACGCGATGAAGTGCCGCATGGCATGGCAGTTCGCATTGACGAGTTCAAAGAACGTGAGAACGGCATGGCATATATCGCCGCGACGATCTTTGTTGAGCGTGAGTCCCAAAAAGGCATCGTCATCGGCGAAGGCGGCAAGATGCTGAAGACGATCGGAAGCGCCGCAAGAAAAGAGATCGAAGACATGGGCGGACGCAAAGTATTTTTGGAGTTGCGTGTGAAGGTCTCGAAAGATTGGCGTAATGATGCGAATGTCTTGAAACAATTGGGGTATGGTAAGAAAAAATAAAACGAGTAGTAAGAAATGAAAAACGAGTAACGAGGATAAACCCGTTACTCGTTTCTTTTTACTGATTATGACTTATACAACTATCTTCCCTTCAACGGCTTGAACCCTTCGCCCAATGCCTCATGCGCCACACCGATCACCATGAACGCCTCCGGGTCGGTTTCGTGGACAATGGCTTTGAGCGAAGCCACCTCGGAACGATTGACCACGCAATACAGGACGGGGCGTGAATTGCCCGTGTATCCTCCGCGTCCTTCGAGATAGGTCGTGCCGCGCTGCAATTCGTCGATCACCCGGCTTGAGATTTCTTCTGCCTTGGATGTCATGATCATCGCCGAGCGGACCGTGCCGCCGCCTTCAAGCACGGTTTCAGCGACCAGTCCACTAACATACAGCGCGATCATCGCGTATAACGCTTCCTTCCAACCGAAAACAAATCCTGCTGAAAGAATGACTGCTGTATCAACAATGAGGTAACTCTGCGTCATCGAAATGCCACGCCAGTTGTTGAGGATGCGAGCGAGAATATCTGAGCCGCCGCTGGTTCCGCGCGCGCGATAGACCATGCCATAGCCCACTCCGCTGATGATGGCACCATATAAAGAGTTCAAAAAAATATCGCCTTGCAGGTCGGCGATGAGAATGTCGGCGTAATAATTGAAAAGGGGAATTCTAATCAACAGATCGGTGAACAGTGAGTACGTAAAGATCGCAACCGCCGTACGCATGGCAAATTTGTATCCGCCAAGGAAGCGCCAACCCAGCAAAAATAACGGGACATTGCCAATAAAGACCATCAGACCGATGGGCCAGTTTGTAACGTGGTTGATCAACTGCGAAATACCGCTCACGCCACCCGATGCAAGGTTGGCGGGAATAAAGAACAGGCGCAAACTAATCGCCTGGATCAAACTGGAAATGATAATAAGAAGATAGTCTCGTATCGCGGGGTAATATTTTTTCATGCACGTTCCTTTCGAGGCTGGAATTATAAGCGAGCCATCAGGTGACAGTCGCTTTTAAAGTGACTGTCACCTTTCATTTTGGTACAATCCTCCACTATGCAAATGAAGAAATGGCAATTCTGGCTCGGGGTGCTGATCAGCATCCTATTTTTATGGCTCGCCCTGCGCGGACTGCACCTCGGCGATTTTTGGGGAGCCATGCAAAAAGCGAACTATATCTGGCTTCTGCCGGGTATTTTTGTGTATTTCATCGGGGTATGGGTACGGGCATGGCGTTGGCATTATCTGTTGGGTCCGATCAAGAAGATTCCCACCAAGACCATGTTCCCCATCACGACCATCGGGTATATGGGCAATAACATTTATCCGGCGCGGGCAGGTGAAGTGTTGCGTGCTGTCATCCTGAAACGCAAGGAAGGGGTGCCCGTCTCCGCTTCACTGGCGACCATCATTGTTGAACGCATCTTCGACGGTGTGGTGATGCTGGCATTCGTCTTCGTCAACCTGACCGAGCTGGCAAAGCTCACGGGGGCATCTGGCTTTGTGGGAAATATCCAGCAGGTGGCGGTGATTGGAACCGGGGTTTTCCTCGGTGCGTTGGTGGCATTTTTGCTGGCTGCCATGTTCCCGCAGTTCACCATCAAGGTCGGTTCGTGGATAATCGAACGCCTGACGCCCAAACGCTTGCATGAAAAGATCAACGGTATCATGCACAAGTTTTTGGATGGACTTGCCTCGCTTCGTTCTCCCTTCAACGTGTTGATGGTCTTCTTTACCTCGGTGGTCATTTGGCTTTTGGAAACCGCCAAGTATTGGTTCGTGATGCATGCCTTTGACTTCACCGTCTCGTTCTTTGCGCTGATGTTGATGAACGGCATCGTCAACCTTGCTACGACCATCCCGTCAGCGCCCGGCTATATCGGCACCTTCGACGCTCCCGGCATTGCCGTCCTCACCGCTTTCGGCGTGGACCAAGCCACCGCGGCAGGCTATACCCTTGTTCTGCATGTAGCGCTCTGGGTTCCCATCACGGCATTGGGGGCGTACTTCCTTGCAAGAGAAGGAATCAAGTGGAGCGACTCGCTTCGAGATGAAGCAGAAACGCCAAACAATTCACAATAATTACAGCTATGACAGGCGGGCGTCTTGAGACGCCCGCCTCGGTTATACTTAATAGGTTGAATTAGCCGTAATGTATCAAGGCAGGATGTTATGCAGTCGCAGCCCAGAAAAAAACGAGTCCTTATTGCAGACACCACCCAGGAAACCCGTCGCAACACCCGTGTGATGCTTTCCACCGTCAAAGGCGTGGAAGTGGTCGCCATTGCGCTCGACGGAACTCAAGCCGTCGAAATGGCGCGCCAACACAAACCGGATATCGTGCTGCTGGACATTAACATGTCCAAACTCAATGGGTTGAATGCATACAAGCAAATATTGCAGGTCAACCCCACCACGGCTTGCATTCTCGTTTCGGCTGAAAATCATCCTGAAACCGTTGAAGCAGCGAAGGGAATGGGCATTCAGAATTTCCTCGTCAAGCCATTCACCGAGCATGAGCTGGAACTCGCTATGCAGGATGTCATCCAACGGCTGGATGGCAAGCTCAACGACCAACACTTAAAAGAACTTAGAAAACTGGCAGATGAATACGTCCGCACCAAACGAACGGATGAAGAAGCCGTGAAGGTTTTCGAAGAAGCCATCGAACTGCCCGACAGCGAACTGGTCTGGATGCAAACGCTGGCGATGATCTACGTGGTACGCAAACGCTGGGGCAAGTTGAAGGTCCTTGCAGAACGGCTCGAATACAGAACAAACTAATTTGGAGAACTCTTTTGAAAATCGCAATTCTTGGAGCAGGTTATGGCGGCATGGCTGCCGCTTGGGACTTACGAAACGCAGGTCACGACGTTACCATTTTTGAAGCAGCAAATTATGCAGGCGGTCTCGCCAGTGGGTTCAAAGAACCACATTGGGATTGGTCTGTGGAAAAGTTCTATCACCACTGGTTCCAGTCTGATAGCGAAATGTTGGGGCTGATCCGCGAACTGGGCTTGGAGGATAAGGTCATCTTTCCGCGTCCGCTGACCGTGATGCTGTATAAGAACAAATGGTATCCCTTCGACTCAATTCTCAACGCGCTTCGTTTTCCCGGACTTGGATTTGGTCTGAACAAAATTAGATTTGGCTTCGTTGGACTTTTTCTACGCATCAACAAGAACTGGCAGGCGCTCGAAAAAGTGACCGCCCACGAATGGATGTTGAAGTATGCGGGCAAGCAAGTCTACGAGCAGATGTGGCAGCCTTTGCTCATTGGGAAATTCGCGTCCTACTATAAAGATGTCAACATGGCTTGGTTGTGGGCACGTATGCACGCCCGCACGACTCGACTTGGTACCTTCGAAGGCGGTTTTCAAAAGTTTGCTGATCTCTTTGCAGACAAGCTGCGCGAAAAGGGAGTGGAGATTCGGCTTGGGACGAGTATCAAGTCCATTAAGAAGGATCAAGCGTCGGGTGGTCTGAGCGTGGATGGCGAACCCTTCGATAAGGTCCTCGTCACCACGTCCCCGAGTCTGATGGCGAAGTTATGCCCTGAATTGCCCGAATCCTATTTGAAGGGTTTGCTCGAATTGAAGTCAATGGGCGCGGTGGTGATGACGCTCTCGCTCAAACACTCGCTTTCGAAGGAAGGCTATTACTGGTTCAATGTGCCGAAGGAGCAGGGTTATCCCTTCCTTGCGTTGGTGGAGCACACCAACTTTGTTTCGAAGGATCATTTCGGCGGTGACCATATTGTGTATGCTGGCGATTATCTTGAATTGGGTCACGAATATTTCGAGATGACCGACGAGCAGTTACTTGAAAGATTTATTCCGGCGTTCGAGAAGTTCAACCCTGAATTCAAGCGTGATTGGATCAAGAAAATTTGGGTACACAAAACCAATTACGCCCAACCCGTTCCTTTAGTTGGGCATTCCAAGAATATTCCCGCCATTCAAACGCCCGTTGAAGGGTTGTACTTCGCTTCGATGAGCCAAGTCTACCCGTGGGACCGCGGCACGAACTTTGCGGTGGAGATCGGCAGAAAAGCCGCGAGGATGATGAAGTAAACTTGAACAGCATGAAGAAAAACTTCATGCTGTTTTTTTATTTTTACCGCCAAACGCGCAAAGTTATATAGTTTTTCTTCGAGGTCCTGACGAGCTTTGCAGTGAAATATAATCAATGAATAATATGCACCCAGACTTTGTCAAACCCCGTTACGACTCTGGCGGATTCGCCGGGCTTCCAAATCGCATCAAAGAGGCATTCGCATCCAAACAATACGATGCGGTTGTGATGTTCTTCGTCGATGCCTTTGGCTGGCGCTTCTTTGAAAAATTCCAAGACCGACCCTTTCTGCAACGCTTTGCCAAACAGGGCAAGATCGAAAAACTGACCTCCCAATTTCCATCCACCACTGCCGCGCATGTGACCACCATGCACACGGGCGTTCCGGTTGGGCAAAGCGGAGTACATGAATGGTATTACTACGAGCCGCTGGTCGATCGCATCATCGCGCCGCTTTTATTCTCCTACGCGGCAGGCAGCAAAGACCGCGACACGCTCAGCCTCAAAAAGATCAAACCAGAGAACATATATCCGCGCGGTGTGCTCTACCCCGCCTTGAATGAAATGGGGGTGCGCTCGTTCAATTTTGGCAGCCGCGAATTCACGCCGTCCACATATTCAAAGACGGTCATGCAAGGGTCACAGATCATCCCATTCAAAAGCCTGTCTGAAACTTTGGTGAATGTTGCCGGTCTACTGGAGAAGCAAAGCCAGCCTTCTTATTTCCATATCTACCTCGGCAATATCGACGGCATGGCGCACGAGTATGGTCCGAACGCGCCGCAAACTGAAGCTGAGATCGAGACGTTCTTACTGATGATGGAACACTACTTCGACAAAGTCTTCGGCAACAAAAAGCGGATTCTCTTCCTCATGACCGCGGATCATGGCATGTGTGAAGTGGATCCTAAAACGACGGTTTATCTCAACACTGACAGAGAGTTCGCAGGCATCGAGAAATTCATCCGCACCAACAAACGCGGACGGCTGCTCGTCCCAGCTGGGTCGGCGCGTGATATGTTCATGTACATCAAGCCGGGCATGGAAGATGAAGCCCAGGAGTTTCTTGCAAAACGGTTGGAAGGCAAAGCCGACGTGGTAAAAACCGAGATGTTGATCCAGGAAGGATATTTCGGTGCAGAGGTTTCAGAACGCTTCAGAGAACGGGTGGGGAATGTGGTCATCCTGCCATACAGATATGAGTCCGTGTGGTGGTATGAGAAAGACAAGTTCGAAATGAGATTCCTCGGTCACCACGGCGGGCTGACTCCGCAAGAGATGGAGACGGTGTTGTATTCGCTGGAAGTTGGAAAATAAAACATAATTACCCCGAACTTTATTTAGGACGCAGATGAACACTGATAAAAGCGAAAGATCAGCGTTCGATTGCCCTTAAAAACACAACTCACCCCGAAATTAGGTTTCGTAGGTGAGTTGTGTTTTTATTTATTCGCCTTTCGCGTGACCGTATGGTCCCCAGTTACATAGGTTGATGAAGGGTGTTTCCTTGCCGCCTTCCACGAAGAAGGATTTCATCAAGCCGTTGTCGTGGGTGTAGGCACCTTCGAGGCTGTATTCAGGCGCCCAGGCATAGGCATAGTATCGTCCGGCTGGTACCAATACTTGATAGACATATTGGCTTTCTGCGATGGCAAATTGAATGCGGTCACCGGTGTGGGCGTTCTCAATATAGAGCGTCATGCGCGGATTGAACTCACTCGGGTAGCACAAGTTTCCGCTCACGGTTCCATGTGTGGGGGCTGTGGGCTGCTTCACACGAATATCGACATAGATCGGGGTGTTCGCTTTATTGCCGGTCCCAAACAATACCCCTGAGGCATTGCGCATGATCCAATAGCTTCGATAAGAGCCGGGGTTGGTCTGCCCAGTCAGTGTGACAGAAATATCAACGGACTGTCCCGGTGCGACATAGCCTGGCAGGTAGATGGTGGTGTTGTAGCCCATTTGGTCGCCGCCGTTGAAGATGAGGGCATATTCAGGCGTCCAGGTACAAGTGCCGCGGTTCTTGATGCGCCAGGTCTTGACGAAGGTTTCGTTGGGCTGCAGAACTGTCCCATCGGGGATGGTGACATCGGTGACGAATGCCATCCAGTCGCAGTAGGAGACGGCGGTGGGGGGAACCGTTGTCAGCGTAGGGACGGGGGTATTCGTAGCAGAGACAGGCGTCGCCGTAGGAGGAAGCGGGGTTTGAGTCGGGGCGTTGAGTGTCATTGCGACCACGGTCTGGGTCACCATCGCTTGTAAAGTGGCTTGCGGGTCCGGTTTGTTTTGGTTCGTTTCCAATAAGGGCATGGCAAATACGCTAATGGGAATCAACGCCAGCATACAAAGGATCAGGCTGCCGAATATAATAATGATGTTATTGGTCGTAAGCTTCATAAAAACCTCTTTTCATTTGCGTACCTAGAACGCTTGTGCCTTTCAGAAAGTTCCCGCCCTTTGCCGGTACTAAAGTACTGCAATGAAAAAGTAAGATAAAATCCTGCCCATGATCCCATCAACTGAATTAAATCCCCTTATCAATTCTGCATTCACAAAGCAGATCACATGGCTGGACGCATCTGCTCATTATTCATTGGATGAGTTCATCGAGACCTTTTATCAAACTCGGGCACGCGCACACGAACTTTTAGAAGGACTTGACGACTCACAAGTGGCATTCGCTTCAGACGTGCATCCCTTTTGGACGATCAGCGAATCGATCACCCACCTCATCTATTCACAGGGTTTTTATCTGAACACCTTGTTGGATATTTCCACCAGTCAATTGCCGCATGTAGTTGAAGCCGCACGCGGACTTGGCGAAGGTGCCAAACAAAATGTAGCCGCTGAACAGTTGCGAAAAAATCTGCACTTCGCCACCGAACAGATCAAAACCGCCCTCGAAGGGACGCGCAATTCACACGACCCGGAAAAGACGGTTACGAATCCGTTGTTTGGCGCTTGCAATTACAAAACTTGGGTGCTGCTTTTGTTGGCGCACGAGGTCGACCATCTACGGCAGATCGCGGCAATGAGAAGCGTAGCGAAGACAAACACATAGGTACAACCAACAAAAAAACAGCCCGCGAATTCGCGGGCTGTTTTGGTT
>Ga0075012_10001799_pt1 | contig 21452 bp, 18 predicted proteins | sample All_14_2_FD_71474 | JGI IMG/M metagenome (GOLD analysis project Ga0075012, IMG submission 71474) | Freshwater microbial communities in response to fracking from Pennsylvania, USA - Allegheny Zone_MetaG_DW_15 | ecosystem: Environmental > Aquatic > Deep subsurface > Groundwater > Drilled...
GCCCTGGCCCCATCCCGTGCTGGAGCCCGTGATGCTCCGGGCGCTGGCGGGCCCCCGGGAGTTTTTTCTGGAATCCACCCCATGAATCCGATCGCCCGCCTTTGGAGCCGCATTACTTATCGTCTTTATGGCGCCTCCCTGGGCGCCGGCAAACCCGTTCCCGTTGAGGCCCTTGACCGAGAATACGCCTCCGGGGCCTGGGACCACTTTTACGGGTCGGACGAACAACCCCGCTTCGACGTCCTCCTCACCCTGCTTGATGCCGCCGGCCCGGCACCCTCAATCCTTGAATTGGGCTGCGGCAGCGGCCGGCTTCTTTCCCTGCTCCCGACCGGACGGGTTTCCAGGTATTTGGGCGTGGATCTGTCGGAAGAAGGGCTGCAGCGCGCCCGGTCCCTCGGGCGGACGGAGGCGGATTTTGTGCGGGCGGATTTTGAAACCTGGCGGCCGGAAACACCCTGGGATCTGGTTGTGTTCAACGAGAGCATCGGTTACGCACGCGATCCCGCCGCCACCGCCCTGGCCTTCGCGGATCATCTCACACCCCGCGGGCGAATCATCATTTCCCACCACCGCTACGGAAATTCCGGCGCCCAGTGGAAGAGAATCGAATCGGTGCTCGATGTGGAAAAATCCAGCACCGCATCGAATGCGCGCGGCCAACAATGGGATTTAAAAATTCTGCGGAGGCGGACATGAAGCGATTGCTCATCATCTCGCCCCACTGGCCGCCGGTCAACGCGCCGGACCACCAGCGCGTCCGCATGAGCCTGCCGTTTTACAAGGACCAGGGATGGAAGACCACCCTCCTCGTGGTCGACGACCGGGATGTCCACGCCACCCTGGAGCCGGAACTGGACGCCACCGTTCCCGGGGATGCCGACGTGCGCAAGGTGAGGATCGACCTTCCATGGCTCTGGGGTTTCCTGGGCATCGGCAGCCTCGGCCTCAGATCCCTCACTTCTCTTTGGCGCTCAGGATCCCGCACACTGGCCGGGGAACATTTCGATCTGGTTTTCTTCTCCAACACCCAGTTCCTGACCTTCATCCTCGGTCCCTGGTGGAAATGGATTTACGGCGTCCCCTATATCATCGACCTGCAGGATCCTTGGCGGACCGATTACTATGAGCGGCCCGGCGCGCCCGTTCCTCCCGGAGGGTGGAAATACCAATTCGCCCGCCTTCTGGCATGGCTTTTCGAGCCCCTGGTCTACCGGAATTGCTCGGGATTCATCAGCGTATCCCAGAGGTATCTGGACGATCTCCGCAAGCGCTACCCCTGGTTCGCCGGCAAAGCATCGCGGATCATCTTCTTCGGGGCCAGCCTGCGGGACATGGAAATCGCGCGCAACCGGCCGGCCGGACCGCACCATTTCGAGAAGCGTCCGGACGAGATCCACCTCCTCTACACCGGAGCGGCGGGTCCGATCATGCCGCATGCCCTGAACACGCTTTTCCGCGGCTTCCATGCATTCAAAACGCAACATCCCGACGCGGCTGGCAAATTCCGCTTCCACTTCTATGGAACCAGCTATGTCGCCCCCGGTTCCGGCTGGCCCAGTGTGATGCCCGTCGCGGAGCAATACGGCATCGCGGATGTGGTCGACGAAATACCGCACCGGATCGGCCACCTGGAATCCCTGTCGCTCCAAATGCACACCGATGTCCTCGTCATGCTGGGATCCAGCGACCTGGCCTATTCCCCCTCCAAATTATATCCCTATTACCTGTCGGGAAAACCCATGCTGGCGATCGTTTTTTCCGGCAGCTATCTGGAATCCCTTCTGGCCACACTGGTCTGCGCCCAGACGGTTCCTTTCCTCCCGGGGGTGGACACCGACCGGATCGACACAGAATTGTGCACCTATTTCAAGCATCTGGCGGACACACACACCGCCCCCCCGCTGCCGGCACGGAACCAGGAGGCTTTCGAATCTCTTTATCTGTCGGAACGCCTGACCCAGATCCAGTGCCGATTTTTTGAACATGTCCTGCGGGCGCACCACTCATGAATTCTCCGGGGATCGTTTTCCACACGTCCGTTGCCCCGCATGTCCGCGAGACGGTCCGGGCTTTTGACCGGGTGGGACTGTTGGCCGGCTTCTTCACCACGATCTATGACGGACGCCCCCCTCTGGGAGCCTGGACATCACTTCTCCCGGAACGCCGGAAAAAGCGCCTCCGCCAGCGGTGTATCGCCGGATTCAATCCGGAAAAAGTGCACACGTTTCCCTGGGGGGAAATTCTGCGCCTCGCCATTCCCGGGCCGGCAACCATCAGGGAATCCCTGGCCGATTCCGTGTGGGAATGGGGCGATCACACTTTTGCCCGGCATGTCGCCGCACATCTGCCGGAACACTGCGGGTTTGTCTACGGCTACGACCATTCATCGCTTGAAGTGTTTGCCGAAGCCAAGTCGCGGGGCATCCGGTGCGTTTACGAACTCTGTTCGCCCGAATGGGGGCAAATGCAGGATCTGACACACCTGGAAATGGAGAAGGTGGGCCAGGGGAATGATCCCTACCTGGCATTGTGCGAACGGAGGCTGCCCCGCAGGATCCGGCGCTGCCGGGAGGAATGGGATCTGGCGGATGTGGTCATCGTCAACTCCGCGGTGACCCGCGACTCTTTTGCCGCCGCCGGCTACGCCATGGACAAGGTCCGGGTAGTTCCCCTGGGTGCACCAGAACCCGATCCCGCGGCCCTCGATCATTGGAAGCCGGATCCCACCCGGATCCGGCTCATCTGGGTTGGACCCTTCATGCCGCGGAAAGGGGCCCGGATCCTGCGCGAAGCCATGGCAGCGAAGGATTGGCCTGCCAACGCCCGCATCGATATTTATGGCAGTGTCCCCATGTCCGGTCTCCAGTCGGGATTCCCCCCCGGTTTGGTGGACTGGCACGGCCCGGTATCACATGCGGAAGTTCGTGATGCCATGTGCCGGGCGGATGCCCTGTTGCTTCCCACCCTGGCCGACGGATTCGGCATGGCGATCACCGAAGCCTGGTCCTGCGGACTGCCCGTGTTGACCACCCCCCGGGCCGGGGCCGGCGAATGGATGACCGACAACCTCCATGGCTTGAGGTTCGATTCCGGATCACCCCGGGCCCTGATTGCCGCCCTCGGGGCATTCGCGGCAAAAAGAGACCAATGGTCCCGATGGCGTCCCGCCTGCCAAGCCCTGGCCCAATCCCTCGGCTGGGAACATTACCACCGCCGCCTGGCCGTGGCGGCCCTGGATCCCGGCGAATCCGGCGTTGCCGCATCCCGGGCACACAACACCTAACCATTTTAAAATATATCATCGTGAAAACCGGCCCGCTCCCAGACCCCGGATGCACCTTGATGCTGGCAATCTTCCGCTTCCGCCGTTATCCTCTGCAGGGGGTGGCCCGCACGGTCCGGAAAACCCGGGGCCCCCGACCTTGAATCCATGAAACGTCCGCCGAACTCCCCCGCACCAGCGGAAGCCCCGGCCGCTGAAGTGCCGATCGAGGGTTATATTTTCACCTCGTCGCACATTTCCACGTGCTTCGTGCTGACCTGTCTGTTTCTGGTGGGCTACGCCTTTTGGCATCTTGGGGCGTCCAACCTTCTCAGCATTATTGGCTATGTCCTGATTGTGGCCGCCTGGGCGATACCCTCGGGCCTGTGGTGTCTGGGCCACGTCCACGGGCTCCCGCTCTATCCCGTCTTTTGCAGCGTGAACATGCTGGCCTTTTCCCTGCCCCTTCTTTCCCACCACCCCGTTGTCGAGCTCTACCCGCCCTCCGAACATCTTTGGGCGGGTTATGCCGTGGCCTGTACCCTGATCGCGGGAACGATTCCCTGGTATTACATGACCCGGAAGCACGGACAGGCCCCCGCACTCTGCCTGCAGATGGACGACAAGGGGGGCGAATCCATCCTGATCACCGCCATGGCCGCATCGCTGTTTTTCAACTTCGGCAGGATGACCGGCATGGTGATTCTTGAATCCGGCTTTTTCAGCCTGGCCAGCGGGATCATCGAGGGCCTGAGCATGCTGGGCATCTTCGTGCTGGGCCAGCGCTTCGGCAGCGGACGCCTGCAAAAGAAATACAGCGGCCTCTACTTCCTGCTCCTGATCCTGATCTCCTGTATCCAGCTCACCTCCCTCTTCCTGGTCAACCTCTTCAGCACGGCCATCCTGGCCGTATCCGGATATTTCCTCGGGGCCCGGCGGATCCCCTGGATTGTTCTGATCACCCTGGGCCTGGGCCTGGCCTTCCTGCACGGCGGCAAAAGTGAAATCCGCTACGATTACTGGAGTGAAAGCCGGTATTTCACAATTTCTTCGTTCGAGGAATTTTCCAAAATCTACACCAAATGGTTCGACTATTCCCTGCAGCACTTCACGAAGAAAAGCCATTTTGAGGAGGACGAAGAAAGCAACATTGTCGAGCGGACCAGCCTGGTCCACCTGCTCCTCTATATGCGGGACATGACGAACCACGGCCATCCCTATCTTAACGGTGAAAGCTACACAATCATTCCCGCCCTGCTGCTGCCGCGGTTCCTCAACCCGAACAAGCTCTGGAGCCACGAGGGGACCTACCGCCTGAACATCCACTATGGGCTGCAAAGCCGCGAAGACACCCTCACCACGACCATCGGCTTCGGCCTGATCAATGAGGGGTACGGAAACTTCGGGCTTCCCGGCTGCATCCTGGTGGGATTGGCCGCCGGCACCTTCCTCGGCTGGGTGGCGCGATGGGCCTGGGGCATGCCGGTCCTGTCCTTCCGGTCCTTGTTCAGTGTCCTCATCCTGGGAGGGACCTTCCAGACCGAGTTCTCCCTCGGGGTTTTTATCACGTCCGTTTTCCAGGGCACCATGGCCCTCTCCATGTTCAGTTTCTTTTTCATGAAGAAAAGCCCGCACGGCGGGATCCTCGACTGGCTCAAAACCCAATCAAACGACGACGAGCAACCCCTTTCATCCCAGCCCCGCAACGCCCCGCAATTCCGCAGGACTCCCGGAAAAGCACCCGCCGCCCGCTCCCGGAAAGTTTCCTAGGTTTCATGGGGGCTTTCCATTCCCGGTTGAACGTCCATCCTTCATCCACTGGATATTTTTTCCCGATGACTCCGCCTACCACACCGGTCCCCCTTCCTCTTCTTCTCCGCCTGCTGCGGCGGTTGGCCTTTCCCCACAAACTGGGGGTCCTGGACAAGATTTTCGGCAACACCCTCCGCCGGCAGCCGGTTGGATGGTTTGAAATCCATCCGGGGGGATTATGGAAACTGGATCCCTCAAATGCCACCCACCGCTGGATGGTCTACGGGGACTACCAGGGACCCAGCCTCTGGCGCTGGATGAGGAAAAATTCGGGCCTTATCCATACCGCCGTTGATTCCGGTGCCAATATCGGACAGACCGTGGCCTATACCAGCAGCATCTGCCCCGGGGCCCTCATCCATGCCTACGAACCCGGCGAGGCAGCAAGGCATTGGCTCAAGGAATGTGTGGAAGCAAACGGACTCGGCCCCCGCGTCCATGTCATTGCCAAGGGTCTCTCGTACCGGTGCGGCCAGGCCAGCCTCCAACAGTCCGGCCCCGCCCAGTCCCACGGATCGTGGAATTCCCTCGTGCAGGACCCCGGCGGCCCCGTGGCCCTCGCCACCCTGGATGAAGAGGCCGCCGAAAACGGCCTGGATACGGTGGATTTCTGGAAAATTGACGTGGAAGGCGGCGAATGGGAAACCCTCCAGGGCGCCCGCCAATTGCTCGCCTCCGGTCGCATCCGGGCGATTTATGTGGAAACCAGCCGAGAAAATTTGGCGGCAGTGACAGAACTTCTCACAAGCAGTGGTTTTTCCGGATGGTCGGAATGCGGCGACGGATGGACCCCCCTGCGTACGTCGGGCTCGGATGATGGCAGCTATCTGTTCATACACCGGGATTCCGGTTTTTCCACACCCTGACGGGGGCCATGAAATTAGCCATCCTCACCAGCCATCCGGTCCAGTACTACGCCCCCTGGTTCCGCCACATCGCGGATTCGGGCATCGAACTCCGCGTGTTTTACCTTTGGGACAACGGGAACCGGGCCCGTTTCGACCCGGGATTCGGACAGCACGTCGCCTGGGACATCCCCTTGTTGGACGGTTATGACCATGAGTTCGTCCCCAACCAGGCCCGCAACCCGGGCACACATCATTTCGCGGGGTTGCACCATCCGGATCTCCGCGGACACGTGGCCGATTGGGAGCCGGATGCGGTCCTCCTCATCGGCTACGCATGGAGAAGCCTCATGGAATTCACCCTTCGCTGGAAGCGCTCCCGGGCCCCGCTCCTTCTCCGGGGTGATTCCCACCGCCTTGTCCCGGATCTTTCCTGGCGCGCCCACTTGAAAAACCGGATCATCCGCCATCTCTTCAAGCGTTATTCCGCCTTTCTCTATTGCGGCAAGGCGAACCGCGACTACTTCCTCCATCATGGCACCGGGCGCGACCGGCTGTTTTTTTGCCCCCACGCGGTGGATATGGAGCGCTTCCATGCAACCCCCCGGGTCGTGGAGGCCGCTGCCGGGATCCGGCGGGAATGGCAAATTCCAGACGGGGACCGGGTGGTGCTTTTCGCCGGAAAACTTGAAGAAAAAAAACGTCCGCTGGATTTGCTGGCGGCGTTCCAGAACCTTTCACCGGAACGGACCACGCTTGTTTTTGTGGGTTCCGGCGAAGGCGAAGCCGCCTTGCGGAAACGAGCCGGCACGGATTCGCGGGTGCGGCTTGTCCCCTTCCACAACCAGGCCGCCATGCCCGCGGTATACACGGCCGCGGATCTTTTCGTTCTGCCAAGCTTCGGACCCCGGGAAACCTGGGGGTTGGCCGTCCAGGAGGCCCTCGCCTGCGGGGTTCCCGCCCTGGTCAGCGACCATGTCGGCTGCCTCGCCGACCTGATCCATCAGGATGGGAACGGGTTCCGCTTCACGGCGGGAAATCTCCCGGCCATGGAAGCCGCCCTCAAACACGCCCTCGGTCCCGGAACCCTGCAGCGGTGGAGCCGGTCCGCCCGCTCATCGCTGGATCATTATACCTACGCACAGGCCACGGAAGGCCTGCAAGAGGCGCTGCGGTCATTGGCATGAAAACACGCCGCATCACCCTCTGGTGCCCGCAGTTCGAAAACTACCACGGCGGCATCCAACAATTCAGCCGCCTGGTGGACAGGGAACTGAGATCCATCCACGCGGTCAAATCATGCAGGACTCTGGCACTCTCCCCGGGAACCGCCGGGAAAGGGCTCTTCGTTTTGCGTGCGGCGAAGGACGCAGTATTCCGCCGCCCCGGGACGGTCCTCATCACCCACCTCCATCTGGGCAGGCTTTCCCCGCTGCTCCGTTTGCTGCGCATTCCCTACTGGGTCTGTGCCCATGGCATCGAATGCTGGACCCCGGCCAACAACGGCGACCGGCGCACCCTCTCGGGCGCGGCGCTTGTCCTTTGTGTCAGCCGCCACACCGAGGACAGGCTCCTCTCGGCTCTTCCCATATTAAAAGGCAGAACCCGCATCCTTCCCAACCACGTGGAGCCTCCGGGACCCTCGGCCGACCGCGCCGCCGCCCGGAAGTTGCTCGGCCTTCCCAAAGAGGGGCGCATGCTCCTGACCGTCTCCCGGTTGTCCTCCTCCGAACGCTACAAAGGCCACCGGGAAATCCTCGGCATTCTGCCCAAGGCCCTGGCGGAATATCCCGACTTATATTACGTCATCGCCGGGGATGGCGATGACCGCGAAAACTTGCAAAATACCGCCTCGCAATTGGGGCTGGGCAGCCGGGTTTTTTTCCTGGGATCCCCGGATGACGCCGCCCTTGCCGCGGCCTATGCCGCGGCGGATGCCATGGTCATGCCAAGCACGGGCGAAGGTTTCGGAATTGTCTTTCTCGAGGCGTTGGTGCGCGGGCTTCCCGTTCTCGCGGGCAATGGCGATGGAAGCCGCGATCCTTTGCAGGATGGCGAAACGGGCATTTTGGTGGATCCAAAAGATCCGGCGTCGATTTTGAAGGGGCTCCTGGAACTGCTGGCCCGCACCTGGGATCCCCAGCAATTGTCACGCATGACCCTCGCCCGTTTCGGCGTCCGGCTGCTCGGACCCCGGTTGTTCCAATTGCTGGAGGGCGGCTGATATGTGCGGGATAGCCGGATTCACGGGCGGCGACAACCCCGCGGACGCGCTGGCGAAGCTTGGGGCGATGCGGCGCGCACTGGACCACCGGGGCCCGGACGCCCACGGTATTTACCAGGATCCCGCAGGGGGATGCGGCCTGGCCCATACCCGCCTTTCCATCCTCGATCCCACGGAGCGCTCGAACCAACCCTTCCACCACAAAGAGCGGTGGATTCTGGCTTTCAACGGGGAAATCTACAATTTCCGCGAACTCCGTGCCGGACTGGAAGACCGCGGCGAAAACTTCCAGACGACGTCCGACACCGAAGTGCTCGCCACCCTTCTGGCACTCGGGGGTGCGGCATCCCTTTCGCAATTGCGAGGAATGTATGCCCTTGCATTTTGGGATACCCGGGAACGCACCCTCCTCCTCGCCCGCGATCCCTTCGGCATCAAACCGCTCTATCTGTGCCACAAAGGAAATTCCACCGCCTTCGCCTCCGAGATCCGCGCCCTGGTCGCCGGAGGTTGGGCCGGCCGGGATCTGGACCCGGATGGACTATCCTGGTATTTGCGCCATGGATCGGCCCATCCCGACCGGCCGATCCTGCGCGGCGTCCATGCCCTTCCGGCAGGAACCTGGCTTTCCTGCGGCGGGAATGCCGTCAAGCGCGGGGTGATTGACTCCATCCCTGTTTCCCTGGCCCCGGAAGACGGGAGCGCGGAGGATTTGGGGGCCGTATTCAGGGATTCCGTCCGGGCGCATTTGTGCAGCGATGTTCCCGTGGGTTTGTTCCTCAGCGGGGGAATTGATTCCACCGCAGTGCTCGCGGCGGCAGCCGGCGCGGGAACCGGCCTCAAGACAGTCACGCTCTCCTTTCCGGACACGCCGCTGGATGAATCCACACACGCGGCAGCGAATGCCCGCAGGTTCGGCGCCGACCCCGTCATCCGGACCCTGGATGCAGTGCGGGAAATCAAACCCTGGTTTGCCGACCATCTCGGGTTGCAGGACCTTCCTTCCATCGACGGATTCAATACTTTCTGCGTAGCCCGCGTGGCACGGGAGCTCGGACTGAAGGTGGTTTTGTCCGGACTGGGGGGCGACGAGCTTCTGGGCGGCTACCCCACCTTCCGCCGTGTTCCCCAACTTATGGATGCGGGGAAAATAGGGTCGGCCATTCCGGGGGTGTGTTGGACCGCGCGCCTTTTGGCACGGTACGGACGGGGCCGGGCGGGCCGCCTGGCGGATTTTCTTTCGGCCGCCCCCACGGCCTGGCGGGCTTACAAGGCCACCCGCACGGTTTTCTCCAACGCTGCGGCCGACGACCTGCTCAACCGGATGGGTTATCCAATCCCACCCGAAAAGGACGACGGCCCGCATTCCGCCCACACGGATATCCGGCACACGGTCTGCCAATTCGAGGTGGATACCTATCTGCTCCACCAATTGCTGCGGGATGCCGATGCCTGCAGCATGTCGCAATCCGTGGAGTTGCGGGTTCCCTTCCTTGACCTGCCACTCTGGCGCACTGCGGCGCGCATTCCCGCGGATATGCGCTTCCAAGCGGGCAAGCGCCTGCTGCAGGCCGCCCTGCCGGAAATGCCGGCGGAGGTCTTCTCGCGTCCCAAAATGGGCTTCACCCTTCCGATGCACTCATGGCTGGAAGGCGTGCTCGCAGACCGTTTTTCCATGGTGGACCGGTCCCTGCTGCCTTCGGCGGACACCTGGTTCCAAAAAATGGCCCTGATCTCACTAACATCATGGAAACAACAACTGGCCTCAGGAGGGCCGCATTCCCCATGAGCCCTTCCACGCTCCTTCATGTCGTGGCCTCGGTAAACCCCGCCGTCGGCGGACCCGCCCAATCCGTGCCGCGTCTGGCCGGGGCTTTGTCCCGATCAGGCAACCCCGTTCGCCTGCTTTGTCTCGATTACCGGGAACACGGTCCACTCCCCATCCTGCCCACGGGTGTACTCCATGCCCTCCCCCCGAACATCCTGACCCGGCCCTTGCGGGGCTGGTCGCCGGCCCTTGATGCGGCCCTTGAAACGGAATCCGCCCGGGCCCGCCTCATTCACAGCCACGGAATTTGGATGGGGCCCAACCATTCTGCGGCCAGATCCGCGGCACGCCACCGTATTCCCCTCGTCATTTCGCCGCGTGGCATGCTTGGCGCCTGGGCACTCGGCCGTTCCGCCATCCGGAAGAAAATCCTCTGGCATTTCCGTGAGGAGGGCGACATCCGGTCTGCGGCCGCTTTCCACGCCACATCCAACGCGGAGGCGGACGACATCCGGCGCGCAGGATTCCACCAACCGGTTGCCGTTTTGCCCAATGGAGTCGCTTTTCCGGAGGGTCCCGCCCGCGACCGCGGGTGGCTGGATACAGCCCATCCGGAATTTCGCGGGAAGCGCCTGGCCCTTTTTCTCAGCCGGCTGCACCCCAAGAAAGGCGCCGACGAACTCCTGGTCGAATGGTCCCGGTTGGAACCGGCCCTTCGTGCCGGCTGGCACCTCGTCGTGGCCGGGCCCGATCTCACCGGATACCGGGTCCTGTTGGAAAAACTACGGGATCTGGACCCACATCCGGAAGACATCACATTTACGGGAAACGTGCAGGGCGATTTCAAAGAGGCCCTGCTCCATCATGCCGAATTCCTTGTCCTGCCCACCAAAGAGGAGAATTTCGGCATCGTGGTGGCCGAGTCCCTGGCCGCAGGAACACCGGTCATCACGACCCGGAACGCCCCCTGGGAGGCCCTGGAAAGCCACCACTGCGGATGGTGGATCCCGGGAACAGCCGACGCCCTCCGAACCGCCCTTACCTCTGCCATGGCCGGCCGGCCGGAGGAATTGCAGGCACGCGGGGCCCGTGGCCGTGCCTATGCGGCCCGGGAACTGGATTGGGACATGATTGCAAACCGGATGATACTGTTTTATGATTGGCTCACCGGGCGGGGAACAACACCGGAGTTTGTCCGCCCCTTGAACCAATAGAATGGCTCCCATGCTTTTTGCCGATGTGGTCACCGGAAGATTCCACCCTTGTCGGGTTTTGTACATGGGACAATCTGCCTGAAAAGTGCCGGTTGAAGTGCTGATCCACCCTTCCCCATAAATCGTCCCCCAAGCCGAACCCAGCCTTATGCGCATCACCATCGCCACCGGCCCCTGTTTCCCCGCGCCCCCCGCGCGCGGCGGGGGAATGATCCGGACCTGGATGTCGCTGGCGGCCGCTTTTGCTGCCGAGGGGCACGAGGTCATTCTTTTTTCCCGGGCATACCCGGGGCAGCCTGCGCACGAGCAAATGGCGGGCTTCCACATTCTGAGATGGGGGGGCTTCGACCAGCCCCGGTGGATTGGCACCAGTCTTTTGTTTGATTTCATCTACGCCGCGCGCGGAGTGCGACGGCTGCCCGATGCGGACATCCTGGTCACCAATGACTTCTGGCTGCCCTTTTTTTCACCCGTGTTGCGCCCCGGGGCCGGCAGGGTGGTGATCTCTGTCAACCGTTACCCCAAACACCAGCTCTGGCTGTACCAGAAGGCCGATCTCCTGATCGTCCCGACCCGGTCCATGGCGCACGCGGTGGAGAAACAACAGCCTTCCTGGATCCCCCGCACTTCCTGCATCCCAAATTGCTACGATGAAACCGCTTTTTTTGTGAACAATTCCGTGGAGCGCAATCCGCTCCACATTCTTTTTGCGGGCCGGATCCACCCTGAAAAGGGCCTGGAAATGTTGCTGAAGGCGTTCCGCCTGATCCAGCCACAGATCCCCGGCTGCCAGTTGACCCTGGCCGGACCGCACGCCATCTCTGAGGGCGGCGGGGGCACGGGATTTCTCCGGCGGCTCCAACACCTGGCGAAAGGCCTTCCGGTGGCATTCATGGGACCGGTCCACAACTCCGGGCAACTCGCCCATCTCTATCAAACCCATGGCGTTTTTTGTTACCCCAGCCTGGCTGACCAGGGCGAGGCCATGGGCATCGCACCCCTGGAGGCCATGGCCTGTGGCTGCATCCCGGTGGTCAGCAGCAACCCAGTTTTCGCCGATTGGCTCTGCTCGGGCGTCAATGGCTGGTCCTTCGACCACCGAAGCCCCCATGCCGTGGAGGCCTTGGCGGGCCGCCTGAACGACTGTCTGGCCGACGAGGACCGCCAGGAAGAAATGCGCACCGCCGCACACAAGGCCACCACCCGCTTCCAGAGCCATGTGGTGGCGGACGAATTCCTCGAAGTCTTCGAATACCTGGCCGATGAACCCCGCTGATATCACCCCGGTGGTTCTCACGTTCAACGAGGAGGACAACATCGCCCGTTGCCTGGCCGGGTTGCACTGGGCGGAAAAAATCATTGTGCTGGACAGCGGGAGCACGGATGAGACGGAATCGATCTGTCGTTCGAATCCCCGGGTGGACTGGCGGGTTCGGTCCTTTGACACCTTTGCCGGGCAATGGAATCACGCGCGCGGTCTGGTGGAGACACCCTGGATGCTGGCCCTGGATGCGGACTACATTCTTTCCCCGGAGTTCCCTGGAATTCTCCAGGGACTGGAGGCCGGGAACACTTCGGCCTGGCTTGTGCCTTTTGTTTACGGAGTGGACGGACATCCCCTGCGTGCGACCATCCTGCCACCACGACCGACCCTGTTCCGGCCCGGCAACGTGGAAGCCCTGGAAGACGGCCACAGTCAGATCTTCCTCACCTCCGGCGAGGTGGGGGATTTTCCATGCGCCATCCTCCATGATGACCGCAAGCCCTTCGCCCGGTGGTGGGCCAACCAGAAAAAATATGCCCGGCAGGAGGCGCAGAAGCTGCGCACGGTCCCGTGGAAGCTCCTCCCTCCCCAGGATAAATTGCGCCGGGCCACCCCTCTTGCGCCGGCTGCGATGGCAGTCTATTGCCTGTTGGTCAAAGGCCTGATCCTGGATATGCCGCATGGCTGGGTTTATACGGCCCAGCGGGTGCTGGCCGAGTTGCTGCTGCTGCGGGCCCTCTGGTTCCGTTCCTGAAACCCTGCCCGGTTTGAGGGCAGCTGTTTCTTCAAATCCCCCCATTGAATCTCCGGGTGTGCCCGACGGCATTTCCCGTCCCTGGATTAGGGCAAAAAAAGACCCCCGCAGGAATGCGGGGGTCTTTTAAGAACCTTAAACTAATCTTAGATTAGAAGGTGTACACAGCCTGGAAGGCCAGGGTGTGGGCAGCGTCGGTCGAGGAAGCCGAACCGCCGACGAGCGCGGGAACAGTCCCGGCCGTGGAGGCAACGTCATCACCGAAGTCAGCGCGGTACTCAGCACGGATCAGGAGGTTTTCGAGCAAGTCGAAACCAGCCGTGAGCGTGAAGCTGTAGAGGTCGTTATTGCCAACCCCACCGGCGGGCGAGAAGGCGCCGAGAGTGGCTCCTTTGTCATCCGTGCTGGTGAAGTAGGAACCACGAGCCGCCAAGCTGAAGATATCAGTGAACTGATACTTCGCGTAGAGCGACGGGCTCCAGAACGTGTAGCCGTTCTGAGCGCCACCAAAGGCAGCGACGGTGCTGTCGTCATCAACATCACCAACGGTGCTGCTGAAGCCCAAGAGCAACTTGTCGTTGGCAAACTTGGGAGCCCAGTTGCCCCAGCTGTTCCAGAGAACAACGGACTCGTTCTCGGCAGTGAATCCATCGGCAGCGCCGAAGGAAGCATAGATACCGTTGAACCAGTTGGCGTTGCCGCCGGGAGCTTTGACATTGACCGTGCCATAAAGGCCGATGCTGTCAGAGGAGGAGGTGTCGGTCAGCCCGTTGAACAGGTTGACGCCGGCGATGCCACCCGAGCCAGCGGTGGTCGTGGAGGAATCCAAGCCGCTGCCATTGGTGACGGCGAATTGGAGCTCAACGATGTCGTTGACGGGGTAGAAGAACTTGATACCGGTGTTATGGGTGGTCTGGAAGACGTAATCATAACCGTAGGTAATGTTCAGGTTGGCCGGACGATCGTCCACTTCATAGCCCAGCAAGCTGGCGAACTTACCAACCGAGATGTCCAGACCGTTTCCGATCGGGGCACGCACGATGACGTAAGCTTGATCCAGGGAGATGGTGTCCGAGGAGCCGCTGTTGGGGTTGATGGCACCGACGTTTGCGCCGAAGGCATTGAATGCCGAGGCACTGCCGGTGAGGCCCGTGTTCAGGTTGTTGGCATCTTCGCCGATTTTGACATCAGCGCGGAAACCGGCCTGGAACTCGTTGGCTTTGGTGAGGGGCTTCTCGAGGGTCAACTTCACTGCATTGAGGTTGAAGTCACCTTTCGAGTTGGCATCAGTAACCGTACGACCGTTGATGAGCGAGCCACCACCGGTGAAGTTATAGATGTAACCCGCGTCAACATAACCGCTGAGCTTGATGCCTTCTTTGGCGGTCTCAACGTAGTTGACCTTCTCGACGACTTTTTCGAGGTCCTTGGCCGTGGGGGCCGGAGCGCCGACGTCCGCAAAAGCGGGCGAGGCGACCAGAGCCGCGGCAAAGAGACCAATGATCATCTTATTCATTATTGTTATTTCTCCTTATTGGTTTTGTTTTGGGTAGCCAAGGCCGACTGTTTCCAGTCGACGTTTAACTGCAAACCTCGAAGCATGATTCATGCCGCGGATCTCCAGTTGTCCACTCCTGACGATGAAAGTAGACAAAGCCGTTTTTTCGTCAAACCCTATTTTGTCGGCCTCCGCTCACAAAAATTGTAAAATATATTATGTATTTAAGTTGCTCTTGGATAGTGACTTGCAACTATAAATTCTTTTTGTCCGCAAATTCTGCATTCTTTTTTTGAACGATTTCTCGGCATCGCTGTCCAAAGCTTAGTTATTCGTTTTTGTATTTCCTCCTTATACTCCTAATGAAGAGCGGGCCTGTTTGCCCGCTCTTTTTTTGCACTGATGCCTCCCAGGAGAATGAGTCCATCACTCTGCCCATGGGGAGATGCGGCACGGATCCGGATCCTGTTGGGGCACTTTTTCGATTGGCCTCCCGACGCCCTCCCCTCATGCTGGCCGCGCTATGAGGACGCTCTTACTTTTTTCCCTCTGTCTTTTTACCGCCGTGGGCCAGGCGCGGGCCGGGCTGGCCACCTCTGTTCCGGCTGACGCCGATCCCAAGACCCTTCCGCCGGGGGTCAAGCCGGGGATGGTGCGCTACATCTCCCAACCCAATGGCTGGGGACGCACCAAGGAAGAGGCGCTCAAAGACCTGCACACCCGGATTTTCCCCTGGTATGCGAAGAATTTCGGCCAAAAACCGGGTTTCCAGATCGACTGGAATACGGTCGCCTATGTCGAATTGAGCCACAAACGCTGCTGGCAGGCCGACGGAAGGCTTTGGTGGTACGTCCAGCCGGTCACAGACCGCAATACAAGTCGCGGACCCAAAATGGGCAAATTCAACTACAGCCGTTAACCCCCGCCCACCCGGCTCCCCTTTTTTTCCTTTCCTTATCCGCATCAATGGGTGTCCATTAAGTCCCCCACCCACCTCTGCCCATGGCCAAAAACCTCGTTTACTTCGACCTCGAAACCCAGAAGAGCGCCCAGGAGGTCGGCGGATGGGACCACATCGCCGATATGAAGATGTCCGTTGGGGTCACGTACAGCACCGCCCGCAACAGTTACGCCATTTATCACGAAAAGGACGTGGACCAGTTGATCGCCGAATTGCAGCGCGCCGACCTGGTCATCGGGTTCAACCTCCTCCGCTTCGATTACACCGTCCTGATGCCCTACACGCTGTTCGATTTTTCCCAGGTCCCCACCCTCGACATGCTCGTCGACATCGAGAGCAAAATCGGCCACCGCATCGGCCTGGATTCGGTGGCGGAGGCCTCCCTCGGAATCAACAAGACCGCCGTCGGCACCGACGCCCTCAAATGGTGGAAAGAGGGCCGTTTGATGGAAATCGCGGAATATTGCTGCTACGACGTCAAGGTCACCAAGTGCGTGCACGAGTTCGGCGCGACCCAAGGCAAGGTGTTCTACGAGAGCAACAAGACCCGCCTGAAACGCGAAGTCGCCGTCGATTGGACGCTTTGAACAGCGGTCCGGCGCCTTCCGTCCGTCACCTTAGCTCTTGAAATTTGACATGAGATCGCTATTCTACTGCGCTTATGACTGACTCACGCCTTGCCCGCCAAACCGCGGAGCGCCTCATCGGATCCCGCGCCCAACTCCTCAAATACAACGGTCTGGTCGGTTTTGACGGCTTCGTCGACACCATCCAGGAAGTGGTTGAGCAGCGCCAAACGGCCACCAAGTACACGGCTTACAAGTCGATGAAGGACTTCTCCAAGAAAATCGGGGAAGCCGCCGGCAAGAGCGCCAACTTCGAAGTGGTCTCCACCGTCGAGAAAATCGGGGGCAACGGCCCCATCATGGCTTTCGCCCTCAGCACCCTCGGCGCCCCCGTCGAATACGTCGGCATGGTCGGCTACCCGAAAGTCCACCCCGTCTTCGCCGAGTTCGCCAAGCGCGCCAAAATTTACGGCGTTTCCGAACCCGCCCTCACCTCGGCCCTCGAGTTCAGCGACGGCAAACTCATGATCGGCCAGCACGCCACCGTGCATGAAGTGAGCTGGGAAACGATCAAGAAGCGCCTCGGCGACAAGAAATTCCGCCAGATGTGGGACGCGGCCGACTTCGTGGCCATGGTCAACTGGACCATGCTCCCCCACATGTCCGCGCTCTGGAAGAAGATCCTCAGCGAGTTCAAGCCGATCAAGGAAGGCAAGCGCAAGCACATCTTCTTCGACCTGGCCGACCCCGCCAAGCGCATCGACGCCGACCTCACCGCGGCCCTCAAGACCATCGCGGAATTCCAGCAGTTCCACGACGTCACCCTCGGCCTGAATGAAAGCGAAGCCAACCACGTCGGCAAGGTTCTCCGCCTGAAATCCTTCCCCAAGAACCCGAAAGGCTACGCCTCCATGGCCGGCGCCATCCGGGAAAAACTCGGGCTGCACACCGTGGTGGTCCACCCGGTCCAGTATGCCTGCGGTGCCGACGCCACCGGCGAATACTTCGTCACCGGCCCCTACACCGCCAAGCCGAAGATCAGCACCGGCGCGGGCGACCACTTCAATGCCGGCCTGCTCATCGGGCAATTGCTCGGTCTCAGCCTGGCCCACGCCCTCCAGCTGGCCGTGGCCAACTCCGGCTTCTACGTCCGCCACGCCCAGAGCCCGAACCGCGAACAGCTCGTCCGATTCCTGCAGACGCTCTAAGCCGTCCCCGCTTCACCAAAAAGCCGGATCCCCAGGGATCCGGCTTTTTTTGTCAGCGCTTGATCCAGGCCCCATCCTCCTGCTGGACCCATTCCCCGGGGAAGGCGGCGTCGCGGTTGCGGCGGGCGAAATCCCGCGCCACCACCGAAGCCGGCAGCTTCTTGGACTCGGCCTCGTCGTTCATGACCATCTGGCGGTCGGCGTTCTCTTCCTTGACCACTTTGGCCACATAAGCTTGATAGGCAGGATCCACCGGCGGCTCCTTGAGAGCCACCAGCCCGTCCTTGCCCTCGCCGATGATCCGGCTGTTCTTCAGGGTCTGCACCTCCGCCATGCGGGCCCGCCGCTCCTGGCGTGGGGAATACCCCTCCTTGCCCCCGTCCACCGATTTCTTCACCTCCTCGGTGGTGACATGGACATTCATGTTCACATCGATCTTCACCGGCTCGGGGGTGGAAAGATTCACCGTGGGTGCGCAGGAGGCCAAAACCAGCGGCCACAGGCAAATGACAGGGCGCAAACGATTACAGAGGGTGTTTTTCATGGCCGGGCCTTGGGTTTTTCTTGGGATTTGTTTGTTGGGGCTTGGGATTTTTCGGCCATCAGGCCGTGGTCCTCCCATGTCAGGTTAAAATTCCTTTTCCCCTGCGCTCCGTCAAGCGCCAAGGAAAAGGTACTCAGGGGCGGAGCATAGGCAATTTCCGCTTTCCCCCCGCTGTAGTTGTAGTTGCGGAACGCCTCCAGGCTGACGCGCGACAATTCCCTTTTTAGGGAACTCCAATCTTCCGGCAAATCCTTCAAGACCCGGTCCACCGCTGTGATGGTCATGGTCCCGGGGCGGTTCAGGTTGACCGTTCCCGTGAAGCCCTTGATCGTCCTGCTGCTGGCTTTGACACTGAAAGCACTGTCGACCAACCCATCCAGTACGAAGTGTTCAGGACTGAGCAGGTTCGTCACGGGCTTCAATTTCACCCCGGTGGTGGAAGCCCATGCCTCCCAGGTCATGGACTCATCCAACAGGACCGTGAACCCCCCTTCCATCGAACCTTGATAGGCTTTCCCGTATACCATTCCATAGATGCCCTTGCGGTCGAAGGTGACGGAGATCCTGATATCCTCCACGGCCAATCCTTTCCAAATCGCCGACTTGATCTTGAGGCTGGGCGTGATGTTGCTGAGATCCTTGGTTCCCCGCTCTTCCAGGGGCAGGCTGAAGTAAAGCTCCCCTTCCAGGCCGGCAATGCTGAGGTTGTATTCAGGGTAGGGGAGATTGATCCGCGGAATTTTGAATCCGGCCCGCGTCAGTTGAAGGCTGCTGAAGTCGGTCACCACCAGGCCGGACTGTTCGGTTTCAAAGGTAAGGGGAAGCCGCAGCGCCGGCTGCCCGTCACGGCTCAGGACCAACCCTCCCTGGATGATCCGGAAATTGGAGATGGTCCAGGGTGGCTCCCCACCGGCGGACGGCGGGGCCTGCGCCGCTGCTTCTTTCATCCGGTCGGCAAACCAGAACAAATCAGGACCAATGTAAATCGTCGGCTCTTCCAGGACCAACTGGTCCAATTGCTTTTGTTGGATCCCGGCCCAACTGAACCCCACCTGGATTTTCTCGAACGATAGCACCGGCGCCGAGGCATCATACGGGGAATACAGCGTGATGTTTTCCAACGTCGCAATCTGGATGCTCTGACCCGCTGGATCCTGGGTCGCCCCGCCCAAATGAAGGTTCTCAAAAACCATCGGCGTCACATCGCCCAGTTGCACCGGCATCGGGGGGATTCCCGGCCCAAGATTATCCAAAATCAACCTACTTTGGCCAATAATCAGTTTCTTTAACGTAAAAGAAAAGGCGTTTGTAATCGTTTCTGTGCCAAACCGGGCCTTTTTCTGGTCCACCGCATCCTGCATTTTCCCCAGCTTGATTTCCAAGCCCTGCACCCACAGCTGGTCCAGGGTCCGGTGGACAATTCCCCCCGCCGACCAGCTCAACTCCAACAATTCCACCCGGGCAAAGTCGCCCACCCGGACATTTCGAATCACCACACGTCGCAGTCCGGGAAACGTCAACGACCCCACCTCTACCTCATAACCCAGCCGCTTTCCCAGCCAGGCCACCGTGTCCCGTTGGTCGTAATGCGACACCCACCACAACCCCAGCACCCCGGCCAGCAAACCCAGCGAAGCCGCGAACACCACCCCCCGCCAATGATGCCACAGCCACAACAGTGGGCGCAAAAGCGTGTGGGGTTTTCCGGTTTCCGGCATGGGGGCCATTCTACAGGAAGCCTCCCAAAAGGCGAAACCGCTTTTCCGGCGCGTAGCCACGAACGTGAGTTCGTGGACCGCCTCCCCACGAACTCACGTTCGTGGCCACACTTACCGGGCCGCCTTGTACAACGCCAGCGCCCTGTTCCGCTGCTCGGAATGCACCACCACCGGACGCGCATAGGACGGACGGTCCACCTCGGGCACATACTTCCGGATGAACTCTTCCTTGGGATCAAATTTCGCCGTCTGGCTCGAGGGATTGAAGATCCGGAAATACGGCTGGGCATCGGTGCCCGTCCCGGCAGCCCACTGCCACCCGCCGTTGTTCGCCGCAAGGTCGCCATCCAACAACTGTTTCATGAAATACCGCTCGCCCCACTTCCAATCCACCAGCAGGTCCTTGGTCAGAAAACTCGCTGTGATCATGCGCAACCGGTTGTGCATCCAGCCGGTCTGGTTGAGCTGCCGCATGGCCGCATCCACGATCGGATAACCCGTCCGCCCCTCGCACCACGCGGCAAATAGCCCCTTGTCGTTCGGCCATTCGATCGCATCGTATTCCTTCCGGAACGACCCTTTCTCCACATGGGGAAAGTGATGGAGGATGTGCTTGTAGAAATCCCGCCAGATCAGTTCGTTCACATACACATCGACCTCGGCCGCAGATCCCCGGTGCTTCGCGCGCGCCTCCCCCGCCGACGCCAGGATGGTCCTCGGCGATATCGTCCCGAATCGCAAGTGGGGGGACATGCGCGAGGTGCCCTCGACCGCCGGCAAATCCCGGCAGGATTTGTACCGCCCCACGGCTTCTTTCATGAAGGCCTTCAACGCATCGCCCGCCGCCCGCTCACCCGCCGCAGGCAGGATGATGTCCAGCTTGTGGCCCAACGACTCCAAAGTGGGCAGGGGATCGCTGGGGATTTTCTCAGGCACCCGCACCGACAGGGGCCGGGCGAGGGGAGCCGCCACCGGTTTTTCTTTCCACACCCGTGAAAAGGGGGTGAACACGGTGTAAGGGGTTCCATCCTGCTTCAACACTTCGCCCGGGGGCTGGAGGCATTGGTCGTGGAAGTCGTGTGCCACCAACCCCTCGGATCGGCACATCGCCGCGACGGCGGCATCCCGCTTGAGGGCAAAGGGTTCGTAGTCCTTGTTCCAATAGACTGCCTCCGCACCGGATTCCTTGGCCAACCTCCTCAACACATCCACGGGATCACCCGCACGGAGAATCAACCGGCCACCAAGGTGTCGGAGGTTTTTGTCGAGCGAATCCAAGCAGGCCAGGAGATACGCCACCCTGCGGCTTCCCACATCCGGCAACTTCAGGATCTTGGGATCGAAGGTGAAAACAGGCACGATGGATTCCGCATCCCGGAGCGCGTGGTGCAGCGCCGTATTGTCCGTCAGCCGCAAGTCGCGCCGAAACCAAACCAAAGCCGTTTTCATCCCCCAACCTCGTCGCAAACCCCCACACCGCAAGCCCCTCTTGCAATCTTCTTTGGGGCGTTTATGCCAAACGCCGCGCCCTTCTGCCCCGACTCGTTCTCTTACTCGCACTCGTTCTCGTGCTCTCGGGCATTGGGATCGGAGAGAGCGAGATGGAGTACGAGTAAGAGAACGATTGAGAGGAAACGCCGGGCCTTCCCCCAATACAGATTGCCACCCGGTTAAAAAAACCCATAAATCCCATAACCACCCCCGCCATGAACAAATTCCTTTTCGCCGCAGCCCTCCTCTTTGCCTGGGCTCCCACGCCTTCCTTCGCCCAAGGGACCGCCCCAGCTCCGGCGCCCGCCGCCGTCGAAGCC
>Ga0075012_10001801_pt1 | contig 21450 bp, 24 predicted proteins | sample All_14_2_FD_71474 | JGI IMG/M metagenome (GOLD analysis project Ga0075012, IMG submission 71474) | Freshwater microbial communities in response to fracking from Pennsylvania, USA - Allegheny Zone_MetaG_DW_15 | ecosystem: Environmental > Aquatic > Deep subsurface > Groundwater > Drilled...
GACAGGGTAAACACGAGCTGACGCGTACAGAAGTTGGCGAATCTCGACCATAAAAAATCCCTCTTCGTTGAGGGATAACGACTTTCCTAACGTATTACTGGTATAGTCGGAAAGAGGTGAGCATCATGTCGAGCTATAAACTTGATAAATTAATCAAAGGGTTGTCTGAATCTCAGCCCCGTTTTGATCGTCTTCAAACGATGGAAAGCCGTGTCTGGCAATCTATCAACAGACGACGGGCAGATATGCCGCGCAATGTGATTGAAGGCTGGTTGGCCAGTTTATTTGTGCCGGAATATCGGATGGCATCGCTATCCTTTGCTCTGATAATCGGGGTTTTCGTCGCCACGTTAAACGTTTCAAACCCGCAGCCCGCCAATGCGGCACAGGCGCTCAACCTCCACGTCTTTTCCTCAAATTATGGTATAACGTCTACGGTTATTCTTGCCAAGAACGGGGGTAAAACCTGATGCGCTCCTATCAAAAGGAAATCCTTTATTTTATCGTCATCGCGCTTGTCGGTTTTGGTGCTTTTTATGCCTGTGGAAATTTGTTGAAGTCTCCGCATCATAACCAGATTGATGCTCACGCTTGGTTGCATGAGCAAATCGGCATTACGGCAGAGCAAGATCAAAAACTCTCCGAAATCGAGAAGAATTTTGCTGAAAAACAGAAAGTGTTTCGAGAGAAAATCCATGTCGGCAATCTAGAACTTGCCGCCGCCATGCTTGAAGACAAAGCGTTTTCCGAACGTGTCGCCGCCGCAGTCGAGCGCATCCACCATGCGCAAGGCGAACTGCAAAAGCTAACGATTGAGCATATTTTCGACATGCAAACCGTATTAACGCCGCAACAGGCGGAAAAGCTCAATAAGTTAGCCGCAGATGCCCTTATTCAGAACCCATAGGATCGGAAAAGAGAATACAGCCGATGAGGATCATGCGCTCGTCAAACGATTGCGCTCTGGGGATGATTTTGCGCTGAACGAGATCATGCAGCGCTACAAAGAGCGCGTTTTTCGTCTGGCCTGGCGCTATATGGGCAACGAAGATGCCGCGTTCGATGTGACGCAGGAGACTTTTACAAAGCTTTATTTCAACATCGACAAATACGACCCAGCCTATAAATTCAGCACCTGGCTTTTTCAGATCGCAGTCAATCTCTGCCGCGATCATCTGCGCAAAAATAAAAACCACGCCCGTAACCTATCTCTGGATGCTTTGAACGAAAGCGGCCCTGGCGATTGGCAGCGGAGCGATGAAAATATCGAGGCAGGCTTCCTATCAAGGCAACAACTGGCAATGTTGCGGCGAGAAATCGACTTGCTGCCCGACACCCTTAAAGAAGCTTTTATCCTGTTTGCGATCGAGGAGAGAACTCAAGCCGAATGCGCCGAAATCCTTAATGTTTCGGCAAAAACCGTGGAAACCCGCGTGTATCGGGCGCGGAGAATTTTAGGAGAAAAATTAAATAACATTAGCTAAAAATTCTTTAGCTTGACCACGTACTATACTACGAGGTTTAGCATATAAAAGATTTGGAGGTTTGTTTATGACGCATTTGACCGCTGGTAAGCTTGCCAAAGTTACGGATATAAATATCGAAACCGTCCGCTATTACGAACGCGTTGGGATTTTGCCTGCGCCACAACGCCTTGCTTCAGGATATCGCATTTATGATGAACAGGCCATCCAACGCCTGCGCTTTGTAACTAGAGCCAAATCGCTTGGATTTTCGCTCGAAGAAATTAAGGGACTGCTGTCCCTTTATGAACATTCCTCTACCGATTGCGAAGTGATTTGCGAACGCGCGCGTCTCAAATGCGCTGATATTGAAAAACGCATTATTGACCTTAAACGCATCCATAAAACGCTTAAGAAGCTGGAGCAAAGCTGTCCTGGTGGAATGAAGGGGTTGGATGAATGCACGATTACAAAATGCCTGAATGCAGGAGATTGCTGCTAATGTGGAAACAGTGCTTTCTATTAACGATCTCTCTTTTTGTTTTTTCAACCTCCGCATCCGCACATGGCCCTGTATTTTCGCCTGGGCCTGAAACCGTTTTCAAGGGCGGTTATGAGTTTCATACCGATATTCACCGTAAGAAAGGTGATGACGAACAAGAAGATGAGATCGGGGTTGAAGTTGCCTATGGCATCACCGCCGACTGGTTGGTAGGCATCGGTACGCACTATTCTTTCTTGAAAGAGGAAGGCGAGCGAAATGATGGCCTTGGTAATCTTGACTTATCAACCAAATATAGATTTTGGCGCCATGATATGCGCGGCGCGCAGGAATCTTTAGCGCTGCTGGGCGATATCACATTCGATACCGCTCGTGATGATCCGGATCCAGCGCCAAGTGATGGATCAACAGATGCGCAGATCGGGCTGGCCTACGGCTACGAAAGCTTGAAATGGCAGCGCTGGATGAGTGCGCGCTACCGTTATAATGGCGAGAATGACGAGGCTGTTAATCGCGGCGATCAAATATTTGTTGATGCTACGGTGGGTTACCGCCCTATGCCGCCTGAATACTACGCCATCGACACCATGTGGCTGCTAGAGCTTAATAGTGAATTCACACAACGTGATGAACAGGCGGGAACAGGTCTTTTAAATAGCGGCGGGGCAGAGCTGTTTCTCTCTCCAGGATTTTTTGTCACATATCGAAACGCGGCACTAAAAGGCGGTGTGCAAATTCCTATCTACAATGAACTCAATGAACAGCAAGGTGCTTCTGACTACCGGTTTAGCCTGGTAGCAGAGTGGCATTTTTAACCAAGGAGAAAAGTATGAGAAAAGCACTATTACTATTAACAATGATATTATCGGGGATCACGCCAGCCTACGCAGCGGATAAGGAAGTGCGTATGCAAGTCTTAGGGGCGGTGTGTCCTTCTTGTGCGTATGGGCTTGAAAAAGAATTCATGAAAATAGAAGGCGTAAAAGCATTTGATATTGATTTCAAAGCAGGGGTCGTCTTCTTATGTACAGAAGAAAAACTGCATTTTACCAGTGAGCAACTAACGCAAATATTTAAAGATGCGGGATATTCGTATCAGAGCCAAGAAGAACACCCATCATGCCAGAAGTCGTAAACCAAACTCCGCCAAAAAAACTTGGATGGTTACTATTATTTACTTCCGGCACCACATTGATTTGCTGCGCTCTGCCCTTATTACTGGTCAGTCTGGGTTTAGGTGCGGTCTCCGCTTCACTTTTCAGCGCCTTGCCATGGCTTACGTGGTTTGGACTATATAAAGAATGGACATTTGGTATTGCTGGGCTGATTTTGGTCTTTGCTGCCTGGAGTATTTATCGCCCGAACAGGTATTGTCCCGCTGATCCCGTAATGGCTGAGCTATGCATTAGAACTACACGGTGGAATAAACACATGTTTTGGTGCGCTATTTTGCTCTGGGTTATCGGCTTCTTTACCGCTTACTTGTGGCTGCCAATAGTTAAGATTTTATCTCTCTGAACCTTTGAGGGGTGTTTAGGCTACCTTGTTGAATAAAATTCTGAGGGATAGCCCCGTTTAAACCGTATTAGCTTCATGAGACCAGCAAAAGACGGGAATTTCATGAAGAAATCAATTATATGGCAATTGGCGATTGTGGCGATCTTGTTCTCCACCCCTTCTTATGCGGAACCTTCCGCTTTGACCCTCGATCAAGTCATTAAAGAAAGCCTGCAAAAGAACACCAGCCTTTTTCAAGCGCAACGCGATTACGACGACAAGCTGGCGACCGCCACGGAAACGACCCTGCTGGATAACCCTGAATTAAAGGTGGATGCCGTGCGCGCCAAGGGACAAGGCGGCATGGGGACGGATCTTGAGTTTACGCAGCCTTTAAAATTTTCGCAAATATCCGGCGCGCGCGGCGGCTATGCGCAGGCTCTGGCGAATGTGGCCAGCATGGAGCAGAAATACGAAATTCTGAAAGTCATTAACGAAACCACAGTGCTTTACACCCAGGTCTGGTTGCTGTCCGAGCGCAAAAAACTCTATGAGAATTACGCGAACGATGCCGACAAGATGAAAAAGCTGGTGAAGGAGTCGGCGGGGCAAGGCCAAACTAGCCCTGCGGCGTCCCATCTGTTTTCATCGGATGCTGCCAAATTGCGCGCTGACGCCAACGCCGTTGATGCTGAATTGCGCCAGGTGCGCACGGAACTTGCGCGGCTGACAGGGCGCAGCTTCCAGCAGGCAAAGCTGGAGCGTCCAGCCTTTGTGGCGGTGCCGGATAATACCGAGCGGCTTCTCGCTTTCGCGCAGACGCAATCAAACCTGAGAAACGTGATCAAAAACCGTATCCAGGCGGCGGAGCGCCGTTTGAATGTCGCCCAGCAGGACGCCGCGATGCCGGAATTCGGCCCGCGCGTGTTTTATTCACGCTCACCCAACGGCGACGATCAGTCCTATGGTATCGGCGTCGCGTTACGCATCCCGCTGTGGAACCAGAACGATGCCGAGCGTAAACGGGCCAACGCTGAATTACGTCAGGCGAAATCCGAAGCTGACCTTTATGCCGGATTGCCGCAGCAGGAGGTGATCGGCGAATTGCAGCAGAGTGCATCGGCTCTTCAATCCCGCGCTGATAGCTACTTTGACAGCATTCTGCCTGGCTACCGAAAATCCTATGAGCTGACGCGCAGCATGTTCCGTCAGGGACAAGCGGACGCGCTTGAAGTCTGGCAAGTACGCGAAAAGCTGCTCTCCAGTGAAAACGAGGCGCTTGACGCGCTGGCGCAGGCTGTGAATGCGCGCGGTGCCTTAGAGGTAGAGCTGGGTGGGAAAATAGAGGAAGTCAGATAATGAAAAAGTTTTTGATCACATCGGCTCTAGTCGCGGTCATTGGTTTATCCATGCCCGCTTTCGCCCATGAAGGCGAAGATCACGCCGCAGCTCCAGGCACCGAAGAAACCGCTCAGGTGACAAGCATTATAGAATTATCAGAGACGGCGATTAATAATCTCGGTATTAAAACGGTGAAAGCAACCATTGCCCCACGCGCGACAACGATCGATGTAAACGGAATTGTCGAGTTTCTGCCGGAACGTCAAGCCATCGCCAGCGCGCGGGCGGCAGGACGGGTGTCGGAAATCAACGTCAAGGTGGGCGAGAAAGTCGCCAAAGGCCAGAGCCTTTTGACCATCCAGCCAATCTTCGTTGGCAGCTCTCCGGTGTCCATCCCATCGCCTCTTGATGGCTATGTGACCAAGCAGAACGTCGTTCTGGGACAATCTGTCACGCCGGAAGCCGGATTGATGGAAATCGGGGATTCTTCGGAAGTGTTGGTGCGGGGCGTTATGTATGAAACACCGGATGTCGCCAAGGTTCAGGTCGGCCAGAATGTCAGCGTAAATAGCAGTCTGATCGGCAATACACCGCTGAAGGGCAAGGTGCAGCGCATGGACGGCGCTTATGATCGCGGCAGCCGCACCTTGAACGTCTACGCTCTGGTTGAAAATCCCGACCGCAGACTGCTTGCCCATATGCAGGTCGTTTTGTCCATCGAAGTGACCGAGCCTGCCGATATTTTGACCGTCCCCATCAAAGCCATTCTGGGCGATAGCGGCGAACAATTCATTTTTGTGAGAAGCGGCAACGCGTTCGAACGCCGCAGTGTCAAATTAGGCGCAAAGTTTGGAGCAGAGCGTGAAGTGCTGGAAGGCGTATTTCCCGATGAGGAAGTGGTGACGGTTGGAAACTACCAACTGCAATTCGCCAAATCGGCTGAACCCAAAAAAGACGCCTCCGCAACGGAAGATAAAAAAGCAGATGACGGTCACGATCATGAGCATTAATCGCAGCGCGATCTGTGAAAAAAGGATTATAAAATGCTGAATGCAATCATCCAATTTTCTTTGAAGAACAGACTTCTGGTCGTCGCGGCCTCAGCCCTGTTGATGGTCTATGGCGTGTTCGTGATCAGTAAGCTGCCTGTTGATGTGTTTCCTGATCTTAACCGACCGACAGTGACGATTTTCACAGAGGCCGAAGGCCTTGCGCCGGAAGAGGTTGAGGCTCTGGTCACTTGGCCGCTTGAAACAGCGGTCAATGGCTCAACGGGCGTTGAGCGTGTACGCTCGGCCTCCGCAATCGGTCTTTCTATCATCTGGGTCGAGTTTGGCTGGGATACGAATATTTACACCGCCCGCCAGATTGTTGCCGAGAAGTTGCAACAGGCACAGGAAACCCTGCCGCAAGACGTCCGTCCCGTGATGGGGCCGATTTCATCGATCATGGGTGAGATTATGCTTGTGGGTTTGACCAGTGAAGATCCGAAGATTGGTGGCATGGATTTGCGTACGATTGCCGAGTGGGATATTCGCAACCGTATTTTATCCATCTCTGGCATATCGCAAGTCTCTGTGATCGGCGGCGAGCTTAAACAGTATCAGGTGCTGGTCGATCCTCTAAAACTCAAAAACTACGGTGTCACGCTTCATGACGTCGAAGCCACGATTGAAGGCTCCAATATCAACGCCACGGGGGGCTTTCTCCTCTCCGATTACCAAGAAAGCCTGATCCGCAACGTCGCCAGAGTTAAAACCATCGAAGATCTAGCGAAATCGCCGCTACCCCAAGACAATGGTAGTCCGACGCCGCTAACCCTCGATCAGGTGGCCGATATTAAGTTGGGCGGGCCGCTGGCGAAGCGCGGGGATGCCAGTATCAACGGCCAATCCGCCGTCATCCTCTCCATTCAAAAGCAGCCTGGTGCCGACACGATCAAACTCACCAAAGCTGTTGAGGCAGAGCTGGCCAGCATTCAAAAAACCCTGCCGGAAGGCGTGAAGATTCATGGAGAGATATTCAAACAGGGAACCTTTATCGAGCGGGCGATCAAGAACGTCGAGGAGGCCTTGCGTGACGGAGCTATTTTGGTAGCCATCGTTCTCTTCCTCTTTTTGCTCAATTTCCGCACGACCTTTATCACGCTGACCGCCATTCCAATGTCCTTTGTTTTAACGGCAATCGTCTTCCAGTATTTTGGCTTAAGCATTAATACAATGACTTTAGGCGGTCTGGCAGTTGCTATTGGAGAGCTAGTCGATGATGCCATTGTCGACGTTGAAAACGTCTTTCGGCGCTTGCGTGAAAACCGCCATGCCGAAAAGCCGCGCAATCCGCTGCAGGTGATTTATGAAGCGTCCAGCGAGGTGCGGAACTCCATTGTCTTTGCTACGATCATCGTTGTTCTGGTGTTCATCCCGCTCTTTGCGATGGGGGGTATCGAAGGCAAGATCTTCTTGCCGCTTGGCATTGCCTACATCACTTCCATCGTTGCGTCCTTGTTCGTCTCGCTGACGCTGACGCCCGCGCTTTGCTCTTATCTGTTGCCCAAAATGAAGCGTATGGGCGATGAACATGACGGCTGGCTTATCCGCAAGATTAAAGGAACACAAAAGCGTGTCCTGAATTTTGCCTTCCCGCATAGCCGATTGGTTCTGGTTTTCGTCGCGTTGATTACGTTCGGTGTTATGGCGATGGTACCGTTCTTCGGCAAGGAGTTCCTACCACAATTCAACGAAGGGTCTGTCACGATCAATATCCTGACGCCGCCTGGAACCAGCTTGGCTGAGTCAAACCGGATTGGCACGATTGCTGAAAACCTGATCCGTCAGGTGCCAGAAGCCTCTGAAACAGGCAGACGCACAGGCCGCGCCGAGCGCGATGATCATGCTGAAGGTGTGCATTCGAGCGAGATCGAGGTTGAACTCAAGGAATCTGAGCGCTCCCGCGCCGATATCTTAGCCGATATCCGTAATCGTCTGGATGAAGTTCCAGGTATCGCCGTCAATATCGGGCAGCCAATCTCCCACCGCATCGACCACATGATGAGCGGCGTCCGTGCTCAGATGGCTATCAAGCTTTTCGGTACCGATCTCGACGTGCTACGCGCCAAGGCAGAAGAAATCCGTCAGGCCATGAGCGAGGTCGAGGGCGTGGTCGACCTGTCCGTCGAAAAACAAGTCTTGATCCCGCAAGTGCATGTGTTGTTTGATCGCGAGAAAGCGGCGTCCTATGGACTCTTGTCGGGCGAAGCCGCCGAATATGCGGAGCTTGCCATGCAGGGTAAGGCTGTGGGCCAGGTACTAGACGGGCAGCGCACTTATGACATCGTCATGCGCCTGTCTGACACCGCCCGTAGCGATGTTGAGGCGATCAAACAAATTCCTGTTGATACCAAAGACGGCAATGTTGTGCCGCTCCAGGCAATTGCCACCGTGCAGGATGCTAAGGGGCCGAATATCATTAATCGCGAGAACGCGCAGCGCCGGATCGTGATTCAGGCCAACGTATCCGACCGTGACCTTGTGGGTGTGGTGCAGAAGGTACAAGAGGTGATAGCCAATAAGGTAAAGTTGCCATCAGGTTATTACGTTACCTATGGTGGGCAGTTTGAAAGCCAGGCTAGCGCCTCGCGCCTGATTGCACTTCTTAGCCTGTTCTCCCTCGGGGGCATGTTCATGGTGCTGTACGTTCACTTCAAGAGCGCCAATCTTGCCCTGCAGGTCATGACGTCCATTCCGCTTGCCTTTATCGGCGCAGTGATTGGCGTTTGGCTGTCGGGTGGTGTGTTCTCGATTGCAACCATGGTTGGCTTCGTGACGCTAACAGGGATTGCCGCCCGTAACGGCATCATGATGATCGCCCACTATATCCACCTAATGGAGCATGAAGGCGAGAAATTTGATCTAGCAATGGTTTATCGCGGTACCTCCGAGCGGATCATTCCCGTTTTAATGACGGCGCTGACTGCGTCTCTAGCTCTTATCCCCTTGGTGATCGCCGCTGATGAGCCTGGCCGTGAATTGCTGCATCCGGTTGCTGTGGTTATTTTCTGCGGTCTATTCTCCAGTACTTTGCTCGACCTAACTGTACGTCCACTTGTGTTCTGGATGTTCGGTAAAAAACCGATTTCAACCTTGTTACCCCAAGCCATAACCCAATAAAGGAGACTATCATGAAGAAACTACTGCTCACCACCGCCATTATCGCCCTGACGGGACTGAACCAACCTGCTTTTGCGCACGGTGACGAAGATCACGGCAACCAGCCGCATGAAACCTCCACGGAAGCGGCGATATCTGCGACGACGGCTCAAGAGAGCCTGACAAGCATACAAACGGGTATGGATATGGTTGGCTCCCAGATCGATGCCGGACAGTTTGATCTAACGCATGTCGAGATCGAGAAAATCGATACGGCGACCAAAGCCTTGAAGACCAGCGCGTCCGTTGCGGACGATAAAAAAGCCCGTCTTGAATCCGCGATCAATCAGTTTTTAGCCCAGCTTGGAAAACTTCATACGGTTGCCGATGCCAAGGATGCTGAAAAATCCAAAGCGGAGTTCAAAAAAGCTCAAGGTGCGCTAAAACTTATCGAATCCAATCTGAAATAAGGAACAAAACCATGAAACTTCTTCAAGCTCTTCTTGTCACCACTATTATTGCCACAGGCAGCGTCGCCGCTTTTGCCGCAGGCGACCACGCTAGTGGTCACGGCTCGGATGCTCCCAGCGCTGCCACAAGCATGTCTCATGATGCAATGGGACATAGCGGCGAGAAGATGGAGTCCATGATGGTAAAAAACACCGTAAAGCTGGCTCTTGAACCAGCCGCTCCCTTGGAAGCCGGAAAGACGGCACAAGTGACCTTGAATCTGAGCGCCGTTACCGACGATAAACCGCTGACATTCGAAGATCTTAAGGAAGCGCATACCAAGAAGCTGCATTTGTTGATCGTTGATCCAACGCTGACTGACTACCATCACATTCATCCCGTGGCTGGTAAAAATCCTGGCGAGTATGTGTTCGATTTTACGCCGCTCAAGAACGACAGCTATCGCGTCTGGGCGGATGTGATCCCCACAGCCACGGGCAAGCAGGAATATGTGCAAACCGACATGGGAGCGCCCGACAAGGAAAAAGCCAGCATCGACAAGACCACAAGCATGACATCGACAGTGGACGGCTATACCTTTACCCTGGCATTGGACGGGGAGCCGAAAGCGGGCAGCCCCGTGATGGGGAATGTCACCGTCACCAAGGACGGCCAGCTTTTTACGGGACTGGAGCCAGTGATGGGTGCTTTCGCACATGTGGTTGGTTTTACCGAAGATTATAATTCCGTCCTTCATGTCCACCCGATGGGCAAAGAACCAACGAGTGATACTGAGCGCGGCGGGCCGAAGCTGGAGTTCCACATCGAGCCGGAAAAAGCAGGCTTCGTGAAACTCTTCGCTCAGGTGCGCATTGACGGGAAAGACATCTTCGCGCCGTTCGGCATAACTGTGAAATAAACCAACCAATAAAGGAGAATAAGCATGAAGACGTTTTTGATGGCCTTGATGATGGCCTTAACCACATTCGTTCCTGCCATGGCCGCAGACACCGGCCACGCGCATGACGGCGCTTGGCTGAAACCCGCCGAAGCGGAGTATGTATGCATGATGAACAATAAGGTATTCGACAAGCCACAAATTGCGATCGAGGTCGAAGGAAAGACCTATTACGGGTGCTGCCCGATGTGCGCGGATAAATTAAAAAATGACGTATCCTTGCGTACGGCGACCGACCCCGTCAGCGGAGAATCCGTTGATAAGGCCAGCGCGGTCATCGGTGCGGATACGCACGGCATGACCTATTACTTCGAGAGCAAGGAAAATCTCGACAAGTTCGCCAGCGGCACGATGCCAGAAATGAAGCATGAGCCTATGCAAGATATGAATATGAAAGACGGCATGATGATGCAGGAAGGCCAAAAAGAGACGACGCCACCCTCGAAGAATGATGAAAGTCATCAACAGCACCATTAAGGAGAGGTATCATGCATCACGACAAACACTGCGCCGACGACCACAAGGGATTATTGTCTTGGATTCTCTCATGGAAGGGGATCGTGCTGATCGTCTGTTTGGCTGGCGTAAGCTATTACCTCTTGACCGTGCATCTGGCGCATCTGGCAGTGGCGCTGCCGTATCTTTTCTTGCTGGCTTGTCCGCTAATACATATTTTTGGACATAGGCACGATCACGGCGACAAGAAATAGGACTGACGACCAGCGATATTTATTACAACAAACAGTCTGCCGGAACACTCCGACAGGCTGTTTGTTTTTCTAGGAACTTGATTGCGCGGAATTTAATACTATATACCCCTATAAGGTATTAGATGAAGCGGAGAAACCCAATGGCAACCCTAAAACATCCATCTCATGAAGCAGAGATCAAGCGCCTGAACCGCATCGCAGGACAGATCGAAGGAGTAAAAAAAATGGTCGAGGAAGGCCGTTATTGCCCTGAAATCCTTTCCCAGCTGCGGGCTGTGCGTTCGGCAGTCAAGGGCATCGAAGCGGAAATCCTGCGCCGCCATTTATCTTCATGCGTGACCAGCGCCATGCAGGGCGGTGACAAGGCCAGTCGCATGAAATCCATCGAGGAAGTCACCCGTTTATTTTCAAAATTTGACGAATAAGGAATATCAGCCATGACCGATCATTCGCACCATCATCACGATCATCAAAAACCACAAGAAAAACCGTCGCATGGCTCGTGTTGTGCGATGCATGGGCCTGATCATCAGGCTAAGAAGGCTTCGATTGCGGACGCGCCAGCGGGAACGATTTATATCTGCCCGATGCACCCGCAAATCCGCCAAGTCGGGCCTGGCAACTGCCCCATCTGCGGTATGGCTCTGGAACCCGAAGTGATGACGGGCGAAGAAGGCCCGAACCAGGAATTGATCGATATAACACGACGTTTTTGGATTGGCCTTGTTCTGACGCTTCCGGTCTTTATGTTAGAAATGGGGGCGCATTTAACCAATCTCCACTTTGTTACGGGCGCAACATCCAACTGGATACAACTGGCGCTGGCAACGCCTGTAGTGCTTTGGTCAGGCTGGCCATTTTTCACGCGTGGCTGGGCGTCCATTGTCTCGCGCAATCTAAATATGTTCACGCTGATCGCCATCGGTACAGGTGTGGCCTGGCTTTATAGTATTGTCGCCACACTGATGCCGGATGTGTTTCCTGAAGGGTTCCGCCGCCAGGATGGATCGGTTTCAGTCTATTTTGAAGCTGCCGCCGTGATTACAGTTCTCGTGCTTCTTGGACAAGTTCTGGAATTACGCGCACGGGAAAAAACGGGTGGCGCGATCAAGGCGCTTTTGAATTTGTCGCCTAAAACTGCCCGTCGGATTAACGCGGACGGATCGGAAGAGGATATTCCGCTTACCCACGTTCATGCAGGCGATCTTTTACGTGTGCGCCCAGGCGAAACGGTTCCCGTTGACGGCGTGATCGTTGAAGGAAAAAGCGCGGTCGATGAATCGATGGTGACGGGAGAGTCTATGCCCGTTATGAAAGAAAAAGATGCGTCTCTGATTGGCGGCACCATGAACCAGACGGGCGGTTTTATCATGAAAGCCGAGCGTGTCGGTGGCGACACCATGCTGTCGCGCATTGTGCAGATGGTTGCGGAAGCGCAGCGTAGCCGCGCACCCATTCAAAGACTGGCCGATCAGGTCTCTGCATGGTTTGTGCCTGCTGTTATTCTGGTTGCCATTATCGCTTTTATAGCGTGGTTCGCGTTCGGCCCATCACCCGCCTTGAGCTACGGTCTGATCGCGGCGGTTAGCGTTTTGATCATCGCTTGTCCCTGTGCTCTTGGTCTTGCCACGCCCATGTCGATCATGGTGGGCGTCGGACGCGGCGCACAGGCTGGTGTCTTGATCAAGAACGCTGAAGCTCTAGAACGTATGGAAAAAATTGATACGCTTGTCGTCGATAAGACAGGGACGCTCACCGAAGGAAAACCCAAAGTGACCCGCATTGTCGCTCAAGGAATGTCCGAGGATGATCTGCTGTCCTTGGCGGCGTCTCTGGAACAGGGGAGCGAACACCCGCTGGCCCACGCTATTGTCGTGGCAGCGAAGGAAAAAGGAATTTCCCTCGCCAAGGCGGACGAATTTGACTCGCCCACCGGAAAAGGCGTGGTCGGCAAGGTGTCTGGCCGTGCAACGGCGCTTGGCAATGTCAAGATGATGAACGATCTAGGCGTTGATGTTTCGGCGTTGGAAGCCCAAGGCGATGCCTTGCGTAAAGATGGCGCAACGGTGATCTTCACGGCGGTCGATGGCAAAGCGGCAGGACTTCTTGCGATTGCCGATCCGATCAAGGGCACCACGCCGCAGGCAGTTAAAGAGTTGCAAAAGGCTGGAATCCGCGTGGTGATGCTCACGGGTGACAATAAAACGACCGCTGAAGCTGTGGCGCGTCAGTTGGGTATTGACGAGGTCGAAGCCGAAGTCCTGCCCGAAGATAAAAGTCGCATCGTTAAAAAACTGCAAGGTGAAGGCCGCATCGTAGCCATGGCGGGGGATGGCACAAACGACGCTCCGGCCCTGGCCGCCGCCGATATCGGCATCGCCATGGGAACAGGCACGGACGTGGCGATGGAAAGTGCTGGCGTGACACTATTAAGGGGTGATTTGATGGGCATCGTGCGGGCGCGGAAGCTCTCAAAATCTGTGATGCGGAATATCCGCCAAAACCTGTTCTTCGCCTTCATCTATAACATGGCAGGCGTTCCGGTGGCGGCGGGCATCCTTTATCCCGTCTTTGGCGTGTTGCTCAGCCCGATTATGGCGGCAGCGGCCATGGCACTCAGTTCTGTGTCTGTAATTGCAAACGCTCTGAGGCTGAAGGCGGTGAAACTTTAATTCTCTCTATTCAGGATGGCCTGCATCTGATCAATTTCTTGCTGCCGGACTTCCATGATCGTTTGGCAGAGCGTCTTGATTTCCGGATCAGTGATATTGGCTTCGCGGCACATAAGGATTGCGCCGGAATAGTGCGGGATCATCGATCATAGAAATTCTTTATTGGTAATAGTGGTTTTAGCAAAGCTTAAAAAGCTATATGTGATGATGTTTTCCTTATAGAGTGAGACCTTCTCCAGCTTTGCAGGTGCGTTCTCTGATGTCTTTCTTATAACTCTACATAGAAAAGCGCATGGAACTATTATTGTGTCTATGCGTTATTAAATGAGGTCCGAGAATTATCTCTTCAAAGAGTTCAAAAAGGAAAAATATTATGCACAATTCAACCCAAGATACCAAAGCCTGTGTCGATCTTTGTTGGGAATGCCGCACGGAATGCCAGGAAACGCTTTATAATCATTGTCTTCCAATGGGCGGAAAACATGTTGAAGCTGAGCATGTCAAATTAATGACCGACTGCATTCAGGCTTGCCAGACTGCGGCGGACTTTATGCTTCGCGGCTCCAAGTTCCATATGTCCGAATGTGATGCATGTGCAGACGTGTGTGAAGCTTGTGCGGAATCCTGCGATAAAGTCGGCGGCGAAGAGATGAAGAAATGTGCTGAAATTTGCCGTCGCTGCGCTCAAAGCTGCCGTGATATGAGCCAGATGAAGAAGGCTGCGTAACATGAAAAACATTTTAACCATACCCGTCCTTGCCCTAAGCATCTTCCTTGCCGCCCCTGCCTATTCGCACGAAGAGGGAAATGGTATGGGAATGATGAAAAGCTCTCCTCACGCAGCGGAAGCGCCTTTTGACATCCAATATCTTGATACAATGGCCGAGCATCACCGCGAAGGCATCAAGATGTTTCAGATGGCTATAGAAAAATCTGACAATCAAGAAATAAAGACTATGGCGCATAAAATGATTGATGATCAGAAAAAAGAAATTCCTGAGCTCAAATCTATGCGTGACGATGTCCGGCCTTCTGCTCCTGAAGCCGTTAACATGAAAATGCCAGGCATGATGTCCATGAATATGAAAGAGTTGGAAGCAACCTCTGGAGCCGCCTTTAACCATGCCTTTCTTGATATGACGATCAAGCATCACCAGGGTGCGGTCGATATGTCGAAAATTGCGCTGAAATCTGCTCAGAACAAGTCTGTAAAAGATAAAGCTCAAATGATCATCGATATGCAAGGTAAAGAGATCGTCAAAATGAAAAACATGCGTGAAGCGATGAAATAAGAGATTTTTTCATGGAAAAACATATGAACGGCAAGCACGACAATACGCACTATGTCCATTTATCAATCATGGCCGTGCTGTCGTTCATATCCATGTATATTCTTATGTATGCCATGGTCGATAGGCTGGAAAATGTCTATCACAACTTTAATCAGTTCTATATGGCGGGTCTTATGGCTGCGCCCATGATCGTCATTGAGCTTATTGTTATGCGTACCATGTACGAAAATAAAAAACTAAATACAATTATTGTCGGTGCCAGTGTAATTGTTGCAATAGCTTTTTTCATGTTTATCCGACAGCAGACGGGTGTTTCGGACCAACAATTCCTAAAATCGATGATCCCGCATCATGCGGCAGCAATTCTTATGTGTGAACAGGCTCCTTTGCAAAACGCTGAAATCGGCAAGTTGTGCAAGGGTATCGTCTCGAATCAGCAGACGGAAATCGATCAGATGAAGGCGTTATTGGCAAAGCTGAACGACTAATTGCCCACATTAACTCCCTCAAGCTTTAATAAAAATCCTCTAACATCATAAAAAATGAAAGGGAGTGGCAGATAATAAACTGCTCATCTTCTTAAATGGACAATGTTTATCTCAACCGCATAGTAACAGCCGTTCCGGATTACGACATTCACGGGAAGTTTATTGATTATGCCCCGTCCTTGCTGAAAGACGAGAGAAGGGTTCACTGGGCGTTCTTATTAAGGGATGAGCTTGTAAACCTTAATAAGGCCGTAAATGGGTCAAATTGGGTGCATTTTTGGGTGTCGGCCTGTTTATGGATTAGCAAAAAAGAAGAAAAACACGTTAATCTTTCTTTTTATGCCAATATAGGGCGTTTTCCCTTACTTTTAGACTTTACAAAGAAAGTATATTGAGCCATTCTTTCTTTTGCCTCGTTCAAAAGAAAGGATAATCGTGTCGGATTCTCAAGGTTCTGGGCCAAGTCGTCTTGGCTCATATATACGCTGTAGCGTTGCCGGAGAAGCATATCAGGCTTTTCTGCCGCCGCCATTGCCGCCGCAGCCGCCTATAGACCTGATTCCTCTGCAAGGACTGTTATCCAAAGCCAATCAAGCTTTGGGGAAGCTTGATGCCGTGGCCGATATTTTGCCGGATAGCAGCCTTCTACTTTATTATTACATCCGGAAAGAGGCCGTGCTGTCGTCCCAGATCGAGGGAACGCAATCTTCTCTGGCGGATCTTCTGCTCTATGAAAGTGATGAAGCACCCAGCGTCCCGATCGATGATGTGGTTGAGGTGTCATCCTATGTCGCGGCTCTTGAACACGGATTGACGCGTGTGCAGGAAGGCTTCCCGATGTCGTTGCGGCTCATCAGGGAAATGCACGCCATTCTTCTCTCCAAAGGGCGCGGCAGCAACAAGCAGCCAGGTGAGTTTCGCACATCGCAAAACTGGATCGGCGGATCGCGTCCTGGCAATGCCGCTTTCGTTCCGCCACCGCCGGATCGGCTGAACGAGTGCCTCGACGCCTTCGAAAAATACCTTCATCTTGAAGAAAGATCATATGCATCGCTGATCGATGCAGGGCTTATCCATGTTCAGTTTGAAACGATCCACCCGTTCCTTGACGGCAATGGGCGTATTGGCCGTTTGCTGATCACTTTCTTTTTGATGATGATGGGTGATCTGCGGCAACCGAATTTGTACTTAAGTTTATTTTTCAAGAACAACCGTCAGGAATATTACACGCGCCTCGGCGCTGTTCGTACGGCAGGCGATTGGGAGGGATGGTTGGACTTCTTCCTTCATGGTGTCGCTGAAACGTCTAATCAGGTCGTGCAGACCAGCCAGGCCATTGCGAACCTGTTTAAGGTGGATCAGGAAAAGATCCTGACGCTAAAACGCGCAGGCATCACAGCGCGGCAGGCTCATGCCCAGCTTCAAAAGAAGGCGATTTCAAATGCCATCAACATGGCTTCCGTTCTGAACGTGAGTGTTCCAACCGCGCGCGCTGCGTTGAATAACCTGAAAGAGTTGAGAATCGTGAAAGATGTCAGCGGCTCCGGAAAAGAGCGCCTCTACATCTATACTGCCTTGCTCAACATTTTGGAGCAAGGTGCGGAGCCGATTGCGTTAAAAACGGAGACACTCAAATGAGAGGGGCAAATATTCTCAAACCAAGCAGAATTGTCTCGATAGATTGTCGTTTTCTATGGCTTACTGAAATAGCACACCATGTATTGGTGAGACTGGAGAACGTAAGCTGTGCAGATTAAGTCCAAACAAAGAGTAACCGATCACGGCGAGGTTTTTACCTCTGAGAGAGAGGTCAACGCTATGCTCGACCTCGTAAAACAAGAAACGGATCGGATTGATTCGCGGTTCTTAGAACCTGCCTGCGGTACGGGGAATTTTCTAATTGCTGTATTGAAGCGGAAGCTGGATGTTGTTGAAGATAGATACAAAAAGAGCAAACTGGAATATGAGCGATATGCCGTCATTGCGGTGTCTTCATTATATGGCGTAGATATTCAAGAAGATAACGTGATTCATTGCTGTGAACGCCTTTTTGATTATTTCAACCAGAGGTACACAGCCCTCTACGGCGACCAGTGTTCACAAGAGTGCCGTAGCTCGGTAAAATTCATTTTAAATCGAAATATATTATGGGGCGATGCTCTTACCATGAAAACGGTATGTGGAAATGAAGATCCAATTATATTTTCTGAATGGTCGGCTGTAAATGGCAGCATGGTCAAGCGTAGAGACTATTCGCTGGCGCATCTTTTGGCCTATCAGCCTATGGATGGAATTAATTTGTTTTCAGATTTGGGCGATAGTGCTTTTATTCCAAAGCCTGTGAAGGAATTTCCTTTAATGCACTTTTTAAGGTTGAATCAAGATGTTTAAAATTAATTATAATCCCGATGTTTTAAGCTGCCTTGCTAACTTGAGCAACGATGAGGTACGCCCTCAAGACCCCCTTATTTTTCAATGGGATGCGGTGCTTTTTATATGGACAGGCCAAATGTTTCTTGTGACATCAGGCAATAAAAAAGGCCCGGAAAACCGGGCCTTTCATTCGAACTTGTGACATTTGATAAATTGGCTGTGACAGCCGGAAGCTATTCGTCACACCCATTAAGTCAGAAAATCCATGTTCTTGCGCGCGCAGGGTGACTTCTTTCTTTGTCATCCATTGATAGGGAGTTTTAACCGTGATGGGCTTTCCCAAAACCTCGGAGAAAATGCTTTCAAATCCGCGAATGACCTTGGGATGCGTTGTCCGTGTCGCCCGTGCGCCTAGCACGTCTTTGGCAATCGGGATATTGAGGCTGACAACGCCGTTCTCGTAGAAGGTAAAGCTGTCTTTGCCGAACATATGTGCGATGGCCATGCCCAAACAGGCAAAAAGGAAGGAGCGCGTGCGTTGGGTGTATTCCACAGGCTCTTCGCCTTTATTGGTGACCTCAATGGAAACGAAGTGAATTTGATTTGCAAGACCGCGATCTTTCAGAGCCTGGATGAGTTCTTTTTGAACGCTGCTGACCTTTACGGCTGAATGATGTCCGACAAGAACCATCTTCTTCTTTTCACCGACTAGCGCATCGAGCGCTCCGGAGAAAGAGTCAACGCCGCCCGAAAAAAGTGCGACATCATCAGCGGCGATATTGTGATCGGTGAAATCAATATAAAGCTGTTTTTCCGCAAGGGGTGACATCGCGGGGACGAATTCAAAAGTATAGGTGTCGTCGGAAAGAAAGCTCAAGGTGTCGCGCAGCGATGCAATCGTCGCTTCTTTATTCCAAAGATCAGGACAACGAACGGGAATGCTAAAATGCATATCGCGCCGCCAATCGCTGCCCATGTCGGTCAACAATTCAGAACCACGTTTTGTTTTCTGATCTGCGCAATAGACATACGAAGCCACCTCGATTAGATCGAGAATGACATCAGGGATATTGCTCATTAGCCCTTTGCTAATATCCTCGATTTTTAGCTTTACGTTTTGTTGAGTGCCTTGCACGTCGAGGGAGATCACATTTCCCTCCGTACCACTTGGTACCGCTCTGCCACCGCAGAAAAATTTAAATGTTTTCACCACTCGAACTCCTTACCTGTAATTCTTTTCTAATTTTTGTGAAGGCAACATGGGCAAAGCCTTGCGTTGCTTTACGGTCAATATCCTTCCCAAGGTGGAAAGCATTTTTACCGTACCAGTCCTTAGAAAAAGTTCGCATGATCATCGTTGTTTCATCACAGTGTTTTTTGAGCGCGCCTTCCATGACAGAAATATCCCCCAGAGAGGGCACCATTCTTCCTGGGCCAACATGCTTGGAAATTTCACGATCTAGATAATACTGAATATTGTGCTGTACCAGACCAGAAAAGAAGCTTTGCGCCAACTCGCCAAAGTTGTCGGTAGAGGCAATCGTCGCTATCGATTGTTGGACGTCCTGGCGCGTCGCTTCCCACAGTTTTGGCGATTTTTCCTGAATCAGGTTGTTCAGCGCCGTTATGCCTGCCTGTTTGGCCATTTCACCAAGATCGGTTACATGAGGGGCATTTATCTGCTGTGACTTTTGAACGGCGGCATCATAGCCTGCAATCAATTCGGCTCTGCTAGGATTATCAGGAACCTGAATGCCGATTTTTGCGAGTGCCTCTGCAAAGTTTTGCTCTTTCGCTGCCAAAGGGATTTTATGCAGAAGCCAGAGTGCATCAAGGAAGGCGGGATCTTTGGTTGCTTTCTGAAGAGATTTGTCAGAGGCGTCGGCAATGGCATTGGCGATATCGGCGACTGAAATGTCTCCAGCCGCCATATACCCAACAATTTCCCGCCATTTTTTCGAGGCGGGTAGTTTTCCAAGTCTTACATGTCCCATAGACCATCGAATCTTCGTTTCAATACTCGCTGGGATTGTATAATATAGTAAGCCCTCTATTTCCTCCAGCCCTACGATGAATTACGCAGCAGTAGCAGGTAGATAGCCAAAATCTTAATAATTTTAGGTGGTTGGCATGCCCCTGTATGTCAGAAGCTTATTTGAAGTCAAACCATGGACGCTGCTCGTGCCAAAGCAAGGGAAAAGGCTTTAGCATATCAATGAGCCGTAGCCCTTTGGGGTGGTGGCCGTCGAGGATGCTCTGCTTTATATCCGGTGCCAAGAGGCAGAGCCGCAAAACGCGGGCTAGGTAAGATTCGTTTATGTTTTCGTTTTTGGCCAGCTCGGTGGCATTCCGAACCTTGCCAGTTTCCAGCATTTTATTCCATTGATGCGCCCGCAGAAGGGCTTTGATAATAAAATCGTCTGGTTCAGGATCCAGCCTGACCGGAGCTGTTCCATCGGGCATGAAAACAAGTTTTCTACCGTTTCGGCGTACTAATTTTACTGGGACACGAATTATAAGGTCGCTGCCTTTCATGCGTCCTCCATACGTTTTTGATAAGTTGTAAGGTCGCGCGTGAGGCTTTCTAAACCGGATGCGCACATTTTTATATCAACGCCTTCTGCATCAATGGTGATGTTTTCAATCAGCAAATTGACGATGCGCGCCTGCTCGGCGGGGAACAGCTCACCCCATACAGGGTCGATGTCATGCAAAGCCTTTTTTACTTCCTGTTCGGTCACCGAAGAATCTTGCGCATGTGTCGCTGCCCAAGTTTTAACCACCAACTCTGGATTGACGAACAGTCGACGCAACTGGTTTAAAACTACTTCTTCAAGCTCTCCGGCAGAAACCGCGCCGATTGGACATGTCTCGCATCCGCCTTTTAAGACCTGGCTCGATTTATAATATCGGTAGTGCTTGCCGTTCTTTAGGGTGTGCGTGGGTGACATGGTGGACTTGCATCCCCCGCATCGGACAAGACCTTTCAGCAAAGCTGGTGTTTTCGTTATCGTGTTCCGGCTGCGTGTGCGCGGGCTGATCTGCAATACCGCATGTGCTTCGTCCCATAGCTTTTGGCTTATGATGGCCTCGTGCTGCCCAGGATATGATTTGTCTTTGTGGGGCATTTCGCCAAGGTAAAGGCGATTATGAATGGTGCGGTAAATCTGGTTCTTATTAATAAAGCGGCCCGCTTTCTGATTTCCTGTCTGGGTGGTGTAATTTTTTGTGCGGATGTCCGTGGCTTTTAGCTCTTTCATCAAAAGCGTGGCGGAGCGCAGTGTGATGAAGCGTTCAAAAATATACCTAACCTGTTTGGCTTCTGCTTCATTGACGATGAGTTTTCTAGCAACGACATCATAACCCAGCGGCGGTGGGCCGCCCATCCACATACCCTTACGTTTTGATGCCGCAAATTTATCGCGGATACGCTCTCCGATCACCTCGCGTTCAAATTGTGCGAAGGACAGCAGAATATTAAGTGTCAACCGCCCCATGGATGTCGTTGTATTAAATTGCTGGGTGACTGATACGAAGCTGACATTAAAGCGGTCGAAAG
>Ga0075012_10001802_pt1 | contig 21445 bp, 17 predicted proteins | sample All_14_2_FD_71474 | JGI IMG/M metagenome (GOLD analysis project Ga0075012, IMG submission 71474) | Freshwater microbial communities in response to fracking from Pennsylvania, USA - Allegheny Zone_MetaG_DW_15 | ecosystem: Environmental > Aquatic > Deep subsurface > Groundwater > Drilled...
GTTCTGCTCAGTGGCGGGTCATCGGGGGTGGGCGCAGGATCATAGCGGCCGGTGTTGCCGCAGCTGTGCCGGGTGCCGGGGCATCTTTTGATGTGTCCCTGCAACAGATGGGGAAGACCACGAGGGGACGAAAAAAAACCCGAAGCCGTGGGCTTCGGGTTTGAATCCACCTATGGAGGAGGGTGGAGGAGACAACCGGTGGAAGCCAAACGAATGTCGTTTAATGGCTTCAATAGGGTTTATTCTAGCTTGCGATGGCACTTGACGCAAGGATTTTCTGTTGCCAATTTGAAAGGGGCTGCTGGCCGCAAGCGGGCAGGGTTGATGCCGCCGCGGGAGACAATGGTGGGCGCGCAGCCGCCGTCGGCTGCACCGATCAACCCTGTAAGGAGCCGGCACGGTGGAGTGCACGATCAACTGGATGCCCCAATCGGGCATGGCTTTCTCGGCCGAGACCGGCAGCGGTCACCTGATCACGATGGATGGCGCGCCTGAAGGGGGCGGTCGCAATTTGGCACCGCGGCCGATGGAAACGCTGCTGGCCGGTGCTGGTGGCTGCTCGGCGTATGACGTGGTGCTGATCCTCAAGCGCAGCCGGCAGCAGGTGGAGGGGTGCCGTGTCGAGATCAAGGCTGATCGTGCCGAGACCGATCCGAAGGTCTTCACCCGCATCACCATGCGCTACATCGTGTCAGGCAAGGATCTGGCCGTGGCGGCGGTCGAGCGCGCCGTGAAGCTGTCGCATGACAAGTACTGCTCGGCCACGGCCATGCTCGTGAAGACGGCCGAGATCACCTCGGTGGTGGAGATCGTTGCCGTCTGACCGGGTGTCAGAGGTTGGTCAGAGGCGATGCGCGGTCGAGGTCATCACTTTGGCTGCTGCCCGCATCAGCCAGCGCACCGGCGGCGGCGGACGTACGCCACCGGCCGCCTGGGCGTCGTCGGCATGTTCGGCTTCGTCGATCTTCATCTGTCTCACGATGGCGCGTGAGGCGTCATCCGCGGCGGGTAGTTGATCGAGGTGGCCGGCCAGGTGTTGCTCCACCTGGCGTTCGGTTTCGATCACAAAGCCCAACCCGGCGCGGTCGCCCAGGCGGCCGGCCACGAGTCCCAGGGCGAAGGCGCCGGCATACCACAGCGGGTTCAGCAGCGAGGTGCGATCGCCCAGCTCGGCCAGGCGTTGCTCGGTCCAGGCCAGGTGGTCGGTTTCTTCTTTGCAGGCCCGCTCGAGCTGCTCACGCAGCGCGGGGTTGCGAGTGCTGATCGCCTGCGCGGTGTAGAGGGCCTGGGCACAGACTTCGCCCACATGGTTCACCCGCATCAGCGCGCCTGACAGCCGGCGATCGGCATCGCTGAGCGGGGCCTGTTCGATTTCGGGCGAAGGGGTGGCGCGTGCGGCGCGGTGCACGCCGAAGACGGTGCGCAAGCTGCGGTCGGCGAGGTCGATCAGGGCGTCCATGGGGGCGAAGTGAATGTCGGCGATGCGAGTGCCGAGTGTAGGCCGGTCGCGCGAGGTGGGGCGTTGGCGTGGGCCCAACAGGTGACCAACCCCTTGGTCTTTGATGAGCGTCGTACTCCTGCTTGATGTGGCAAGTGTTGTCGATCTACAACCCCCACGGCCAGATTTGCGGGATTTTGCTTGGCGCAAGGGCGAGCCCTCTGGTGGAATCGCTACCAGCTTTCAACGAAAAGCAGATGACGGTTCCGTGTCTTGCGCTGCAAGCGGGACCTTCGTACCTGATCCCAACCTAGGAATGAAACGCATGAAAAAGACTTTGCTCGCCTTGGGTGCGCTGACCGCTTTCGCCGGTGCGGCTTCGGCTCAATCGTCGGTCACGCTGTTCGGTGTTGTCGACGCCAGCCTTCGTCACGTGAAGACGGGGGACACCTCCGTCAGCAAGATGGGCACCGATGGCAACAGCCCCAGCCGCTTTGGCTTCCGTGGTGTGGAAGACTTGGGTAACGGCCTGGCAGCCAGCTTCTGGCTTGAAGCCGGTTTCAACCCTGACACGGGCACGGTGGGCAGCAAGCTGTTCAGCCGCCGCTCGACGGTGGGTCTGTCCGGCGCTTTCGGTGAAGTGCGCCTGGGCCGCGACACGCTGGCTGTTTACAACAATGCTTCGGCGTTCGATCCCTTCGGCGCCACGGGCCTGGGCCAGATCAACACGCTGCTGGAAGGCGCGCTGCGCACCTACACCGGCACCACGGCCACTTCGGGTGTGCTAAACACCACCGTTGCCACCAACACGGTCACGGACATTCGCCGTGCTGACAACCAGGTGTCCTACTTCCTGCCTGGCGGCTTGGGTGGTGTCTACGGTCAGTTGCAATTCAGCGCTGGCGAAGGTGCCCGCGGTCAAGGCAATGGCGTTCGTCTGGGCTACAAGGGCTTCGGTTTCGATGGCGCTGTGGCGGTGAACAACATCGACGTGAACAGCGTTGCCAACGCCAATGCAGCCGGCGATCTGCGCGTGGTGAATGCGGCCGCTTCGTACGACTTCAACGTGGTCAAGCTAGTGGGCCAATACGCTCAGATCAAGCTGAAGCCCGTGGGCGCCGCGGACGTGAAGGAACGTGTGTGGCAACTCGGCGCCATCGTGCCGGTGAGCGCTGCTGGTGCTGTGAAGCTGAGCTACGCCCGTGCCAGCGAAGCCCAGCGTGCCAACCTGCTGGCCATTGGCTATCAACATGACCTGTCCAAGCGCACCGCGCTGTATGCCACCTACGCTCATCTGAAGAACAAGGAAGCCACCAACGGCAACGCCGCCGCCGCTTTCTTCCTCCCGGATGCGCCCGCTACGACCGCTGCTCTGCAGAAGTCGCGCGGCTACGAAGTGGGTGTGCGTCACAACTTCTGACGCACGCAGGGTGGTCGTTTCTGCGACCACCCGCACACAAAAAAGCCGCCTCACAAGGGCGGCTTTTTTGTGTCTGCAGGGTGCCGATCAGGGCAGCAAGGACTCGTCGTTGAACAGTTGCTGCACGGTTTCGCGCCGGCGAATGAGCTGAGCCTGGCCGGGCGCGGTGACCATCACCTCCGCAGCGCGGGGGCGGGTGTTGTAGTTGCTGGCCATCGTCATGCCGTACGCGCCAGCGGAGAGCACTGCCAGCCGGTCACCAGGTTGCACGGCCAGTTGTCGCTCGCGGCCGAGCCAGTCGCCCGATTCGCACACTGGGCCGACCACGTCCCAGGCCTGCGTGGCGGTGCTGCGCTGCCGGCAGGGCACGATGTCCATCCAGGCCTCGTACATGGCTGGGCGCACCAGGTCGTTCATGGCGGCGTCGACGATGCAGAACTGCTTGTCGGTGCCGGGCTTGAGGTACAGCACCTCGGTGATCAGCACGCCGGCGTTGCCCACCATCGAGCGGCCGGGTTCCAGCAGCAATTCGCGCTGGCCGTGGCCGCGGGCATCCATGCGGGCCAGCACGGCACGCACCAGGTCGCCGGCAGCAGGCGGGGTTTCGTCGGCGTAGGTGATGCCCAGGCCGCCGCCGATGTCGAGGTGGTGGATGGCGATGCCCTGGGCTTCGATGGTTTCGATCAGGTCGAGCACGCGGTCGAGGGCGTCCAGGTAGGGCGAGAGTTCGGTGATCTGCGAGCCGATGTGGCAGTCGATGCCTACCACCTGCAGGCCCGGCAGGCTGGCCGCGCGCTGGTAGGCCTGCAGGGCCTGGCCGTGGGCGATGCCGAACTTGTTGCCCTTCAGGCCGGTGGAGATGTAGGGGTGCGTCTTGGCGTCGACATCGGGGTTGATGCGCAGGCTCACCGGGGCGCGCTGGCCCAGCGCTGCGGCCACGTCGGACAACACGTCGAGTTCAGCCAGGCTTTCCACGTTGAAGCAGCGCACGCCGGCCTGCAGGGCCTGGCGCATCTCGTCGCGGGTCTTGCCCACGCCGGAGAACACCACTTTGGCGGCCTGGCCACCAGCGGCTAGCACACGGGCGAGTTCACCGCCGCTGACGATGTCGAAACCGCAGCCCAATTGAGCAAAGGTCTGCAGCACGGCCAGACTGGAGTTGGCCTTCATCGCGTAGCACAGCAGGTGGGGGCGACCCGCCAGCGCCTGCTGATAGGCCTGCGCGGCGGCCTGCATGGCGCCGCGCGAATACACATACAGCGGCGTGCCGTGGGCTTGCGCCAGGTCGTCGAGCTTGCAGCCGTCGAGGGTGAGGTCAGCGCCGCAGCGCTCAAGGAAGGGGGCGCCAGGCAGGCTCATGGTCGGGTGGGCGTGACAGAGGGTGAGGAGGCCGGCACCGCCGGTGCCGAGGCTGCGCCCGCCGGTGCCGGCAGGTACAGCGGGCCGCGTTGGCCGCAGCCCACCAGGCCGGCGCCAAGCACCGCGGCCAGCAAGAGCCCGCACGGCTTCCCGACACGGCCGCTGTGGTTACGGCAGGGGGCTAAACTGGGTTGGACGCCTGATCGTTTCATCCAGCAATTTTACCGACCATGGACCCCGTGCCTGCCGCCACCCCTTTGTCTGACGCCGAGTACCACCGCCTGGCCCACGCGGCCCTGTCCTGCATCGAGGCCACGCTGGACCGGTGGCTGGAGGGCGACGTGGTGGATGTGGATACCCACCGCACCGGTGGGCTGCTGGAACTGAGCTTTCCCGGCGGCAGCAAGATCATCCTCAACACCCAGCCACCCCTGCAGGAGCTGTGGATGGCCGCGCAGGGCGGCGGCTTCCACTACCGCCATGTGGACGGTGCCTGGCGCGATACCCGCGATGGCACCGAGTTCTTCGCGGCCTTGTCGCAGCACGCCAGCAAGCAGGCGGGCATGGCGCTGCAGTTCGAGCCGCCTGCGGCCTGAGTTGCCAGCGGCGTTCAGGCTCAGCGCCTGAACAGGTCGAGGATGCCCTTCTTCTCGGGGTCTTCTGCCGGCGTGGGCAGCGTGTCTTCCAGGCCCAGCGAGCTGATGCCGGTGGCGCGGGTGTATTCCTCGTAGAACCATTCGCCGCCCACGTTGACCACGCCTTCGGGTGGCGAGTACTCCTGCACCGGCAGGCCACGCAGCGCGGTGCTCATGTAGTCGATCCAGACGGGCAGGGCCAGGCCGCCGCCGGTCTCGCGGTCGCCCAGCTTGCGGGGCTGGTCATAGCCGATCCACACCACGGCCACCAGGCCGGGCTGGTAGCCGGCGAACCAGGCGTCCATCGAATCGTTGGTGGTGCCGGTCTTGCCGTAGAGGTCGGGCCGCTTCAGCGTGGCCTGGGCGCGGGCAGCGGTGCCTGAGCGTGTGACCTCCTGCATCAGGCTGCTCATGATGAAGGCGTTGCGCGGGTCGATGGCGCGCATCGACGCATCCAGCGGCGTCGGCTCGGTGCGCACGATCGCATTGCCGCGAGCGTCGGTGATGCGCGTGATGATCAGCGGGTTGACGCGGTAGCCACCGTTGGCGAAGACGGCATAGGCGTCGGCCATCTGCAGCGGTGTCACCGAGCCGGCCCCCAGCGCCATCGTGAGGTAGGGCGGGTGCTTGTCGGTGTCAAAGCCGAAACGAGAGATCCAGCCCTGGGTGAACTGGGCGCCGCTGGCCTGCAGCACCCGGATCGACACCATGTTCTTCGATCTTGCCAGTGCGCGGCGCAGCGTCATCGGCCCTTCGAAGGTGCCGTCGTAGTTCTTGGGCTCCCACGGTTGACTGCCGGTGGTGCCGGCATCAAAGAACAGCGGGGCGTCGTTGACCACCGTGGCGGGCGTGAAGCCGCGTTCCAGCGCAGCCGAATAGATGAAGGGCTTGAAGCTGGAGCCCGGCTGCCGCCAGGCCTGTGTCACATGGTTGAACTTGTTTTTGGCGTAGTCAAAGCCGCCGATCAGGGCGCGCACCTCGCCGGTGAGTGGGTCGAGCGAGACGAAGGCGCCTTCCACCTCGGGCAGCTGCGTGATCGTCCAGAAGCCCTTGGGCGCCTCGACCACCCGTACCACCGCGCCCCTGCGGATCTGCAGCGTGGGGGTGGCCTTGGCGCCGAAGGCCGAGGCCACCGTGCGCAGCCCGGCGCCTGTCACCTTGATCACTTCGCCGTTTTGCAGTGTGGCCTGCACCAGCTTCGGGTCGGCGCTCAGCACCACGGCGGCGCGGATCTCGCCGTTGTCGGGGTGTTCATCCAGGGCCTCGGCGATGCGCGCGTCGACCGCCTTCGGGTCGTCCGGCAGGTCGACATAGGCTTCCGGGCCACGGTACCACTGGCGCTTCTCGTAGCTCAGGATGCCGGCGCGCAGCGCGCGGTAGGCGGCGTTCTGGTCTTGTGACCGGATGGCGGTGTAGATGTTCAGGCCGCGCGTGTAAGCGGCGTCGCCATACTGTGCGAACACCAACTGGCGCACGGTCTCCGCCACGAACTCGGCATGTACCGACACGGTCTTGGGCGGGTGGTAGCGCAGCGGCTGGGCCAGGGCGTCATCGCGCTGCTGTTCGGTGATGAAGCCGTTGTCATGCATGCGCGACAGGATGTAGCGCTGCCGCAGCACCGCCCGCTTGGGGTTGGCGATGGGGTTGTAGGCCGAGGGGGCCTTGGGCAGGCCGGCCAGCATGGCGGCCTCGGCCAGGGTCACGTCAGCCAGGGGCTTGCCAAAGTAAATCTCGCTCGCCGCGGCAAATCCGTAGGCCCGTTGGCCCAGGTAGATCTGGTTCATGTAGAGCTCCAGGATCTTTTCCTTGCTCAGCAGGCTTTCGATCTTGAGCGCCAACAGAATCTCGTAGATTTTGCGGGTGAAGGTTTTTTCGGTGGACAGGTAGAAATTGCGCGCCACCTGCATCGTGATGGTCGAAGCGCCCTGGCTGCGGGCTTCGCGCAGGTTTTCCAGGCCGGCCCGCAGCACGCCGAGGTAATCGACACCGCCGTGCTGGTAGAAGCGCGCATCCTCGATCGCCAGCACCGCGTCCTGCAGCACCTTCGGGATGTGGGCGATGGGCAGGTAGCTGCGGCGCTCCTCGCCAAACTCTCCCAGCAGCACCCCGTCGGCCGAGTAGATGTGCATCGGCAGCTTGGGGCGGTAGTCGAGGATGCCGTCGAGCTTGGGCAGCTTGGGGTAGGCCGCCGCCAAGGCGATGGCGGCCAGCATGGCGATCACCAGCACCAGGGCCACAGCGCTGGCGGTCAGATACCCGAACACGCGGCCGATCGACCGGGTTAGGTTGGCACCGGCGGCAGGCACTGGAAGGGGGTCGGGGCGGCTGGAAGACGGGTCGCTCATGAGGTCAGCCGCGGGGGCAGAGAGTGGCGCGGATTATAGGAAGGGGGTGTTTGTCCCGCTTTTCCGTTTTGGGGGGTGTGGCGGAGCAGGTAAAAATCCCATGGACACGGGCTTGAACTTGCGCAGGATGGCGTGCGGCAGATGTGCCTTTTGCAACGTGCGGCGCCTCTGAAACAAGTAAAAACCTTTGTTGATCAAATACTTTGTTGCTAGCATTGAAGTAACTTCTTAAGACTTTGGGTCACTGTCGGCCCCGAGTCCAGGGTGGCCTGGGGAACTGTGTGAGCCTTCTTGATCTGCTGCTAGGGCGCAAACATGCGCCACTGATCGGCTTGGACATCAGCTCCTCGGGGGCCAAGCTGGTCGAATTGGGTCAGACGCCGACCGGCGAGTACGTGGTCGAGCGCTGCGCCAGCGAGGCCTTTGAAAAAGGCTGGATCGCCGACGGCCAGATCGAGAAATTCGACGAGGTGGCCGATGCCGTGCGCCGCTTGGTCATCAAGAGCGGCTCCAAGACCAAGAGCGTGGCGATGGCCATGCCGCAGTCGGCCGTCATCACCAAAAAAATCTCGCTGCCCGGCGGGCTGCGCGAGGAAGACCTGGAGCTGCAGGTCGAAGCCGAAGCCAACCAATACATCCCCTTCTCGCTGGATGAAGTGAGCCTCGACTTCTGCGTGATCGGCCCCAGCGGCGACACCGCCGGTGATGTTGACGTGCTGATCGCCGCCTCCCGCAAAGACCGCGTGCAAGACCGCCAGGGCCTGGCCGAAGCCGCGGGCTTGAAGCCCGCCATCCTCGACATCGAATCCAATGCCTCGCGCTTGGCCATCGGCCGGGTGATTGCCACCCTGCCCAATGAAGGTCGCGACGCCCTGGTGGCGCTGCTGGAGATCGGTGCCGATTCCACCAGCCTCAAGGTGCTGCGCGACGACGAACTGCTGTACGACCGCGACCAAGCGTTTGGCGGTGCACAGCTCACCCAATTGATCTCGCGCCAATACGGTCTCTCCTTCGAGGAGGCCGAAGCCAAGAAGCTGGCGAGCGACCTGCCCGAAGACTACGAAAGCGCGCTGCTCGCCCCCTTCGTCGACAGCCTGGCGCAGGAGATCGGTCGCTCTCTCCAATACTTCTTCACCAGCACGCCGCACCACAAGGTGCACTACGTGATGCTCTCGGGCGGCACCGCCACGTTGCCGGGCCTGAAAGAGCGCGTCACCGAACTCACCGGCTTCGCCTCGATGATCGTCAACCCGTTCGAGGGCATGAAGGCTGGCTCGGCGGTGCGTGAAAGCAAGCTGCGCCGCGAGGCGCCGTCCTACCTCACCGCCTGTGGCCTGGCGATGCGGAGGTTCCTGCAATGATCCTCATCAACCTGCTTCCCCACCGGGAAGAAAAACGGCGCAGGCGCAAGCAGGCCTACTTCGTGGCCTTGGGCCTGGCCGCCGCGGTGGGGTTGCTGATTGCGGCGCTGTGGTACCTGGTGCTGATGGAGATGATCTCGTCGCAGCAGGCCCGCAATGATTTCTTGCAGACCGAGATCACCAAGCTCGAATTGCAGATCAAAGACATCGCCTCCCTGAAAGACGAGATTGAAGGCCTGAAGGCGCGTCAGAAGGTGGTCGAAGACTTCCAGATCGACCGCAACATGCCCGTGCACCTGCTCAACGAACTGGTGCGTCAGACCCCCGAAGGCGTCTACCTCGTGATGATGAAGCAGGACGGCCAGAACATTACCGTCACCGGCCTGGCGCAGACGAACGAGCGCGTCTCCGAATTCCTGCGCAACACGGCGTACAACTCGCCCTGGCTTGAGAAGCCCGAGTTGGTGGAGATCAAGGCGGCCCAGTTCAACCCGAACCAGCGCGATGCCAAGCGGCTGTTCGAGTTCAACATGCGCCTGCTGCTCAAACGCCCGCAGGACAAGCAAGCCCAGGAAGGCGCCGACGCGCCTGCCGCCGGTGCCTCGGCACCGATCAAGGCCAACTGAGGCAGCGAACCATCATGCGCAACCTCGACTTCCAGGAACTGCAGGAACAGCTCACCGCCCAGTTCCGCGGCCTGAACCCCAATGAGCCGGGCCAGTGGCCCATCCTGCCCAAGGCGCTGAGCTGGCTGGGCGCCGCCGTCTTGATCGTGGTGGTGGCCTGGTTTGCCCTGCTGTCCGACACCCTCACCCGCCTCGAAGAAGAAGTGGGCAAGGAAGAGCAGCTCAAGGATCAGTACAAAGGCAAGCTGGCTCAAGCGATCAACCTGGATGAGCTGCGCAAGCAAAAGCTGCAGGTGCAGGAATACGTGACCCAGCTCGAACGCCAGCTGCCCGGCAAGGCCGAGATGGACGCGCTGCTGTCCGACATCAACCAGGCCGGACTTGGCCGCGGCCTGCAGTTCGAACTGTTCCGCCCGGGCCAGGTGCAGGTGAAGGACTACTACGCCGAGCTGCCGATCTCGCTGAGCGTGACCGGCCGCTACCACGACATGGGCGCCTTCACGGCCGACGTGGCCAACCTCTCACGCATCGTCACCCTGCACAACCTGGTGATCGTTGGCCAGGTGCCAGGGGCGCAGAGCAATGGCGCCCCGCTGCCCGCCGGTCAGCTGAAGATGGAAGCCGTGGCGCGCACCTATCGGTACCTGGATCCCACCGAGATCGAGGAAAACCGCAAGGCCGAGGCTGAAAAGAAGAAGAAGGAGCAGCGATGAGCCGGCACCTTCCCCTGATCCGCCGCACCGCTGCGATCCTGATGGCCCTGGGCTGCACCTTGCTGGCGGGTTGTGGCGACAGCCACGAAGAACTGCAGCAGTGGATGGACGAGCAGCGCCGTCAGGCCAAGCCCCGAATCCCGCCGCTGCTGCCGCCCCGCAAGTTCGACCCGCAGCCCTACATGGCCTTGTCGGCCGTCGAGCCCTTCAGCAACCAGAAGCTGGTGGTGGCCATCAAGCAAGAAAACCGCGAGCCTAATTCATTGCTCGCGGCCGAACTCAACCGCCGCCGCGACCCGCTGGAGTCGTACCCGCTTGACGCCATCTCGATGGTGGGCAGCGTGCTGCGCGACGGGCGTTCGTACGCGCTGATGAAGGTCGACAGCCTGCTCTACCAGGTGCATGTGGGCGAATACGTCGGCCAGAACTACGGCAAGGTGCTGCGGATCACGGAGACTGAAGTGACATTGCGCGAGATCGTGCAGGACGCCATAGGCGAATGGGTGGAACGCACGAGCACGCTCCAGTTGCAAGAGCGTGGGCAGGAGAAGGGGCGATGAGCTACCAAGGAACAACCATGTGCACACGCACTCGCATGCCGCGATGGCTGGCCGTTGCCGCCGTCCTGGGCGCGCCGCTATGGGCGATGGCCCAGAACGTGATCACCGCCGTTGGCGGCACCCAGGCTGGCGCAGGTGAAATCCTGCGCATCGAGCTCAAGGAGCCGCTGGCCGCGCTGCCGGCCAGCTTCACCATCCAGACACCGCCGCGCATCGCCATCGATCTGCCGGGCATCGCCAACGGCACCGGCCGCAACCTGCAGGAGCTCAACCTCGGCAACGTGCGCTCGGTGGCCATCGCCCAGTCCGGCGAGCGCACCCGCATGGTGATCAGCCTGAAGCAGTCCACCAGCTACCGCGCGGTGCTGGAAGACAACGTGCTGCTGCTGCGCCTTGACCCGGTGCCCGTGCCTGCTGCGGTAGCCGCCGCAGCGCCCGCCGCCGCCACGGCGCCCACCGTGGTGCCCACGCCCGCCCCGGTGGCCGCACCGGCTGCTGCTGCGCGTGAGACGGCGGCAGCCCCTGCCGAGACCGTCAAGCCCATGGCGTCCACCGGTGAGGCCACGCGTTTTGCCGATCCGCAAAACGATGCGCCACAAAGCCTGCGCGACATTGACTTCCGCCGTGGCCGCGACGGTGCCGGCCGCGTGGTCGTCGAGCTGCCCAGCCCGCAGGTGGGTGTGGACATCCGCCAGCAAGGCCAGCGACTGGTGGTCGAGTTCCTGCGCTCGTCGCTGCCTGAAAAACTGCGCCGCCGCCTGGACGTCACCGATTTCGGCACCCCCGTGCAAAGCATCTCCACCCTGCAGGTGGGCGACCGCGTGCGCATGGTGGTCGAGCCCACAGGCTCGTGGGAACACAGCGCCTACCAGACCGACAACGAGTTTGTGTTGGAGGTGCGCTCGCAGAAGGTCGATCCCAACAAGCTCACCCAAGGCCCCGGCTACACCGGCGAGAAGCTGTCGCTCAACTTCCAGAGCATTGAAGTGCGCTCCCTGCTGCAGGTGATCGCCGACTTCACCAACTTCAACGTCGTCACCAGCGACACCGTCACCGGCAACGTGACACTGCGCCTGAAAGACGTGCCCTGGGACCAGGCGCTCGACATCATCATGCAGGCCAAGGGCCTGGGCGTGAAGAAGAACGGCAACGTGCTGTGGATCGCGCCCAAGGAAGAGCTGGCTGCCAAAGAAAAGTCAGACCTCGAAGCCAAGAAGCAGGTGGCTGAACTGGAGCCCGTGCGCACGCAGGCCTTCCAACTCAATTACACCAAGGCCGACGACGTGGCCCGTGGCCTGGCGGGGCAATCGCTCAGCAGTGGTGGATCGGGCTCCTCCGGCAGCAGCGGAACGGGCACGCGCATCCTCTCGGCCCGCGGCAGTGTCATTGCCGAGCGGCGCACCAACCAGCTCTTCGTCAGCGACATCCCCTCCAAGCTTGAAGAGATCACCCAGCTGATCGCCAAGATCGACATCCCTGTGCGGCAGGTGATGATCGAGGCCCGCATCGTCGAAGCTGATGATTCCTGGGGCCGCAGCCTGGGCGTGAAACTCGGGGCCAATGACCTGCGCGCCTCGCAGGGCGGCACCCCCGGCTGGGGCGTGGGCGGCAGCAACCGCGTGGCGATTGGCGGCACCTACTCGGGCGTGGGCGGCGCCACGCTGCAAACCAGCTCCAACACCTACAACGACACCCAATTCGTCAGCCTTCCGGCCAACCCGTTGAATGCCAACTCGGCTGCCACCTTCGCGCTGTCGCTGTTCAGTTCGTCGGCCAACCGCTTCCTGAACCTGGAGCTGTCGGCCATGGAAAGCGAAGGCAAGGGCAAGGTGGTGTCAAGCCCCCGCGTGGTCACCGCCGATCAGACCAAGGCTGTCATCAAACAAGGCCGCAAGGTGGCGTATCAACAGGCCACCAGCAGCGGCGCCACCGCGGTGACCTTCATCGAAGCGGTGCTCAGCCTGGAAGTGACGCCGCAGATCACGCCAGAAGGCGGCATCATCCTCGACGTCGACGTGCACAAGGACAGCCCAGTGGAAGGCTCGGTGATCAGCATCGATACCAAGCAGGTCAAGACCCAGGTGCTGGTGGACAACGGCGGCACCGTCGTGATCGGCGGCATCTTCGAGATCACCGAAACCTCGGCCGAGAACAAGGTGCCGTTCCTGGGCGATCTGCCGGGGGTGGGGCTGCTGTTCAAGAACAAGGTCAAACGGGTCAACAAGACCGAGTTGATGGTGTTTTTGACGCCGAAGGTGATTACTGAGCGTGGGGCGGCGCAGCGCTAAGGCGCTGTAGTTCTGCCAACAACGATGACGAGCAAGGGATGAGAAACATGCGCTGGCTGAGCCACATTCTTTCACTGGTTCTGGTGACTCTTTTGGCCGCTTGTGGGGGCGGTGGGGGGAGCGGAGGCAACAGCCTTTTTGGTAGCGGTGCTGCTACCGGTGGCGACAGCGGAACAACAACCTCGCCGACGGTTAGTCTTTCCCTTTCCAGCGCAACGACCAGCACCGCTTCTCCAGTGGTTGCAATTGCCACTGTGCTGAGCAAGTCGGGTGCGCCGGTCAGTGGGGCACTTGTGAGGTTTTCTGCCGGTGCCAATGGCAGTGTCTCGGATGCCAGTGTGTCTACCAACGCGGCTGGGCAGGCGACAACCACCCTATACCCTGCCATCGGTGTTTCTTCAGGCGCGGGTCAATTGACTGCAATCGCTACGGTCGACACGGTCGATTACACCGCGACGAAAGCCTTCTCGATCGCTGCCTCTTCCACCCAAGGTGGTGTCACGCTAGCCCTGTCGTCCAGCTCTGTGAGCAGCGCTCCTGCCGTCACTGTGACTGCCACGGTGCGCAATGTGTCTGGTTCGGCTCTTTCGGGGCAAGTCGTTTCGTTCAGCACAAACTCGGCAATCGGTAGTTTGAGCGCGTCAACTGCGATGACCGATTCGACGGGTACTGCCACCGTGACGCTGTCTGCCACACCTGGCGTGAATGCCGGTGCTGACTACGTGACCGCGACGACCAGCATTGATGGCGCCTCGGTGCAGACAAGTCGTGGCTATCAAGTGGTCGCATCTGGTTCATCGGGTAGTGGCCTTCGGGTGGCACTCTCGAGCACGACCGTCAGTGCAGCAGCCCCTGGCACCGTGTCAGCAACCGTGACCAACAGCGCGGGTGGGCCGCAAGCGAATCAGCTCGTGAGCTTTACGACATCGGGTGGATTCGGTGCATTGAGTGCGCCCACGGCGTTGACCAATACCTCGGGTATCGCAACGATCACTGTGTCGCCGGCCGTCGGGGCGCCCACTGGAGCTGCTGACCTCATCATCGCGACAACGACCCTGTCGAGTTTGGCGTTTCGCGCAGAAACGCCTTTTCAGATTGGCGGTACTGCCGTTGCATCGACACCGTCGATCACGATTGCGCTGTCGAATTCGACAGTCTCTTCGATCGCACCAGCTACTGTGACTGCAACCCTTCGCGATGGATCTTCGAATCCCATTGCTGGCAAGGTTCTCTCTTTTGCCACTCAAGCTGGCCTGGGAACGCTCAGCGCCACTTCGGGTTTGACCGATTCGACAGGCAGCGTGCAAGTGTTGCTGTCTCCTAAGGCCGGTCTCACTTCTGGTGCTGACTATGTGACGGTGACTGCGTCGGTCTCAGGGTCTTCTGTCTCGCAACAGCAAGGGTTCCAGATCGGCGGCGCTTCAGTGGGCATCTCCTCAGTGACAACTGGTTTGAACACAGGGGCTAGTCTCAGTGCCTACGGTCAAACGAATATCTCCGTTGTGTTGAGTAATGTTGCCTCGGGAACGCCAGTGACGTTGGCTGTCGGTTCGTCTTGTGTGGACAAGGGCAAGGCATCGTTCCTTCCGGCGACCACCACAACTACCAGCGGAGCCGCGACGTTTACCTATCGGGACATTGGTTGCGGTGCTACCACCAGTAGCGACGACCTCAAGATCACGATCGCCGGCACTTCGGTCACTCAATCCTTGGCTCTTGCGTTGAGTGCGCCTGCGGCCGCAAACATCCAGTTTTCTTCTGCCACACCGGAGACGATCTACCTCCGCGGATCGGGGTTTACTGAAAGTTCGACAGTTGTCTTCCAGGTGACCGATCTTTCCGGGAATCCGCTGCCTGAGCAGCAAGTGGAGCTCTGCCTGACATCGCTGGTTGGTGGGCTTACGGTTGATGGCCAAAGCGGCATGGATTGCTCGGGATCGGGCGCTAGTAAGAAGGTTTTGGTCCGCACCAGCAATTCGGAAGGTAAGGTCTCGGCCTTGATCAACTCGGGCACTGTGCCGACACCGGTTCGGGTTCGGGCTGCTCTGGTTGGGAAAACCATCAACACGGTATCTAGTAACTTGGCGGTTGCCGTTGGCTTGCCTTCGCAGCTCAATTTCTCGTTGTCGCAGGGGACGCGAAACATTGAAGGCATGAATATCGACGGTACGACCAATACCTATTCGATCATTGCTTCCGATCGCATGGGTAACCCCGTACCAGCGGGCACAGCGATCAGCTTTGTCACTGAGGGTGGGCAGGTTGAAGCAAGCAAGCAGATTGCGATCGTCAGCGGGATTGCACGGACCTCTGCAAATTTCGTGTCCTCCGAGCCGCGTCCTCGCGATGGACGCGTGACCATCGTCAGTTACGCATTGGGTGAAGAATCTTTCTTGGACCTCAACGGGAACAACGTTTTTGACACTGGTGAAGATTTCTTCGATCTTGGCGACATCTTTAAGGACCGTGCCTACAACGGCCGCTGGGACACGGCTGAAGACGAATATGTGTCGCTGTCCATCTCTGACGCCAGCACTTGCCGTCTCCCCACGAATGCAGCGCTCCTAGGGGCACCGAATCAGGCATCGGTTCCGTCAAGAGAGTCGACGTGTAACGGTGAGTGGGGGCGTGCTTACGTGCGTCGTGCCATCGAGACCGTGCTGTCAACTTCTGAGGCGCGCCCGGTTTGGTCTGGACAACCAGCCATCGCTTGTCCTATTTCCGGGCTGCGCCTGCAGAACGGTCCTGTGCCGTTCCCGACTGCGAGCGCCACCCCGCCCAGTGCCCTTTACTATCCGCTGGCGGGGGCCGATGTCTTCAACGTTGGCAAGACTGGTTCGGTGAGCTTCATCGTGGCTGACGCGAATACGTTCCCCGGAACGGTCACCGCAGGCACGCCGGTGGGGCGCTTGAACCCGATGGCAGCGGGCACGACAATCACGGTTGCTTCTTCGTCTGATGATCTGGATGCGACGTTCGTTGGGGGCTCACCCGTGCCCAGCACGACAGAGGTGACCGGTGCAACGTTCTCGTATAAATTCAAGGACTCCGCGCCGGCCGACGCCGTTGGTGTTGTGAACATCAAATTTACTTCGCCTTCAGGATTGATAACCAGCGTACCTGTGACCTTGCACAGAAGTACCTACACTTGCCCCTGAACTCAGAAGAGAAAGCCTCTCCGGGAGTCATCTCCCTCGTCGCCATGCCCGGCGCCGGCAAGTCCACTGCCGGCCGCCACCTGGCCAACGCCCTGCACCTGCCCTTCGTCGACTGCGATACCGAGATCGAGCGGCGCATCGGCATGAGCATTCGTGCCTTCTTCGAGCAGCAGGGCGAGCCCGCCTTTCGGGATATCGAAGCGCAGGTGGTGGCGGAGTTGGCGAGCGGCAGCCCCAAGGTGTTGGCCACCGGCGGTGGCACCGTGCTGCGCGAAGCCAACCGTCGCGCATTGCGCGAGGGCTCCACGGTGGTGTACCTGCGGGCCATGCCTGAAGAACTGTTTCGCCGGCTACGCCATGACAAGACCCGGCCGCTGCTGCAGGTGGCTGACCCGCTCAAGCGCCTGCGCGACCTGTTCCGCGAGCGCGATCCGCTCTATGCCGAGACGGCGCACTTCGTCATTGAAACCGGCCGACCGTCGATCAGCAATCTGGTGAACATGGTGCTGATGCAATTGGAACTGGCGGGCGTAGTGGATCCGCAGCGCAACGCGCCCGCGCCCAATCCATCGCCCTGAGCGGCACCCGGGCCTCATCGCAGGCCCTCGGTAAACTGATGGGCTGGCGCGCACCTGCCGCGCGCGATCCATCCATTCGAAGGTGATGCCCTTGTCCCGTACCGTGCGTGTCGATCTGGCCGATCGCAGCTATGACATCTTGATCGGCGCCGGCTTGCTGGCGCAGCCCGCTTCCTGGCAGGGCTTGCCCAAGGCGTCTACCGCGGTGGTGGTGACCAACACCACAGTCGGCCCGTTGTACGCCGCACAGGTGGTGCAGGCGCTCTCAGCCCACTACGGCCGCGTGCTGGTGATTGAGCTCCCCGATGGCGAGGTTTACAAGGACTGGCAGACCCTCAACCTCATCTTCGATCGCTTGCTGGCCGAAGCCTGCGACCGCAAGACCGTGCTGGTGGCCTTGGGCGGCGGTGTGGTGGGCGACATGGTGGGCTTCGCCGCCGCCTGCTACATGCGCGGCGTGCCTTTCGTGCAGGTGCCCACCACGCTGCTGGCGCAGGTGGATTCGTCGGTGGGCGGCAAGACGGCCATCAACCACCCGCTGGGCAAGAACATGATCGGCGCCTTCTACCAGCCGGTGCGGGTGATCTGCGATCTCGACACGCTGGACACCCTGCCCGAGCGCGAGCTGTCGGCCGGGCTGGCCGAGGTCATCAAGTACGGGCCGATCGCCGACGCCGCGTTTCTGGATTGGACTGAACAATCGCTCGACGCCCTGCGCGCGCGCGACAAAGACGCGCTGGCACACGCAGTGCAGCGCTCCTGCGAGATCAAGGCCGAGGTGGTGGGTTGCGACGAACGCGAAGGCGGCCTGCGCGCCATCCTCAACTTCGGGCACACCTTTGGCCATGCCATCGAGGCCGGCCTGGGGTACGGCGAATGGCTGCACGGCGAAGGTGTAGGCTGCGGCATGGTGATGGCGGCTGATCTATCGCACCGGCTCGGGCTGATGTCTGCCGAGTTTGTGGGCCGCGTGCGCCGGCTGTGCCAGCGCGCCGGCTTGCCGGTGGTGGGCCCGGCTTTGGGTGCTGATCGGTACCTGGCACTGATGCAGGTCGACAAGAAGGCCGAAGGCGGCGAGATCCGCTTCGTGGTGATCGAGTCGCTGGGCAAGGCGCGCATGCAGGGCGCCCCCGAGGCGCTGGTGCGCCAGGTGCTGGCCGACAACTGCCAGGCCGGATGAGCGTCGGCAGCGGGTGCCCGCCGCTGGCGTGTTACGCCAGCCATCCCGAGCGCAGCCGGGGGCGACGCTACCCGGAGACCGATGCGCCCACCCGCAACGCCTTCCAGCGCGACCGCGATCGCATCGTGCATTGCACGGCCTTTCGTCGGCTGGTCTACAAGACGCAGGTCTTCCTCAATCACGAAGGCGATCTCTTCAGAACCCGGCTGACGCACAGCCTGGAGGTGGCGCAGATCGGCCGTGCCATCGCGCGCACGCTGGGCCTGCATGAGGATCTGGTGGAGGCCATCGCGCTGGCGCACGACCTGGGCCACACCCCATTCGGGCATGCCGGGCAGGACGTGCTGCAGGACTGCATGGCCATCCACCAAGGCTTTGAGCACAACCTGCAGAGCTTGCGCGTGGTGGATGTGCTGGAGCAGCGCTATGCCCGCTACGACGGCCTGAACCTCACCTTCGAAACCCGCGAAGGCGTGCTCAAACACTGCCCCAAGCGCGTGGCCCGGTGGATGGAGGTGCATGAGCCGGGCGGCGTGGGGCGCCGCTTCCTGCGCGGCGGCCAGCCCAGCCTGGAGGCGCAACTGGCCAACCTGGCCGATGAGATTGCCTACAACGCCCATGATGTGGACGACGGCGTGCGCTCGGGCCTCATCACGCTGGAGCAGGTGGCGCAGGTGCCGTTGATCGCCCGTTTCTACCGCGAGACGCTCGCCGAGCATCCTGATCTGGCCGCGCGGGGCGATCGCCGCCTGCTGTTCGAAACGCTGCGCCGCATGCTGTCGGCCCAGATCTATGACGTGATCGACCACACCGCCGCCGCGTTGCGCGATGCCGGCGTGCAGTCGGCCGATGAGGTGCGGCAGGTGCCACCGCTGGTGCAGTTCAGCCCCGCCATGCGCGCGGCCAGCACCGAGCTCAAGCGCTTCCTGTTTCGGCAGCTCTATCGGCATCCGCAGGTGATGGTGTCCACGCGGCTGGGGCGCCGCATCGTGGCGGATCTGTTTGCGGCCTACGTGACCAAGCCGGCCGAGATGCCGGCCGACTTTGCCGGCTCACCGCTGCGCGAGCGGGCCGTGGCCGATTACATCGCCGGCATGACGGATCGGTTTGCGATCCGTGAGCATGAGCGGCTGACGGGGTTGCGGTTGTTTGAGGCGGGTTGAGCGGGCGCCTTGCTCCCTCTCCCTCTGGGAGAGGGTTGGGGTGAGGGCGGGGTCGTTGCATGAGGGGCTCGCTGTCTGCGCGCCCCTCACCCCTGCCCTCTCCCCAAAGGGGCGAGGGAGATCTGGCTCAGGGCCTTAACCGAGTCAGCCCTCTGTGGGCAGGAACCCCTCAATCGACAGGTAGCGCTCGCCGGTGTCGTAGTTGAAACCCAGCACCTTGGCACCGGCCGGCAGCTCGGGCAGCTTCTGCGCAATGGCCGCCAAGGTGGCACCGCTGGAAATGCCCACCAGCAGGCCTTCTTCACGCGCGCTGCGTCGGGCGTAGTCCTTGGCCGCTTCGGCTTCCACCTGGATCACCCCATCTAGCAGTGCGGTGTGCAGGTTGGCGGGAATGAAGCCAGCGCCGATGCCCTGGATGGGGTGCGGCGACGGCTTGCCGCCGCTGATCACCGGCGACGCGGCTGGCTCCACTGCAAACACCTTCAGCTGCGGCCACTTGGCCTTGAGCACCTGCGCGCAGCCGGTGATGTGGCCGCCGGTGCCCACGCCAGTGATGAGGGCGTCCAGGCCATCGGGGAAATCGGCCGCGATCTCCGCCGCCGTGGTGCGCACATGCACATCGATGTTGGCCGGGTTCTCAAACTGCTGCGGCATCCAGGCGCCGGGCGTGGCGGCCGTCACCTCGGTGGCCTTTTCAATGGCGCCCTTCATGCCCTTCTCGCGCGGCGTCAGCACGAACTCGGCGCCGTAGGCCAGCATCAGGCGGCGGCGCTCGATGCTCATGCTCTCGGGCATCACCAGCACCAGCTTGTAGCCCTTCACCGCCGCCACCATGGCCAGGCCGATGCCGGTGTTGCCGGAAGTGGGCTCGACGATGGTGCCGCCGGGCTTGAGCGCGCCTGAGGCTTCAGCGGCCTCGATCATGGCCAGGGCGATGCGGTCCTTGATGGAGCCGCCCGGGTTGCTGCGCTCGGACTTGACCCACACATTGGCACCGGCGCCAAACAGGCGGTTGATGCGGATGTGCGGTGTGTTGCCAATCGTGGCCAGGACGTTGTCGGCTTTCATGGGGCTTCCTCCAGCAGTTGGGATCGATTCAAGGTGGGCTGATTCTGTCGCATGCGGCTGCCCAAACAGGGAGGTGGGAAACTCGCATCCCACCTCCGATTGATCCATTGCATCCATGGCGCGCCTTCCGAGACTGGCCCTTGGTGGCCATGCCCATCACGTGCTGCAAAGCGGGCACAGCCGGCAGCCCATCTTCCTGGACGATGCCGATCGCCAAGCCTATGTGGACGCCCTGCGCGAGGCAGCCGCCAACCTGCGTGTCAGCGTGCACGGCTATGTGCTGATGGACGACCATGTGCACCTGCTGATCACGCCACCGCAGGCCGAGGCCGTGAGCCGTTTGATGCAGGCCATCGGCCGGCGCTATGTGGCCGCCTTCAACCGCCGCCATGGCCGCAGCGGCAGCCTGTGGGAGGGCCGTTTCCGCGCCACCGTCATCGAGCCCGTGCCCCATGTGCTGGGCTGTCTGCGCTACATCGAACAGAACCCGGTGCGCACCGGCCTCGCCAGCGGGGCGGCTGACTGGCCCTGGTCCAGCGCAATGCATCACTTGGGGCGTCGGCGCGACCCGGTGATCACCGAGCCCTCGCCCTGGTGGGTGCTGGGCAACACGCCGTTTGACCGCGAGCACGCCTGGCGCCGCCAGCTGGACGAGCCGATGACCCGCCGCGAGGTCGATCAATACACCGACAGCGTCCTCAAAGGCTGGGCTTTGGGCTCGGGTGCATTTCTTGCAGAAATCGGTGCGCAAACCGCTCGACCGCTGCAGGCTCGCCCGCGCGGGCGTCCGCCACGCGCTTGATGCACCGCCTTTGGGCGGCGGGGCGCTCGGGCGCACCGCAATGCAGCAAGATCGATGTTGATCTGTCCCCAATTATCGCGAGGCCGAACTGGTGCCGGAAATTTAATGAGTCTGACCCCATTTAATTGGGCTTGAGTGTGAACAACGGCCGCAGTAAATTGCGTGCCCCTATCCTTGCTCCCATTGTCTTCAGGAGAGCGCCATGAGCCAGGCCGCCTCGGGACCCGCATCCCGTCAAGAAATCGAAGCCCTCGCTGCTGAGGGTCTGTACAACGCTGCCAACGAGCATGACGCCTGCGGCGTGGGCTTCGTGGCCCACATCAAGGGGCAGAAGGCGCACAGCATCGTCGAGCAAGGGCTCAAGATCCTGGAGAACCTCGACCACCGCGGCGCCGTGGGCGCTGACGCGCTGATGGGCGACGGGGCCGGCATCCTGATCCAGATCCCCGACGAGTTCTACCGCCAGGAGATGGCCAAGCAGGGCGTCACTCTGCCGCCGCTGGGCGAGTACGGCGTGGGCATGATCTTCTTGCCCAAGGAACACGCCTCGCGCCTGGCCTGCGTGCAGGAGCTGGAGCGCGCCATCAAAGCCGAAGGCCAGGTGCTGCTGGGCTGGCGTGATGTGCCCATCGACCGCGACATGCCCATGTCGCCCACCGTGCGCGAAAAAGAGCCGGTGATGAAGCAGGTGTTCATCGGCCGTGGCGCCGATGTCATCGTGCCCGATGCGCTGGAGCGCAAGCTGTATGTG
>Ga0075012_10001803_pt1 | contig 21445 bp, 30 predicted proteins | sample All_14_2_FD_71474 | JGI IMG/M metagenome (GOLD analysis project Ga0075012, IMG submission 71474) | Freshwater microbial communities in response to fracking from Pennsylvania, USA - Allegheny Zone_MetaG_DW_15 | ecosystem: Environmental > Aquatic > Deep subsurface > Groundwater > Drilled...
GAGTAAATAGGAAATAACTCGAAATCTGTCCAGATTTTGGTTGTGGTTGTGGTCCTGGTTGCCCAGCGCTACTCCTGGTGGAGGGGGCGATTTTGTGGTTAGGGACAGCGCTGGGTGGTGATTGTGGATGTCAGTTGCTGCTGTGGAAAATCTCAACCAGCCCGGTCATGCAACCATCCTGGCGAGCGACAAAGCGCGAACCATCCGGGAACACGACGTTGTGGTCGTCGTCGGTGTCGGCACCCTGGTTGCGAGCCAGGGTTTCAACGGTCTCTTGGAACTCAACCCCCGCGCGCGGCCTCGTTGTCGCCATAAGCGCCGCCAAGGAGACCAGGAAGGCCTTGGCGAGGCCCTGGGTGCCATTAAGGACCACAACCGCCTTCCTGGGCCGGGAAATCGCCCGGATTTTGGGTGGGCGCGGGTCTCTTAGGCTCAAATCGTCCGGGTCCAGACCAATCTCGATTTCCCAGGCGACTTGATCGGAGATGATCCGGTCTCGCATGGGTGTAGAACGATGCGCCCAGGCTGCCGACGTCGCCGCCGTTTCCCCCGCATGCGCGTAATGCTTGTCATGAATGGGCATGGTATACCCCAAACCGTTTGGGATTTGGCGTTACAGAAACGCCGAGAGCCCCGCTGACAGCGGGGTTGTGGGCAGGAAGGGGCGGGGCTTGCGCCCCGCCTTACCTTGGGCTTAGGCCGCCTTGCGAGGCGCCTTAGCCTCTTCGCGCTTGGCCTCCGCCGCCTTGGCGTCCAAGGCCGCCAAGGCGTCCCGGACCTTCTGCACCATGTCATGGGCGGCCAAGGCCTCGCCCAAGCTGGTGGCGTCCATGCCCGCCATGACTTCCCACAAGCTGGTGACGGTGGGGGCTTCGCCTTCCGCCTTGGCTTCGCCTTCCGCCTTGGCCTTGTCCTTGACCTTGCGCGGCGCACGTTCCGACGGCGGACCACCGCGCTTGATATCGTTTATCGTGCCCCACAAGGCGCGAATGCGCTGCACAATGGACCCGTTGCCCCAATCTTCGGGGTTGTCCACCGCGCCGAAATTCAGCATTTCGACGAAACCAAGGGTGGGCGCCGCTTCGCGGTTTTCGCCTTCCTTCCAAGCGATGAAGGCGCCAGCCGCATTGACGGGCACAACGTCAGCGAAGCGCCAATCATCGGCAACAATCTGCGCCTTGCGCATATACTCTTCGATGGTGGCGGGGGAGTGTTCGCCGTTCTTCATGAGGCGAATGGATAAGGTGCGCTTGCGAACCTCGGCGGTTTTCTTGTCGTGCGCATCATGGATCAGGTAGGCCGCACGAGCGATGAAATCCCAACCACCGCGAAGAAAGTTTTCGCCAGCGGTCACAGCGGAAGACACCATGGTGTCGGGGGTGAATTTGGTAGCCATTTTGTTAACCTCTTGGTTGTGAAAACCCAAACCGTTTGGGCTTTGCGTTGTGGACATACTTGCGCATACGCTCCTTGCCATCAGGACAAAGAAAACTGGTGCCCCAAGCGGGGGCGCACGCACAAGTGGTATGCAATCCTCAAAGAGCAGGGCTTGCGCCCGTCGGGTTGGCCTCTCGCCTTATCGACACCACCCTTATATACCATGCTAATTGTGCTATCAATAGAACAATATTCCTATTTAGGCCATGCACCAGGGTGTGCATAGGACGCAAAGCCTAGCTTTACAACGTGCACGTGCGCGTGCGAAGGGGTGCACCCTTTTTTGTATAGGAAAAAAGACCTAGAGTAGCGAGAACCCGCCCCTAACTCCGAGCCAAATTTTGATTTTTCAGGATACTATTACCCTATTGACCACCACACCCACACCCATATACAGTACAAATATCACATAGGAGAGCATCTTGCGTTACATCCCCGAACCCCATGTCCTCCGCGCCGCCCGCGTCCTCCTCGGCACCAGCCTGGAGGCTGCCGCCACCGAGATGGATATATCCCGCACGAACTTGAACAACATCGAGATCGGTCGCATCAACGCCCGCATCGACACCCTGTTCAAGATCACGGATTACCTGGAAGCCAAGGGCGTCGAGTTCGCCCCTGGTGGCTGGGTCCGCCTCACCAACGCCGTGACCAAGAAGTCTCACAAGACCCCCGGAGACCCGGAATGACGATCCTCGAAATCATCACCAGAGCCCAGCTCGAAGCGTTGAACGCCAACGGCTACAGCATCGTTCAGACCTCTCTCCTGGAAGAGGTGGTGGGCTACGCCAACTCCCTCGCCACCGCGCAGGAAGACGCCCTGGATGAGGATCACGCCATCCAGAACGAGCAGACCCTGATGAAGCTCTGCCTGGACCACAACATCAACCTGACCCTGGAGGACGACAACCCCGACGAAGCCGAGATCATCCTCACCCATCCCGACGGTAAGGAACTCCGCATCCCGTTCGGCAGCCAGTTCACCGACGAGACCTTGGCCAAGGCCCGAGAGATGTTCACGCCATGACCAAACCGCACTGCCCCTACTGTGGTCGCCAGATGTTCACGCCGAACCCGACCGCGCCCACCACCATGGACCCTTTCATCCTCCCGGAGCTTCCACCACGCTTCCGCCTCAACGGCGTCCCCGTGGAAGTCGTCACCATCACCGACGACGACGACACGGCCACATCGATGATCACCGTCCGCCCACTGCTCTACTAGGACCACCACCATGGAAGATTCGACCCTGCGGGTGCCGCTGGACAAGCTGCCGATCTCCCTCGACCACCTCATCAACACCATCGAGACCAACAAGAGCTTGGTCAGTCTCATAGGCATCAATCTGTTCATCAACGAGTTGGAGGTCTATTACCCGAGAGGCTCGAAGAAGCCTTGGGTGTGTCTCCAGTTCACCGTCTACGACACAGATCGGGTGCCGTCATGACCACCAAGACCTACGTCGTTACTGAGGTGACTGTCCAGTTTCAGCAGGGTCAGAACCTCATGACGCTCACGAGCCCCGAACTGGACCTGGATGAGGTCGCTCCTGGGACCATCATCAACGTCACCTGCCAAAACCTGGGCATTTACGAAAAACCGTTCTTCGCATGGTGGGGGAGCCAATATGACCCCAACAGTCGTCTCTTTGCCGAAGTGGAACCATCAGCATGACCACCGAGCCGCCATACCCCCTCGACAACGACCACTCGCCAAATGACCCCGGCAACCGTCTGCGCGAGAGGATGAACGCCATCACCACGCCGGGGAGCCTCGACAACAGCGAAGGCTCACGCATCCTCAGTGATCTACTTTACACCGCCGAGGAGCGCGACATCCTACCGTTCCGCGTCGATGCTGCCGACGCCCTGGCCATTTGGCGACTGGTCGAGATCGCCAAGGCCACCAAGTTCCTCGACGATATCGATGAGCTGAGGATGTAACGATGATCACCTACCCTCCGGTCGACACCATCGTCCTGACCTGGGATGATTACCACCTCCTGTTCGGTCACATCACCAAGGACCCACACGACCTCGTTGGCAAACACCTCAAGAGCCCTCGGCTGTTCCCGATCCCCGACCTGACCATCTTCGTCAACAGTGTCGACTACACCCGCGACCACGTCACGGCTACCTACACCATCCTGGAGCCCCAATCATGAGCCGCTCACGCCGCATGATCTTCCCCGACCCCCAGTCCCTCCGTGATCTCATCGGCCCTGATGACAGCATCACCGTCGGCTATGACCTCTTCAGCGACAACATCCGCGTCGATATCTGGTCTGCCCCACCCGACCTGGCTGTCCATTCCCGAACCATCCCTGGCACAGCCTTCCGTCAGGCCCACATCTGCCTGATCACCTCCACCGTCGAGCTGATGATGACCGACATCAAGCGCCATCGGCGGAACAAGTTCACCTTTGACCATCTCGTGTCGCCGCCCACCATGGTGGGTCCTGAATACGTCGTTCCCTTCAGCTCCGAGATGGCCAAGAGGGTGGCCAAGGCTCGGCTCGAGCACGAAGAAGCGCTCCTTTCCAAGATGTTGGAGGAGTGGAACAAACACTACCGAGGCCAGGAACCAAACGTTCTCTACAGCAAGTCCGATGGCACCGTCCTCGGCCTCACCCTGGTCACCGATCCGAACAACATCGTGGTCAAGCGCCCCGCCACCTCCCCCACCAAGATCGACATCGGCGTCAGGTTTGACCCCGTCTCGTGAGATCCAAATCGGTTTGTGTCTCAAAAAGTCCCATCCGTGAGACACAAAAAGAGGCCCGCACCATCAATTGATGGTGCGGGCCTAGTTTCATGACCACAAGATAAGGTAGATCAGTCCGAAACCATTCCTAATCCTTCTCGTCGTCCTTGTCCATTACAGGTCCACAGACCCGACCGTTCCTGACACGCCATCCCTCCGACATGAAGTCCCGGAGGAGGTCGAAAGCTTCGACGAACTTGACCTTGACCTCCCCTACTTCCTCGCTGTGTGTGCATCCAGGACTGTGAGGCCATAGTACCCAGTCTCCTGGAAGCCGCTCACGGAACTCAGCATAACTTCCCTGAACCCGAGAATCGGGGCCAACTGGCGCATCTTCGCCATAAAGGTGGGAAACAAAACAGGCCGCGCAGCCATACTTGCGGTAAAACTGTGGTATTCGTCGAACACGTCCCGTGCCGAGATAGCGGTCAATGTCGAGCTGCCAGTCGGCCCAGGATTTCCGGGACAAGGGGTCACTTTGATCCGTTGCCCGGTTTGGAGAAAAAAATAGATGCTGTCCTGCCCGGCCAGCAAATCCCGAATACGGGTTTCATGAGAGGAGGGGAGGGAATAGCAGTTGCGGTCCTGCAAGCGACCCATGACCTGGACGGCCCAGGCCACGATGGCTTCACGCTCTTCCGCGATAATGTCGTCCGCCAGATTGACGTTGCGCTTGTCTTCCGGGAACTTGTTCAGGAAGGAGAGGATCATCCACCGCCGCAGGAAGCCTTCGGACATATCATCCGACATCGGCAGGTAATTCGAGGCGAACCAGTGGGCGCAGGTAGGGTAGAAGCGGAAAATCTGCTGCCCCTTGTGTTGCCCAGGCATGGTTTCACCCGCGACCACCTGCTTGAATACCTGCCCGTCGATCTTCTTCTTCTCGTGCAGCTCGCCACCGATGTTCAGCAGCTTTCCAGCGAGCTGCGCGGGGGCGAATTTGTCGCCCCAGCTATCGGGTGGAATGGCCGAGATGCGGTCGGAAGGCAACAGCCCTTCGATGATCCGCAACAGGACCGACTTACCCGAGTGAGCCACACCATAGAGCAAGATTGCACGGTTCATCTTGGTGGCGATGCCGAACAAGGTGGCACAGATGGCCTCGCGTAGGGACTCGATCTTCTCCAGATAATCATCGTCATGGCCCCAGGCGTCCCGCAGGAAGGCAAAGAAGCGCGGAGCCATCGTCTCGTGGCCAGCCATATACTGATAGGGCAGGCGATAGGTCATCCCGAAGGCGGGATTGTGGTCGTGAAGCCGCAGATCAGGGGTCAGGAACCCATTGGCGAAGTTGACGCCCGTGGTGGCAACCTCGGCCAAACTCCGCTGGGACAGGGTGGCGAAGGTCCTCACGACGGCCACATAGTCAGCGTTACGCTTGCAGACCGGGAAGTTGGCATAGTTCTGGACCACGTAGGCCTGCAATTCCCACTCGGGCTTGTTGGTCCAGAACGAACCTTCCCACTCCCAGAACTGCTGCATGTGGAAGCGGACGTCACCCAGCTTGTCCTTCATGTGCTCGGCGATCTCGGCATGGCTTTCGCCATTCAGACCCCGGTTGCGCATCTTGTTCAGCTCACGACGCAGCGTGGCGAGCTGCAACTTGAGGCCCGAGATGTGGCAGACCATCTTCAGGATCTGTTCTTCCTGGAGCTTGGTCAGGCTGGGAGACCGCTTCACCCGCTCCAGCGTGGAGTGAACCGCGTTCATCTTGTCCTGCATGGACACAGCCACGTCCAGATCGCTCTGGAGGATGTCCATGATCTCTTCGTAGGACCGTTCCTGCTCATCCGCGTCGAAATCGACGCCCAAGGACTGTTTGTCCTCGTCCGTCAGGCCCTTGTCCCACCCGGAACGCAGCACCAGTTCATCCTCACGCACACTTTTGGTAAGGAAGCGGATCAGCTTCTTGACCCCGTCCTTGGGGTCCAAATTGTCCCCAACCACCTGCTCTGTGAAGGTTTCGGGCCACGCTTCGACGCCCCGGATGGCTTCCAGCAGGGTCAGACGCCCCTTGATCACGTCCGAGGCGTACATACCGCAGACCGAGGCGTACTTGGTGTCGCGGCTGCTCTTGGGAACCCATTCGGTCAGACGGGAATAGCCCGAGACCGACAGCTTGACGCCCTTCAGACCCAGCGCCGCCCGCAGGTTCTTCTCGAAGTCCAGCGGCAGCTTGGGCAGTCGGGCGACCACGTCCAACAGTCCGCAATTGGCCGTGTATTCCAGCCCGGTGTCCGGGTGGATCGACGGCGGCAACACGACCTGGGTGCCCGTGGACAACAGCTCGCAGATGGTTTGACCACCCATATCCTTGATGCGGAAGGTCTTCTCGCCGTTGAAGCGGAAGGCCGCGACATAGCCCTTCTTGCCGACGCGCTTCCACGGCGACTTGACGGGCATCATCTCTTCGATGGTCTCGATGACCTTGCCGTCGAGGGTATCGACGTCGAACGCCACGACACCCGAGGCCGGTCCCAGAGGCAGACCGATGTTGCCAGCGCCATGGACGCTCAACCAACTGTTCTGCTCATCCTCGGTGGGCATCCGCGACCCGAATTGCGACCAATCGAGGATCGCGGGGCGCTTCTGCTTCGGCCAGAGAGGGATGACAGGGAGCCCTGTGGCCCAATATTGTGGTGCCAGCGTGCCAAAAATACCCATATCAGGCTCCCGTCGAGACGGACAGCTCACCGGAAACGGCCAGCAACTCGACCACGTAATCAGTGGCCATGCGGAACGGCATCTCGACCAGAAGACCGTCCTGGATCTTCTTCACCTTCTTGGCTCCGAAAATCAGGAAGGCATCCTCCAGACGGTCGCTATCGATCAAGTGACCACCCTCCGTGGTGACCCGAAGGGACACCCCGTCCACCTCGCGGCGCACGAACACCTTCAATTTCTCCAACATCACTGATCTCCCATCATCTCGATGACGCGGGTCCGCTGATCGGGCGTCAGCACGTCGTCCATGATGGCGTGCATGATCCGATTGAACTCCGCGACTTTCTTGTGGCTCATGGACTTGTCACCAACCGAGATCAGGCGTTCCAGCAGACCCGCCTTGGCCTTGATGATCTGCACGGTCTCCCCCGTGTCAGCCTCGACCTGGGCCTTTTCCAGCTCGGCATAGAGCTGACGCGCCTTGGTGGCCACATCATCCCAGGCTTCCGGGGCAGAAGCGTCCCAGTCATCGACGACAGCCAGACTGTTTTGCGCAGCGTCGGTCTTGGTGCCGTTGATGTTGCGCAGCCAGTTCTTCAGGCCATCGTCATAGGGGCAGAGAGGGTCGTCGAGATACTCTTCATCCCGCTTCATCCGGTTGACGACGACCTTCAAGGAGTCAATCACACCGGGGGCGAGGCGAGGGTATTCACGATCAGCCATAATCATTCTCTCGATTGGTGAAGGACTCCAACCATAGTCCAGCCAACCTGAAAACGACCATCGCAGGTCAGTAGACTAAAAAATTTTAGGTCTACTGACTCAGCGTTGATGGAAATTTCCCAGGAACTTAGGCTGATGTAATGGGTAACGAACTTGTCCGTGCTCTTCGTGAGCAATTCCAGGCGAAGTACAGTATCGACGCGCTCAATATGAGCATGTCGGACTGGATCTGTGCGAACACGACCCTTAAGGGGAAGCAGTTCGGCTTCAAGGATTACGAGTTCCAGCGCCGCATCATCGATGACATGCACCCCAACCTATGGGTGAAAAAGATCTCCCAGTGTGGCTTGACTGAGAGCCAGCAGCGCAAGATGTTGGCCTTTCTGGAGCGCAACCAGGGGACGACAGGCATCTTCGCCCTGCCCAACCAGCCGATGCGCGACCGCTTGGCCAAGACCCGCGTCAAGCCCCTCGTCGAGAACGATGACGTGTTCAACAAGGAACGTGACAAGAACTCCACCCGCACCTCCCTGTTGTACCAGCTCGGTCAGTCCTTCCTGCACCTATCGGACTGCACTGAGGGGGCCGCCACTTCGACCCCCGCCGACATCCTGTTCATCGACGAAATCGATCTCGCCGATCAAACCATGGTGGCCCTGTTCGGCTCGCGCCTTCAGAACTCCGACTTCAAGATCAAGCAGCATTTCTCCACGCCGACCCACGTCAGCTTCGGCGTTGATGCAGGCTTTCTGGCCTCAGACCAGCACGAGTACCTGTGCCGCTGTCATCACTGTGGCCATTGGAACCTCCCGGACTTCACCTATGATCACGTCGTGATCCCTGGCATTCTCCGCGACGAACTAGCCTGCTTGTCTGAACTCGAACAGCACCACATCCCTGGGCTCGACCTGGATGGCGCTTACGTCAAGTGCGAGAAGTGCCACAAAGGCTTGGATTTGACCGATCCTTCCCTGCGGGAATGGGTGCCCAAACACCCCAGCCACACCTTCGCCCGAGGCTACAACGTTCGCCCGTTCGTCACCCACCGCCTGACGATCCCCTACATCGTCGGCGAACTGATGACCTACAAGAAGAACAACTACATCAGGGGCTGGTGGAACACTGTCGTTGGCAAACCCTACACTGGAGGGAACGAGCGCCTGTCTATCGAGGATATTGAGGCCTGCCTGGACCAGTCGATGCCTCTGGATCTGGCTCCCGGAACCAAGATTTCCATCGGTATCGACAGCGGCATCATGTGCCATGTGACCGTCTTTAAGGGCGCGGACCATGCGACCAGCCCGGTCGTGAAGGCTGAGGTCATCCACTCCGAAAAGCTGGTGAGGTATATCACCGATCTGGCTGAAAAATACGACATCGTCACGGGGGGCATGGACCGCCACCCTCAAACCGTTCTGGCCAATCAGGTCCACGAGGCTTCCGGGAAGAAAATCTGGCCCATCGAGTACCGTGGCTCCAAGACCCTGAACCCCATCAAGGACCCGACGGGGGAGTTCATCACCCATTTCCAGGCAGACCGCACTACCCTGCTGGATCGCGTCCAAGTTCGGGTACAGAAGCGGAACATGAAGATCGCGGGCTACCTGACCCAGAAGCAGGTACTCATCAACCATCTGCGTAATATGGTCCGAGACGAACACCCGGAGAAACCTGCACAGTGGATTAAGCTGTCAGAAGACGACCACTATTTCCATTCAATTGGGATGGGACTTACTAGTATGGTCATCGAGAGCTTCTTGCAGGATAGCAATGATGAAGACACTCGTGAAAACGTCACATTCTTCGGCGTAAATACACCGCAAGTATCCGGTATGCTTCCGACCAAGCGAGCACTTGCACCTGGAGTGCTTGGCTGATAGAAATATCAGTCATGGCTATCGCATCCAAGCTCCTGAACCTGATTTTGCCGACCAAGGCCCCAAAGAAGCCTTCGGGGAGCACGAACACGTTCAATCCCAGCCTCGGGGACCGGAGCTTCCTGCCCGCGCCAGGTTTCCTGGACCATCTGACCGACATTCAGACCCAGCGGCAGTCCCTCGACGCCAAAGCCCTGATGTCCTGGTTGTTCAAGCAGGACCCCGATGTCAGCGCTGCCGTCAATGCCTACCTGACCACGGCGGACACACCCCCGGTGATGTACGTCCAAAAGCTGGACGGGAGCTTCGACGAGCAAGGTCATAATGTCGTCGGCCAGATCCTTTTGGGTCTAACCACCCGCACCGACTATTCCAAGGGCTACCAGCGCGTCACCAGCCTGCGCGGCATCTGCGAACAGCTTCGTTACATGGTCTTGCTGCGAGGGGCCGTTGGCACCGAGCTGGTTCTGGATAAGTTCCTGATCCCGAACCGCCTGAACAATATCGACATGGCTACCATCAAGTGGCAGGAAAAGGAAGCAGGAGCCTACGTGCCCGTTCAGTCCGCTCCCGCGAGTGGACGCGACATCGACATGGACATCCCCACCTTTTTCACCGCGTTTTTTCGACAGGACCCGACGAGCATTTACCCGGAGGGGACGTTCGTCTCGGCCATCAACACCATCGCGGCGCGTCAACAGGTCATCAATGACCTTTACCGCATCATGCAGATCACCGGGTACCCCCGCATGGATCTATCCGTGTTGGAAGAGACCTTGGTCAAGAACGCCCCCGCCTCGGTTCAGCAGAACGCGGATGAGCGGCGCAAGTGGGTCAACACCCGCTTGCAGGAGATCTCTCAAACCCTGTCGTCCTTGCGCCCCGACCAACCCCTGGTCCACACCGATAGCACCGAAGTCAAGATCATCAACGACAAGAACCCTGGTTTGGGTGTCGACATCAGCCACGTCATCAACGTGTTGAACGGCCAAAACCAAGCAGCGTTGAAGACGATGGCAACCATCATCGGGCGAGGCGAGAGCGGTGTGAACACGGCCTCGGTCGAGGCTCGTGTTTTCTCCATGAACGCCGACCAGCTCAATCGCCCGGTGGCGGATGTGTTGTCTCAGGTGCTGACCTTTGCCCTCCGCCTGACCGGCAGCGATAGTCACGTCGTCGTTCGTTTCGACGAGGCCGAACTGCGCTCGGCGACCGAGATGGAGCCGCAGCTCACCCTCAAGCAGACCCGTTTGCTCCAGCTCTTGAGCATGGGCGTGATCAGCGACATCGAGTTCACGATGGAGATGCTGAACCGTCCGCCTCTCCCTGGCGCCCCTCAGTTGTCGGGGACTAACTTCATGCCTATGGGTAGCGCCGAGGTCGCGGCTGATACCGCTGCGAATACCTCAGGCAACACCGACAGCGTTGGGCGCTCGCTTGGGGGAAAAGAAACCACCAAGGCTGGTAAGACTGTCCGTTCCAACTCCCAGAAGTGAAGGGGATAATCGTGTTCCCTGATAAACTCTGCCGTTGGCTTGGCCTGAATGAACCCGACAAGTGTCCTTTTGCCCCCGCAGCCGAAAAGGTCGCGCAGATGGAGGCAAACATGGTGCAGCTTTCACGTAGTATTGACGCCCTCCGTGTGGAGTTCGACAAGCTGGGCCAAGGCTTTTCTAAGCACATGCACCGCGAGGAAGCTGAGTTTGGACGCATCTTGTCTGGGGTCCAAGAAGTTTTGAACCACATCAGGGGTGGGACCCATGGATGACTCCAGCAACCTCCTCCTGGGCGGCGGCGGCGTTACTCTTGCGGCGGCGATCTTTCAAGCCGTCCGTATTTGGCGTCGGGACAAACAGACTGACGATGTTCACGAGCGGGCCAACCGTGCAACCGACGGCCTCCTGGCCCGTGTGAGCGAGTTGGAGCAGGAAAACAAGGACCTCCGAGCTGAAAACAAGCAGTTGGCCAAGGAGATTGGTCAGTTGCAGGGGAGGGTCGAAGCTCTTCAGACCTTGTTGAACACCCAAGTCAGGAACCTCGACGCTGGTTATCGCAGGCTTAAGCGTGAGAACTCTGAGCTTCGCGCAAAGCTGGGGCTCGAAATCGATCCTATTGACGATCCTATCGATACGTCGTGGGCGGGAGGTCCTGCATGACTACCCAACAGCTCCTGATCTACTCCCTTTCCCTGTTGGCGATTTACACGCACGCCCGCGTGATTGTCCAGGGAACCCACCTGTTGCTCAGGTGGTACCGCTTGGATACCGCCCGTGAGATCCGAGATACCGCCGCAACGGTAGCTTTGTCTCTGCTTTACATCGCCGCAGAACTTGACTGGATGGACAAGGGTTTCTGGGCCGTCACCGGAGGCTTCCGTGAGATCATCTGGCTGACCTTTGGGTTGGGGACGGGCTACGCTTTTTTGCAGGCTCTTCAAACACGCGAGATGATCTATGCGATCCACCACACCTGTCGAAAAGGGCCGAGTGATGCGCCGCAAGCTCATTCTCACTGAGGCCATCCTACGTGGTATAGCCCCCATCATTTTCATCATCTGCATCGGGTTCATTTTCTTCCAGGCGCCTCAACCTCTCCGTCTGGTCACCCAGGTGTACCCGCCCTACCAGGACGTTCTCGACGGCCAACCGGTGGGCACCTCCGTGGACACCATGAAGTGTGCCTTGGACGCCGTCGGTCATTCCTACGAAATCACAATCGTGCGAGGTCAGCAGTGGGCGAACGCACAGGATCAGACCCGTCGAGGTGAGTACGACGGTTTTTTCGGTGCTTTGCACACTCAAGCCCGTGACGAGTATGCCGTCTGGTCCGCCGCGCTGGACGTGAACCTTTCCTACTTCATCAAGCGGAAAGAGACCACTGCCATCCGCACGGAACCCTACACCCGCTGGGGTGTAAAGAAGGGCTCCGGGGTGTCTGCCCAGATGCAAGGCAAGATGGTGAACATCACCTATTACGCTGAGGATAATCCTGACCTCATCAAGGCACTGGCAGATGGGGTGGTCGACTACGTCTACATGGACCTCAACATCTTCCGCTGGAGCCTCGCTTCCAACAACATCTCTGACCCCATCCTTGAACACCTGAAAGGGTCGCCTGACGCAGCTTTCGAGACGACCTATTACGTCTTGGAGCCCGTCGCCACTCAGATGTACGGCGCTTACATCTCCCGTAAGTGGGCGAACTCCCACCCAGGTTTCATGGATCGACTGAACTCGGCAATCGGTAACTGTCGTGTCAAAGGTGAGCTTCAGTAAAAACTTGGACAATACCAGCCGATACTAGTATCGATACTAGTATCGGCTAAGTCGTTCATAGAAGACGCTTGACCGAAAATTTGCCGAACACTACACTGCGATCCATGTTCAAGGAAATCGCACCCACTCAGTCGATGCTGTCCCAGATCGCCCTAGTAACGGGCGCTCCGGTTGACCCGTCTCAGATTGCGATCTTTGAGACCATCTCGCTGAATACCTTGCCTGTCTCGAAGAAAGGCTCGATCTACGAGGGCGCTGTTGCCACTCCGGGCCTGCTGTCTGACATGGCGGCCCACATCAAGGCAGGAAACTCCGTCCCTCTACACACCCTTCATAACCAGGGCGGGGAACTCCCCGTCGGCAAGGTGTTCCTGGCAGGCACCAATGGGCCGGAAGAACTGCGGTCCCTGTTTTATGTGCCTCGCAACACTGCTGAAGGCGCAGACCTCATCACCAAGCTGAACACTTCCGTCATCGACGAAGTCTCCGTCGGCGTCATGGCCGCCCACATGCGTTGCTCGCAGTGCGGATGGGATTACCGTGGTTCGGACGCCTCGATGATGAACCTGTTCGACCGGGAGTGTGCCAATGGCCACGTCATCGGAGAGAACGGGACCCACCTGATCCTGGATGGGCTCGACCGCTGGTACGAACTGTCCCTGGTGTCCCTGGGGGCCGCGAACAACGCCAAGATCGTTGGTCGCGCCCGCCAGATCCTTGGCAAGGAGGAATACAACCGCCTTGCTGCCTCGGGGAATGATCCTGAGATCATGACCCTATTCATCACCCCCACCCGTAAGGAGACGCCCGAGATGGCTGACCCCAACACCCCCAACCTGGAGGCTGGGTTCGCCCTTGTGGCGTCCCTGTCCGAAGCCAAGGCCCAGGCGGAAGCCTCGCTGAAGGCTACCACCACCCAGGTCGAAACCCTGAACGCCCAGGTCACCGCCCTGGTCGCCGAAAATGACTCGCTGAAGAAGCAGGTGGCTGACGCCTCCGAGATGGTCGCCCTGAAGTCCGACCACGACAAGTTGGTCAGCTTCCTGTCCGAAGCGACCAAGGACGCCCTGGTCGCCTCGGGCGTCGAAAACCCGCAGGTCCCCAACAAGGTCGAGGACATGGTCGCCGTGTTCAAGGACACGACCATCAAGCTGCACAACCTGTTGCCCAAGGGACAGGTCGGCGAACCCGCTGACGCTTCCTCGGCCAACGCGCAGGCCCCGGCGAATGCCGCTGCGTTCCAGTTCAAGCGTTAAGGAGCTGATCAATGTCGAGCGTGATCGGGGCTGGTGTCTCCCTCAGTGGCATCTTCATCGAAGACTTCCTGTTCCCCTTCAATCTGAAGTCGGGGATCACCACCAGTGACGTGGGCAAGGCCGTGGCCTTGGACACCTCGGCGGCCAATACCGTCAAGCTGGCGGGTGATGGTGACCGCATCATCGGTCGTTTGGAAACCGTCGAAAACCGCCTGTCCGAAGGCATCCTGGTCGGCACCGTCTCCCTGAAGGGCGGCCTGAAGTTCCCGGTGAAGTCGGGCGAAACCGTTGCCATCGGCGACACCATCCAGGGCGCGGGCTCGGGCGAAGTCAAGACCATCGCGGTCTCGACTGACACCGACGGCACCGGCACTCCGACCGTCAAGCACACCGTGCATGATGGCCGCAATATCGTGGTCGAAGTCGGCACTGGCTATGCCGTCGTCATCCTGCTGTAAGGGGATCGAGAAATGAATGCCATTGTGAATGCCGAGCGTTCCTTGCTCGATCTCAAGCGCCGCAGCGTCGGCGAGGTCATCAACGGCCTGAAGGCGTCGTCCAAGGCCGATTCCATCGCCGCTGGCCAGCAGATGCTGTCCGACGCCGCCTCCTTTGGTCTGTCCCTGAAGGACTACCTGGATCTGGCCATCACCTCCGAAAAGGGCATGACCGGTGCCCAGCAGGCTCTGATGGCACTGAACCTGCCGCTGCGCCAGGACTTTGCCTCGGGTTCGCTGTTGCAGGCGGCCTCCGAGACCTTCCAGATGCACCCCGGCACCCGCGCCCTGTTCCCGGAAGTCATCGACGCCATGTTGCAATGGGCTGATCGCCAGGATCAGTTCGAGCGTGTCGAAGATGTCGTCGGTCTGTCCCGCACCACCAACGGCGTGGTCCTGCTGTCCACCGTCGTCGACGACGACAGCAACGACCGCGACACCAACACCGTGCCGGAAGGTGCTCGCATCCCGGTGAAGAGCATCCGCACCAGCCAGAAGACCGTGACCTTCTACAAGCACGGCTCGGCTTTGCGTTTCACCTACGAATTCAATCGTCGGGCTTCGCTGGATCTGATCACCCCCTACGCCGCCCGCATCGCCCGCGAGCTGGAACGGTCCAAGCTGACCGCCGCCGTCAACGTCCTGATCAACGGCGATGGTGTCCAGTCGGCGGCCCCGGAAGTCGACCAGTCGGGCTACAACTCGGCGGTGGGCAACAACTCGACCAATGGCGCCATCTCGTGGGAACACTTCCTGTACTGGCTGGTCCAGCGCGCCAAGGCTGGCACCCCGGTCGACACCATCGTCGGCAACTGGGACAGCGCCTTCAAGTGGTTGCAGTTGACCTCGAAGGCCGACTCCAACGACGGCAAGTCCTCGGTCGAGTATCTGGCCAAGGCCCTGGGCGTGGCTGACACCTCCTCCCTGGTGGCTCCGTTCCGTCGCATGAGCATCCCGCTGCCGAACTTCGTCGTCGCCTCGGCGGCTCCCTCGTCGAAGCTGGTCGGCTTCACCAAGTCGGAAACCTTGGAAGAGCTGAAGGAGGCTGGTTCGGACCTGTCGGAAAACGAAAAGGCCATCCTGAACCAGACCATCACCTACACCAAGACCGAGAACACCGGCTACCGTATCGTCTATGGCGACACCCGGTCGGTCTTCGACTACGGCAACTGATGGTGATTAGGCCCGCCCCTCCGGGCGGGCCTTTTTGCTTCTGGAGGAGCGCCCTGCTATGAAGTCGATTGTGATCACCACCGGGAAGTTCTCGCTGATTGACGCCTCCCAGCGTCTGGAAATCAACAAGAACACCCCGACCGTGGTTCGTTCCACCCCCTTCGTTGAAGAACGACTGGCCATGGGACACTTGCGCACCTTGGCCCAGGTCAGTGACGACGCCACCCAGGCCGAGCTGGTCAAGTACGTCAAGGAGAGCGACGGCGACCTGACCTTGGCCGTCGCCGCGTTCGTGTCGGCCTTCGATCCGTACCCCCAGGTGGAACCCGCCCAAGAGGCACCTGCTCCGGTGGAACCTGCCCCGGAAGAAAACAAAGAAGCTGACGCTTCCCGTAAGCCCCGTCGAGGCCAAGGCTGATGTTGAACTTCGCTGCCGGTCAGGACGTGAGCCTCGTCATCCCCTTCAAGGTGGATGGGGAATACGTCACGCCTGACGAAGACAGCGTGAGCTATTCAGTGCGTGACGCCCAAGGCGTTCTCATCAGCGCATTGACGAACGTGTCGGTTACCTTGACTCCTGGGGTGACCGACACGTCCATCACTATTCCGGCTACCAACAACACCAAGACCTTGGACTTCGAGACCCGGTCGGTAATCGTCACCTTCAAGGTCTCTGGACAAACCCATAACCTGACTTTGGCCTACCGCCTGTCGGACTGGGTGAACTTGTTCATCAACGGAGGCACCGTGCGCGGCATCCTCGGCCTGAACGAGTTTGAGCTGCCCGATGCTGACATCGACATCATGGCTGCTTATGCCTCCCTGAATGACGAACTGGGCGACACCACTCTGCCTGACGCTCTGACCTCTGGCACCATCAAGGCCCAGGCTGCGAACCGCGCCGTTGCCCTGAAGGCTGCCATCGAACAATGTACGTCCATCCCCATGCGGGCCATGCGGTCGGAACGCTCGGGCGACACGGCCTATGACCGGTACCCTCGCCGTGATTGGACGTCCCTGGAACGGGACTTGTCCGCCGAGCTGGAACTCGAAGTGGACAAGTTCCGCGTCACCACCAAAGACATCCCGACAACCTTCCTGGTGGGTGCTCGCACCGACGTTATCACGGGGGCCTAACATGGCGAGCCTTGCGAACGCTGGTCGCGTCCTCCGAGACAGGTTCCGAACCCTGGATGGTCGCCACTTCATGGGCCATCTCGCGGCGGCCCCTGACGCCCAAGGCCGTGTGAACTCCTATGTCATCCCTCGCCGTATGTTGACGGTGCATCCGAAGTGCCAAATTCAACCGGGCGACCTGTTCTATGGTCCTGATAGGGAAGTGCTGATGGTGGCCACTGATGGCACCAACACCACACGGGGCGACATCTCCCGCCTGTTCAAGGTCTACACCCTGGACCAGAAGTTGGCTTGGTCTCGGACAACCACTGTCACCGACGCGGTAACAGGCTTGGAAAAGTCCAGCACCACCACCTCACTGGGCGACATCTGGGGCACCTTGGAGATCCTGGGGCCTGTCAGTGACACTATCGACGTCCCTGTTCCGACGTACCGGGTGCTGACCAATGCCACCCTGACCTATGGGGACATCCTCAACGGCACTTACCGAGTGCGCAGCGTGGAAACTGCCTTGGGGATCACCGTCGCCGAGGTGCAGTAATGCCTCCCCGCACAGCAAAGCTTGAAGATACGATCCTGAACGTCACGACCGAGTTGATGGGTCGTCGGGTCGACAAGGCCAAGGGGGCAGTCCGTCGCGCCGCCGTGAAGGAAGCTGCCAACATCTTTCGTTGGCTGGCAGACCAGCTCCGGTCAGAACTCGGGGCAGCTCCACCTGAGCTGCGTCAGCAAATGGGCACCGGGTGGCACTCCCTATCTAACAAGGCCATCGGCAAGTCCCACTGGAAGGGAGCGCCCCTAAGCTATCGGGTGTTCAAGCGAGAGAAGTTTGACAATCAAGCCTTCTTCTTGCTGGACGGCGATCTGGCCACCCGGCTGGACGCCGTGGTCCCCGCGAGGGCCTTTGGAGCTGTGGACGTTCGTACCCAACCAGCATCAGTGCGGTTCAAGGCCCGAGAGGCAGGGAGTTATGAGGTGAGGGTGAAGATCTTCCCTCGCCTGCCCCCTGGGGCTCGAAACACTGATCTGGCTTGGTTGGTGGCTCAACAAACCTCCAGCCCGAAGGTGACCTGGGGAAAGCTGATGAACCCCATGGGACGCCCTCGTCAGTTGCTGCTCCCGACACTGCTTTACTTCGCACACGTTCGCATCCCTCGGGTGGTTAAAACTACCCTGGCCGCGCATGGTTTCAAGGTGAAATAATCATGGGTGAGTACGTCAACACCTACGCCTCCCTGGTGAAGTTCCTGCAAGGGTTCATCACTGAGAACGCCCCTGGCGGCGAGTTTCTGGACTTCGACCAGCACGCGGACATCGACAAGCTGCCTGCTAAGGACGTCATCGGTCTGCGAGGCTTCTCCGTAGACGTCAGCTCGGCGACGATGGGAGTTCAGGTCCTTTTCTGCCTGACCACCTATGATGATAAGTCCGGGTTCCGTCACCGTGCGTTGACGGACAAGCTATTCACTGCCTTGCTCCCCACTAAGAACATCCCCTATGTCGACGCCGACACGGGGGCGGTCCTCGGCTATCTGGTAGCCAACGACGAAACCTCCGTCTTGCCTATAACCAAGGCCAGCACGCGGGTCTTTCAGCAGATCACCGTCAACCTGCTGGCGGACAGGAAGCCAAGGCTTTGAAGATCTCCACGTCGGTCCTGCTCTCAAGTCTGAGGTAGGTTTCGACAATGTGAGCGACCTCTCCGCTGAGTGATCGGTGGTTCATCCTCGCCCGGTGCTCAAGACGATCCTTGAGGTCGCCCGGAAAATCAATCGTGGCCCGCATGTGATGCACTTCTCATCATTTTGATGCAAACTGATCAATATTACAGGCAGCGGTCGAATAGTACAAGAGGAGGAGTTTGCAACCATCCTCCCTTGGAGTAATCGTCATGGCTGATTTTGCCGCTGCCAAGACCAATGCCTTCATGCTGGGCGAAGCCACCGTGATGTTGGGTGCCCAGGCTGACCTGCACAAACTGACCCCTGCCAATAACGGCATCGGTTTGGTCAAGAATTTCCAACTGGTCTCGGACGTCGGCTATGTCGAACTGACCCAGGGTGTCCAGAACAACATTGTTCACTCGACCATGAACAAGTCGATGATCCGGGCCACCTTCGAGGTCTACGAGTACACCTCGAAGAACTTGGCCTACGCGCTGGGCATGGACGGCTCCGGTCTGGTGACCAACACCGTGGCGACCACCCTGTCCGGGGCCATCACCGGCTCGACCACCACCCCGGCCACCTCCATCGACCTGACCTCGGCCACCGGCTTGGCCCAGGGCGACTGGATCTTGATCCAGGGTGCTGCCCAGGACGACATCTACGTGACCCAGATCGCCAGCCTGACGGGCACTACCGCCACCGTGTCTCCGGGCATTCCCGCTGCGGTCGCCGATGACTCGGTGGTCCGCAAGGTCACCCGCACCGCCCTGGCCTCCTCGGTGGACCAGCCGTTCCTGTCCCTGGCTGCGGTGGGCAAGTTGGCCGACGGCACCCAGGTGAAGGTGGTGGTGCCGAAGGTTCGCATCACCAAGGGCTTCACCATGCAGTTTGACACCAAGAACTATGGCAACATGCCCTTCGAAGCTACCGTGTATCGTCCGGTCTCCACCGACCCGATCTACACCGGTTTCGAGACCCGCGCCGCCGACATCTTCTCGGTGTAAGGTTAAGACAGGGCGCTCCTCCAGAAGCCACACTCGCCTTGTCTTGGGTGCCACCGTCGGATACACTCCGACGGTGGCATTTTTTCTGGAGGATACTAGTAATATGCTTGCGAAGCCCGAAACGAGCATCATGGTCACTGTCAATGGACAGGCTCAGAACCTGTTCATGTCTTATGGCCTGCTGACGGAATTGGCCCGTGTGGTCCCGACCATCGACCACATCACCGCCTTGGTCGCCGACAACGACATGCGTGACAAGTTCATCGAAACCCTGCTGGCCCAGCGCGACCAGAACGGTGTCGTCGTCGCCCCTCGGTCGGTCCACAGCGTGAACATCTCGCTGGATGACGTGGAATCTCTCTTCGCGTGGGGTCAGGCACACTTGCTGGGTTTTTTCTTGAGGGCGCTGGGGCGGTCGAAGCAGATGCAGGATCAGATCCTGACCGTCCTGGGGCAGTCCTCGTCGACTGGTTTGGAGGACTCTCCTTCGACGAAGGCGTCTGCTGGGCCTTCGACGTAACCCCTAGCCGTTTACCGAGCGTGTTCTGGGGTCATTCTCTGGCGGACCTCAGAATGAGGGTGAAGCTCCGGTTCGGGTTCGAGCACGCCCGAGCGGTTCAGGAATTCACCTCCGTGCTCAAGGTCGCCGCCTTGGTTTTTGGCGGTGGTGGAAAAGAGAAGGGGGCTGCTCCCCCAAATATGCTGGTTGCGAAGGCCGCCTTGGCGTCCGTTGTTGGAGGTTAGGTAATGACCACTGGTGGCCCGAATGATGACGGCAGCGAGATCTATCTCGACGTAACCAGCAATCTTGGAACCATCCTGGCCGAGGTGCGGAAGATCCACTCCGAAGTGGGTCTTCTCGGCACCAACCTTAACCATGCCTTCACGCTGAACACCAGCACCGTCCAAGGGCTGAAGGAATTCCGACGGACCTTGCAGGACATCTCCTCGGGGATGTCCCTGTTCGGTGACAAGCTGAACCTGCGAGGGTTTGAGACAGCCCTCACCAACGCTATGACGCGAGGCTTCAGCGCCAGCGTCAAGAGCATGGAGAGCATGGTCAGTCAGGCCATGACGAAGGAACTGGACAAGTTCTCACGAGCTTTCCAGCAGCAGATGGTAACCCGTGCGGGGGTTAAGGACCCTTCCGTGGAAGCCTACGTGGCCCAGGCTCGTCAACTTGCCAGTGTAGGGGTGACTGGTTTTCGCATCACGGGCTCCTCCCTGGATGAACTGGGGAAGATGAAGGTTGCCCTGACCCAGTTGGCCAATGAGGTTTCCCACAACACCATCTTGTGGGAACGGTACGCGAAGTACCTAGGTTTCGTTGATGCGGAAATTGCCAAGGTCACAAATTCCAATAAGGCTTTGGCAGCTTCCCTCCGCGAAAAGAACCGGGAGGAGGTGGCCAACACCCGCATGGTTGTCGCTGATCAGCGGGAGCGTTTGAAAACCGCAGCAGCGCAAAATGCAGACGAGGTGGCTACCACAAAAATGGTGACGGCAGCTCGCCGTACTGCGACGAACGAGCTGGCTCTTCAAAATGCTGATGAGGTCGCCAGCGCTCGTATGTATCGGGCGTTCCGTCAGCAAAACGCAGGGGAGATCGCCGCGCAGAACCGGGACGAGATTGCCACGGCCAGGATGGTGACGGCAGCTCGTCGTACTGCGATGAACGAGCTGGCTGTTCAGAACGCTGACGAGGTCGCCAGCACCCGTATGTATCGGGCGTTCCGTCGTCAGAACTTGGATGAGATCGCCGCGCAGAACCGGGACGAGGTCGCCAGTGCTCGGATGATCACGGCGGCTCGACGCAACGAGGCTGGGGAACTTTCTGCCCGTAACCGGGACGAGGTCACCAGCGCCAAGATGCACATGGCTTTCCGCAGGGAGCGATTGGCGGAAATCGCCGCGCAGAACCGGGATGAGGTCGCCAGTGCCCGGATGGCCACCGCCGATAAAAAGTCGCTGG
>Ga0075012_10001804_pt1 | contig 21440 bp, 19 predicted proteins | sample All_14_2_FD_71474 | JGI IMG/M metagenome (GOLD analysis project Ga0075012, IMG submission 71474) | Freshwater microbial communities in response to fracking from Pennsylvania, USA - Allegheny Zone_MetaG_DW_15 | ecosystem: Environmental > Aquatic > Deep subsurface > Groundwater > Drilled...
GCGCGATAGCGCTCATTACCGTGAACGTTTGCGAGCCCGCTGGCGTTACCGATTTTTAATTGGGTCGTTTCGGGCTTCTAATTTTAAACTCACATAACCACATGGGTTGGCTTGCTAACTACTTTTAGATCTGCTGCTGAAAAACCCGTTTCAACAACGCACTAATCACTTCCGGACTGCCTTTACCTTTGCTCGCTTTCATCACCTGGCCGACAAAAAAGGCCAGTAGTTTTTCCTTGCCCTGACGATACTCTGCCGCTTGTTGCGGGTATTGATCGATCAACGAATCAATCAGCGTCATCAGCTGCTCCGTATCCTGAATTTGTCCGGCGTTGCTCTGTTTGACCAGGTCTTCCAGATTACGCTCACCCGCCCAAAGACGCGTAAAAATTTGTCTTGCGCTGGCGTTGGACACGCTTTTTTGATGCACGCAGGTCAGCAGGGCGCCGAGCAGGTCTGCTGGCAATGGCGCGGATTCAAAATCCAGTCCGTTGTCGTTCAGCGTTGCCATGTATTGACCCTTCATCCAGTTGATGATGGTTTTTTTGTCCGCTTCACTGTGCTCCTGAACCTTGAGGAAAAACTGGTAAATTGCCGGTGAGCCCAGCAAAAATTGCAGATCCTCTTCCTGCAAACGCTCATCCAGACGCAATTGCTCTTTGATATCGGCCGGCAAAGGCGGCATGCTGGCTTTGATGCTCTGCAGATCCTGGCTGGAAATGGCAATGGGCAGCAGATCCGGATCGGGAAAATAGCGGTAATCGTTTTCATTTTCCTTGCTACGCATACTTTGCGTGCTTTCCGTGACCGTGCAAAACAAACGCGTTTCCTGAATCACCTGACGATTCTGCTCCAGAATGTCCTGATGACGCGCCTGCTCATAGGCAATGGCCTTTTCGATAAAGCGAAACGAGTTCAGGTTCTTCAGTTCTGTTCGTGTTCCCAAGGTGCTTGATCCTGCCGGTTTCAGGGAAATATTCACATCACAGCGAAACGATCCTTCCTGCATATTGCCATCACAAATACCCAGAAAACGCAGTAGTTGGCGCAAGTCTTTGAGATATTGCAGCACCTCCTCCGATGAATCAAAACAGGGAGCCGTTACAATTTCCAGCAAAGGCGTGCCGGCGCGATTCAGATCGATGCCGGTCAGGCCGAGGCGTTGATCATGCAGCGATTTGCCCGCGTCTTCTTCCAGATGCGCGCGCAGAATGCTGACTGTTTTGCGGCGACCCTCGCCCATATCCAGAACCAGTTCGCCCTTGCCAACGATGGGGCGTTCAAACTGGCTGATTTGATAGCCTTTGGGCAAATCCGGGTAAAAATAGTTTTTGCGCTCAAAATATGAGTTGTCATTAATTTCGGCGTTGATGGCGAGGCCAAACTGAATGGCCATGCGCACCACGTCCTGATTCAGCACGGGTAAGGTACCGGGAAAACCGGCGTCAATATATGATGTGTGCGTGTTGGCAGCGGCGCCAAATTCCGTGGCCGATGCGGAAAATAATTTGGAACGCGTGCTCAATTGCGCGTGAACCTCAAGGCCCATTACGGTATCCCATGCCATGATTTACACCTCTCCTGGTCTGGACTTATGCCAGTCGGTCATGCGTTGATATTGGTGTGCGACGTTCAGCAAACGGGCTTCGGAAAAGGGTTTGCTCATTAATTGCAGGCCGATGGGCAAGCCGGCGCTGAACCCGGCGGGAATCGACAGGGCAGGCAGCCCGGCCAGATTGGCGGCGACTGTGAACACATCGGCCAGATAAGCCTGCACCGGATTGCTGACGGGTTCGCCAAGACGAAACGCGGTTGTCGGCGTGGTCGGGCCGAGAATGACATCCACCTTGTTCAGGTTGCTCAGTAATTCTTCCTGAATCAGTCGCCGGATTTTCAATGCTTGCAGATAATAAGCGTCATAATAGCCGGACGACAGCACATGCGTCCCGGTCAAAATACGTCGTTTCACCTCTGCGCCAAAGGCTTCAGAACGTGAAGCGGTGATCAGGGTTTTGATAGAATCATTTTTCTGACTGCGATATCCAAAACGCAAACCGTCATAACGAGACAGGTTGGACGAGGCTTCTGCGCAGGCGATGACGTAATAGCAGGGCACCCACAGTGGCTGCAGCGGCAAATCCATCTCGACCAGAATCGCGCCGGCTTGCAGCAGGCAATCCACGGCTGTGCGAATGGCGCTCTGGATGGCCGGATCTACATCCTCATGAAAAAAGCAGGAAGGCAAACCGATGCGCAAGCCTTTTAATGATTGATCGAGGCTGGCGGAATAATCGGGTATCTTTTGATCAATAGACGTTGAATCACGTGGATCAAACCCGGCCATGGCTTGCAGAATGATGGCCAAATCGTCTGCAGAGCGCGCCATCGGGCCAGCTTGATCCAAACTGGACGCGTAAGCGACCATACCAAAGCGGGAGAGCAGGCCGTAGGTTGGTTTGATGCCGGAAATACCGCAGAAGGCCGCTGGTTGACGGACGGAGCCGCCGGTATCGGAACCGGTGGCAAAGGCGGTCAATCCAGCCGCAACGGCCGCGGCGGAACCGCCTGATGATCCGCCAGGCACGCGGCTGGTATCCCAGGGATTTTTCACCGCGCCAAAATAGCTGTTTTCATTGCTCGACCCCATGGCGAATTCGTCCATATTGGTTTTGCCGAGGGTGATGGCGCCTTGTTGCGCGAGGCGTTCAACCACGGTGGCCTGATAGGGTGAGTTAAAGTTCGCCAGCATATGAGAGCCGCAGGTGGTGGGCATGCGGGTGGTGCAGAACAGATCTTTATGGGCAATGGGAATACCGGTTAACTGGCCGGCCTTGCCTTGCTGAAGCCGTTCATCGGCATGTTTCGCCTGTTTGAGCGCGTGTTCTTCATCGAGCGAGATGAAGGCGTTGAGTCCGCTGTTATGCTGAATTCGTTTGAGATAATGTTGGGTCAATTCCACACTGGACAAGCGTTTTTCCTGCAGGGCGGCGATCAGTTCGCGTAAAGTCGGCAGCATATTAGTTCCCTGTTTCCATTACCTGGGGAACCCAATACAGTCCCTCGTCAAAGTCTGGTGCGATTTCGGCCAGTTGTTGCAGGCAATCTTCTTCGTCTGTGATGTTATCGGGGCGCAGGCGCTGATGCAGATTCATGGGGTGCAAAAGCGGCATGACGCCATTGGTATCCACGGTTTGCAATTGCTGCACGAAATCCATAATAGAACCGATTTCCTGGGTCAAAGCGGCCATGTCATCGGGATTGGATTCCAGATAAGCCAATTGGGCAATGGCCCGCAAATCATCTGCGTTGATGGTCATGATGGATCTCTTGGGGAAATGAGGGGGATTATACACAAAAGGGAGGCGAGGGTAAAAATCTGTTTGGAGATCGTGCCGCGACCGTGTTGGGCCAGGGCCGCAACCTACCCGTTCGCAGCGAGATCGAAGCAGGTTGGGCCCTGGCCCAACAAGTCGCGGCACGAAACCGATTCCCGCCCGACCCCTTTTTCAGTAGAATAGATCAATTATCCATTATCAACCCAGAGAACCCGTTATGTTGCAACAAGTGAAAACCGAAGGGGGCGTGTATGTTGAATTTGAACAGCAGGCGTTGACCTACGAAAACGCCATCGAACCCTTGCTGGACAAACTCAACTCTCACCGCGGCGCCTTGTTCGCGTCCAGTTTTGAATACCCCGGACGTTACACCTGTTGGGATATCGGATTCTGCAATCCACCGCTGGCGATCATTTGCCGCCAGGACAAGCTCAGTCTGCAAGCCCTGAACCAACGCGGCGAAGCCTTGCTGGCGATTATCCATCCGGCGCTGCTTGCGTCAGAGCAGTTGACCATTCTCTCATACGAAGCGCGTCTTTGTGCTGTGCAAGTCAAGCCATCTGATCAGGTTTTCACCGAAGAAGAACGCAGCCACCAGCCCTCGGTGTTCACCCTGATCCGCCTGTTGCTGGCCTTGTTTAAATCGCCGGACGAGCCTTATCTGGGTTTATATGGATCCTTCGGCTATGACCTGATTTTCCAATTTGAAGATCTCGAGCGCTGCAAAGAACGCAGTCTGGATCAACGTGATATGGTGCTGTATTTGCCCGATGAAATATACGTGGTGAATCATCGCAAGGAAGAAGCCTTTGTTCGCCGCTACGACTTCCAATACCACGGACACTCCACCCAGTCTCTGCCGCGTGACGGCGAATATAAAGATTATGAAGACAAGCACAAGCCGGAGAAATTTTGCGATCACGCGCCAGGCGAATACGCCCGTTTGGTCGATACGGCGAAAGAGCGTTTTGTCTGTGGCGATCTGTTTGAAGTCGTACCCAGTCAGACCTTTTATGCGCATTGCCCGCAACAACCTTCTGATTTATTCCGCCTGATGCGCCAGAAAAATCCCTCGCCTTATGGATTTTTTATCAATCTCGGCGAAGAAGAATACCTGGTTGGCGCCTCGCCGGAAATGTACGTGAAAGTTCAAGGTCGACTGGTGGAAAGCTGCCCGATTTCCGGCACGATCAAACGTGGCGCGGATGCGATTGAAGACGCGATAAATATCCAGTCGCTGCTCGATTCCGAGAAAGAATCTTCTGAATTGACCATGTGCACGGACGTGGACAGAAACGACAAATCACGCATCTGCGAAGCCGGTTCAGTGACGGTTGTGGGGCGGCGGCAAATTGAAATGTATTCACGCTTGATTCATACGGTGGATCACGTGAAAGGCACCTTGCGGCCGGAGTTTGATGCCGTGGACGCATTCCTGACACATATGTGGGTGGTCACGGTGACCGGTGCACCAAAACTGTGGGCCATGAATTTCATCGAAAAACATGAAAAATCGCCGCGACGCTGGTATGCGGGCGCGGTCGGCTGGTTTGGTTTTAACGGTCATTTGAACACCGGGCTGGTGTTGCGCACCATGCGGATTCGGGAGGGGATAGCCGAGATTCGCGTGGGTGCGACTTTGCTGTACGATTCTGTTCCCGAATCGGAAGAAGCCGAAACACGGTTGAAAGCTTCCGCTTTTCTGGAATTATTGCAGCCAAAAGTTGCGGCCAAAGAGCAGGGACAGGTGCGTAGTCAACCTGGCAAAGGGAAAACGGTATTGCTGGTTGATCATCAGGATTCCTTCGTGCATACCCTGGCGAATTATTTACGCCAGACCGGCGCGACGGTGCAGACCATTCGCAGTGAGCATGTGTTGACGCAATTGCAGCAGCAAGCATTTGATCTGGTGGTGTTATCACCAGGTCCAGGCCGGCCGGCAGATTTCAAATTAGCCGAGACGATAAAAGCGGTGCTGGCGCGAAACATTCCCTTGTTTGGCGTGTGTCTGGGTTTGCAGGGCATGGTTGAATATTTTGGCGGCAGTCTGGATATTTTACCGTATCCCATGCACGGCAAGGCCTCCACGATCATCGTTGAAGATGCACAAGGCTTGTTCGCCGGCCTGGGCGAGCAGTTTACAGCCGGGCGTTATCATTCCCTGTATGCCCGTGATGCGGATTTCCCCAAAGATTTACGGGTTACCGCGCGCAGCGAAGACGGCATCATCATGGCCGTGGCACACAAAACCCTGCCGGTTAGCGCAGTACAATTCCACCCGGAAACGATTTTATCCTTGCCGAAGCAGGCAGGGCAGCGGATTATTGATAATTTGATGTTGGGCGTGGAGTAGGGAAGATCTTGCTGCGAACGGGTAGGTTGGGCCCTGGCCCAACAAAGTCGCGGCACGAATGCTTATATAAAAACACGGAGAAAACACAACATGCGCGACAAACTACTGATCATCTACGGCGTATCCATGCTGCTCGGTGTTCTGACCGGATTGATCGGTTCCTGCTTCCAACTGGTGATTGGCCAGGTGAACCATGGCATCAGCGCGCTTCTTCATGTTGCGGCCGCTCACCACGTTGCTGCACTGATTTCGACGCTGTTATCAAGCCTCATGGTGCTGCTCGCCTGGCTAAGCGTTCGCTACCTTGCCCCCGAAGCCGCCGGCAGCGGCGTGCAGGAAATTGAAGGCGTGTTACTGCATAAACGCGAACTGTACTGGCGCCGCTTGCTACCGGTCAAATTCATTGGCGGCGTACTGTCCCTGAGCGCCAAAATGGTCGCAGGACGTGAAGGACCCACCATTCAAATGGGTGCCAACCTTGGTGGTATGCTGGGCGAGATGTTACCCATCAAACGCAGACGACGAGACACCCTGATCGCCGCCGGCGCCGCAGCCGGTCTGGCCACCGCCTTCAACGCACCCCTTGCGGGCGTATTGTTTGTGGTTGAAGAAATGCGCAGCGAATTTAATTTCAGTTTCACCAACTTTAAAATGGTGGCCATTTGTTGCGTGATGGCCACGATCACCACCTATGTCATCCTCGGCTCAGCCCCGGCGATCCCTTTAGCCGTATTCGATGAGCCCGGTCTCGAATCGCTGTGGTTTTTCTGCCTGTTTGGCCTCGTCGTGGGTGCGGCTGGTTTGTTATTCAACAAAGCGCTGATGTTCTGGTTACGTATCACTGACCGCTTTACCCTTCGTGAACGCGTCACCTATGTACTGGCCGTTGGTGCGCTGGTCGGTATGTTGGCCTGGTACAATCCTTTTCTGGTTGGTGGCGGTTACGAGATCATTGAAAAATTCCTCGCTTTGCCGCCGGGGCTAACCGAGTTAATGGGCGTGCTGGTATTTCGTTTCGTGGTAACCATGCTTTGTTACGCCACCGGTGTTCCCGGCGGTATTTTCGCGCCCATGCTGGCATTGGGCACCTTGCTGGGCATGGTGTGTTTTTATTTTGTCGACAGCGTGGCGCCCTGGTTGGGCATTCAACCCACCATGTTTGCCGTGGCTGGCATGGGCGCGTTGTTCTCTGCGGCCATTCGCTCACCCTTGACGGGTATTGTTTTGGTGGTGGAAATGACCCGCAATTATAATTTGATTTTACCCTTGATGGTGAGCTGCCTGAGCGCCACCATGATTACCCAGATGGCAAAGAATCAACCTATTTATACCCAGTTGTTACGAAGAACACTGATTTTGGCTCGCAAATCATGACAGTTTTCTACTATGATTAAACTGTAATCTTATCAGGGAGTGATAACATGAGTGACGTCTTCAAAAAATTGTCTATTTTATTGGCAGATACCTACGCCATCTATTTAAAAACGCAAAATTACCATTGGCACGTAAAAGGCTCGCAGTTCAAAGCCTTGCATGGCTTGTTTGAAATGCAATACACCGAGCTGGCTCAGGCGGTTGACGAGATTGCCGAGCGAATTTTGATCATTGGCGGCAAAGCGCCGGCTACGTTTAGAGAGTTTGACAGTTTGAAACGCATCAAAGACGGCGATTCCAATCGCTCGGCGAATGAGATGGTGACGGAGCTGGCGGAAGATCACGGCACGTTGGTCAAGGATTTGAATCAGTCGATTAGATTGGCTCAGGAGAATCAGGACGAAGGAACGGTAGCATTGCTGAGCGAGCGCATTGCCGCGCATGAGAAAGCGCGCTGGATGTTGAATTCGTCGAGGGAAGTGTAAGCGTTGTTGCCTCGTGCCGCGGCTTGTTGGGCCAGGGCCGCAACCTACCCGTTCGCAGCGAGATCTTGCTGAGCGGGTAGGTTGCGGCCCTGGCCCAACAAGTCGCGGCACGAAAATTACAACAATGACAATCTCAACAAATCCCCATCATCTTCGCCGCTATTCCTTCATTCGATATATAAAATTTCCCATCCGCAATTTCCTGCTTCACCTGCTCAATGCGCAAAAAATCCATCAACGGCGCATCCAAAACCGCGTTTTTCAAAGCTTCAAGCGATTTCAGGTTCAAACCAAATTGTTCGGGATTAAAGGATTCTTGTTCTTTGATATGGCGTTTTTGTTGCCGATTGCGTTTTACTTCGACTATCATGGCCTCTTCGACTTCACTCATCATCCCATCCTGTGATTAGCAAGTTATGTTTAGCTATATCATAGTGTAAAATAAATGTCATCAATTTTTAAGAGCTTATCATGCTGAAACGACTCATTCTGTGCTGCATCCCGCTTGCAAGCTACGCCGCCAGCCACAATCCCCAGCAAATTTTACAAGAAATCCAGGGGAAACCTGATGAAGGACAGCAAATTGTGCAGCTATTTTGCGCTAACTGTCATGCAGAAAAGCCCGAAATAGAATTGGGTGCGCCAAAAATTGGACAATTAAATGATTGGAAGCCTCGCCTGAAGCAAGGTCTGGATATACTTTTACAGCACACCCAGGACGGCGTCGGCGCCATGCCAGCCCGGGGCGGATGCTTTGAATGCAGCGATGAACAGCTGCGCCTGGCAGTCATAAATATGCTCCCCGAGGAGATCATAAAGCTCATAAAAAAAGCAGAAAGTTGAAAAAATTTATCAAAAAAGCTAAACCTATTCCCAATTCTCCCGATACTAAAGAAAAACAGGGAGAAAATGATATGAAAAAGCAACTGATAGTCGGACCGCTTTGCCTGTTGATGGGCGCTTGCGCGTCAACGGATCGTGTAGCCGTTGTGGACGATGCAGGTTATACGCATTATACAGCGAGCATGAGCTCGGATAGCAAAGGGAGTAATTATTTCCCTTCGCAAAGGGAGGCGACTGGACGCAAAGTATTCGTGTTCGATCCCAAAGCTACTGCCTGGGCCGCTTATGACGCTCAGGGCAATCGGGTGAAAACCGGTAGTGCGTCGGGCGGGAAGGATTTCTGCGAAGACGTGGGTCGTCCTTGTCGTACGGTTACCGGAACCTTCCGCGTTTACCAGAAAAAAGGACCGGAGTGTACCTCCAGTATTTATCCGATTGAAACGGGCGGCGGTGCAAAAATGCCTTACTGTATGCACTTTTCCGGCGGTTACTCTATCCATGCGGCCTATGAAGTACCCAATTACAACGCCAGCCATGGTTGCGTCCGGGTATTGCCCAGTGCTGCAAAATGGTTGAATGAAAGCTTCATGGATGTGGGTACAACGGTGGTCGTGAAACCGTACTAGCCGTTTGAGGGAATAAAAAAACACGGGTGATTCATCCGTGTTTTTTTATTGGTGCCAGCGGCAGGAGACCCTTCGCTGCGCTCTGGGCGACACGCTTAAGCATCAGAGTGAAGCGGCGATCTCACAACCCACACCGCAGCCCGAACGTGTCGCCCAGAGCGCAGCGAAGGGTCTCCGACGGACGGCCTATTGAAACTGCAATTCCCCGTCCACAAAGGTTACATCAATGGTATCGCCCGATTTGAATTTCCCGGTTAACAAAGCCTGAGCCAGGGGATTTTCAAGTTGTTGCTGAATCACCCGCTTCAATGGCCGTGCACCATACACCGGATCAAAACCTGCCTCACCCAAATGCGCCAGTGCTGCCGGTTCCACGATCAAGGCAATATCCTGCTGCTGCAAGCGCTGTTGCAAATATTCAATCTGAATGGCGGCAATCGTCGCAATCTGTTCTTTATCCAGCGGATGAAACACCACCGTATCATCAATCCGATTGATAAATTCCGGGCGGAAATGCTGGGAGACAATGCCCATCACGGCTTCTTTCAATTGTTCATAGGTCGCTTTTGACGCCATATCCTGAATCAAATGCGAACCCAGATTGGAGGTCATGACAATCACCGTGTTGCGAAAATCCACTGTGCGGCCCTGGCCATCCGTGAGCCGTCCATCGTCCATGACTTGCAATAAAATATTAAAAACATCCGTGTGCGCTTTTTCCACCTCATCCAGCAAAATGACCGAATAAGGCTTGCGGCGCACCGCTTCAGTCAGGTAACCGCCTTCCTCATAACCAACATAACCGGGTGGTGCGCCGATCAAACGTGCCACGGAATGCTTTTCCATGAATTCGGACATATCAATACGAATCATGGCCTCGCTGGTGTCAAACAGGAAAGACGCCAGCGCTTTGCATAACTCGGTTTTACCCACGCCGGTCGGGCCAAGAAACAGGAAAGAACCAATAGGACGATTGGGATCAGACAAGCCTGCGCGCGAGCGGCGAATGGCATTGGACACCACGTCGACCGCCTCGTTTTGGCCGATTAAACGTTTGTGCAGCGCTTCTTCCATATGCATTAATTTTTCTTTCTCGCCTTCCAGCATTTTGGCGACCGGAATGCCAGTCCATTTGGACACCACATCGGCAATTTCTTCTTCCGTTACCTTGTTGCGCACCAGTCGATTGTCCTGACTTTCCGTCTCCACCACGTTGAGCAGTTGTTTTTCCAGCTCGGGAATGCGGCCGTATTGCAGCTCGGACATGCGTGCCAAATCACCGGCGCGTCTGGCGGCTTCAAATTCGGTTTTGGCCTGTTCCAGCGATTCCTTGATTTGAGTCGCACCTTGCAGGCTGGCTTTTTCCGATTTCCAGATGTCTTCCAGATCGTGGTAGTTTTTTTCCAGTTCTTCTATGTTCTGTTGCAGATCCTGAAGACGCTTTTTCGACGCCTCATCGTTTTCTTTTTTCAGGGCTTCGCGTTCCATTTTAAGCTGGATCAGACGCCTGTCCAGTTTGTCCATGCTTTCTGGTTTGGAATCGATTTCCATGCGAATCAAACTGCCGGCCTCATCGATCAGATCGATGGCTTTGTCGGGCAGTTGGCGATCACTGATATAACGGTGCGACAGGGTAGCCGCTGCGATGATGGCCGGATCGGTGATCTCAACACCGTGATGCACTTCGTAGCGTTCTTTTAAACCGCGCAGGATGGCGATGGTGTCTTCCACGGTCGGTTCGTCAACCAGCACTTTTTGAAAGCGACGCTCCAGTGCGGCGTCTTTTTCAATGTATTGACGGTATTCATCCAGCGTGGTTGCGCCAATGCAATGCAGCTCACCGCGGGCAAGGGCTGGTTTCAACATGTTGCCGGCGTCCATCGCACCCTCGGCTTTACCGGCGCCGACCATGGTGTGTAATTCATCGATAAACAGAATGATTTGACCTTCCTGTTTGCTCAAATCATTCAGAACCGCTTTCAATCGTTCCTCGAACTCCCCGCGAAACTTCGCGCCGGCAATCAGAGCGCCCATATCGAGCGACAGCAGCCGTTTGTTTTTCAAGCCTTCGGGTACTTCACCATTAATGATGCGCTGCGCCAGACCTTCCACGATAGCGGTTTTGCCAACGCCAGGTTCCCCGATGAGCACCGGGTTGTTTTTGGTGCGGCGTTGCAATACCTGAATGGTACGGCGAATTTCATCGTCACGGCCGATAACCGGATCGAGTTTGCCCATCTCGGCGCGCTCGGTGAGATCAATGCTGTATTTTTCCAGCGCCTGACGTTGTTCTTCGGCATTGGCATCGTTGACGCTTTCGCCGCCGCGCACATCGTCAATGGCTTTCTCAAGCGCTTTTTTATCAACACCGGCTTTTTTCAGTAACTGACTCAGACTGCCTTCTTCACTGATGGCGGCCAGCAAAAACAATTCGCTGGAAATAAAAGCGTCTTTGCGTTGCTGCGCCAGTTTGTCGGTTTGGTTTAACAAACGATTCAGGGCGTTGGAAATATGAATGTCGCCGCCGGTTCCAGATACTTTGGGCAATTTGTCCAGTGCCTGATTCAGCAAGTTGCTCAGCTGTGAGATATTCACGCCGGCCTTGGTGAGCAAGGGGCGACAGGTGCCGCCTTGTTGATCGAGCAGGGCTTTGATGACGTGCTCAGGCTCAATGAAACCGTTATCACGCCCCAGCGCCAGCGATTGGGCATCCGCAAGCGCCATTTGAAATTTTGAAGTCAGCTTGTCCATACGCATGGTATTACCTCTATAAGACGTTAAATACAATTTGATTTACAGACCACCTGACGTAAAATGGGGCCACCTTTATAAAATACAAGTAGTTAACCTTATGCATACGCCTTCGTCCGATGATTCCCAGACGGTATTGAATCAGCTTGTTCTTGAATTCATGCAGGAGCAAAAACGCAAACGCCGCTGGCGCTGGATCACACGTATCATATTTATCTTATTGCTAATATTCATTTTTTTCAAGGTGATGACTTTGTCGGAGGTGGATCTGCAGGAGCAAAAAAAGGCGCATATTGGCCTGATTGATTTGAACGGAACAATTTTTGACGGCCAGGCGGCAGGGGCGAGCAATTTTGCCAAAGGTCTGGATAAAGCGTATAAAAATACCGGCATGAAGGCCTTGATTATCCGCATTAACAGCCCTGGCGGTAGCCCGGTGCAGGCGGATTATATGTTTAACGCCCTGCAATATTATCGTAAAACGTATCCGGCTGTGAAAATGTATGCGGTTTGTGTGGATCTCTGCGCCTCTGCCGCTTATTACGTCGCGGCGGCGGCAGATGATATTTATGCCAACGAGTCCAGTATGGTTGGATCAATCGGGGTGCTGTATAACGGTTTTGGTTTTGTCGACAGTTTGCAAAAGCTGGGCATGACACGCCGTTTGCAAACGGCAGGGGTTAACAAGGGCTTTCTCGATCCCTTTTCGCCGGTAGAGCCAGGACAGGAGCAATTGTTGCAGGCTATGTTGAACGATATTCATCAGCAGTTTATCGCCAAAGTGAAGCAAGGGCGGGGTGCACGTTTGAAAATCGATGATCAAACTTTTTCCGGTTTGTTCTGGACAGGTATTCAAGCGAAAGAACGCGGTTTGATCGATGGATTTGCCAGCAGCGGGCAGTTGGCGCGTGAGGTAATCAAGCTGGACAAGATCGTTGATTATACCTACAAGGAAAGCGTGCTGGAGCGCATGAGCAAAAGTATCGGCACGGCAATGGCCAATCAATTACCGGAAGCGCTGGGGATTAAGGCGGGCATCCGGGCTTGATTGTGTCGGCATCGGGAGATCCTTCGCTGCGCTCTGGATGACACTGCCGCTGTCCGTGCCACACCGATGCTCAGCGATGTCGCCCAGAGCGAAGCGAAGGGTCTCCTGCAGTCGGCGCCGAGCCTCCTTCCCCCAAACAACTAAATTTACGGAAAAATAATAAAAGTTCGTGCATCATTCCCATTAATTTGTTATTATAGTGAGCAGATTTTACATTACTTAACCCCTTTTGGGTTACGCTTTATCTTTTTGGAAACCATATGACACAAGAATTGACATGCTTCGCAGACCTTGAATTATCGGATGTTTTACTCAAAGCACTCACGGATATGAAATTTGAAACACCTTCTCCCGTGCAGGCTCAAACCATTCCTTATTTATTAGACGGTCGCGATGTCATAGCACAAGCTCAAACCGGCACAGGAAAAACCGCAGCGTTTGCCTTGCCTGTTTTACATAAACTTGATCCCAAATCTACCGCCACGCAAGTGTTGGTCATTGCACCCACACGTGAATTGGCCATTCAGGTTGCGTCCCAGTTTGAAGCATTAAGCGTGCATCAACGCGGAACGTCCGTATCCGTATTGTGCGGCGGCCAGGATTACACCCGGCAGCTGAAACAATTACGCGATGGCGCACAAATCGTGGTAGGAACGCCTGGTCGAATCCTTGATCACATCGAGCGCAAGACCCTGAAGCTGGATTGCCTGAAAACCTTCGTTATTGACGAAGCAGACGAAATGTTACGCATGGGCTTTATTGAAGACGTGGAAATGATTCTGTCAAAATTACCGACAGACAAACAAATCGCCCTGTTTTCTGCAACCATGCCATCACGAATCCGCCAAATTGCCAACAGCTATTTGACTGATCCCGTCTCGGTACAAATCAAATCCGAAACTGCCACAGTGAAAGCCGTTGAGCAACGTTTCCTCTTTGCCTCTCCATTCCAGAAACCTGATGCCTTGTTACGGGTGTTAGCGGTTGAAGAAGCCCAGGGTGTTATCGTATTCGTACGCACCAAAACCAGTGCTGAAGAAGTAGCCGAGATTTTGCAACAGCAGGGACACCGTGCGATGGCCATTCATGGCGACATCACACAAACGTTGCGCGAGCGCATTATCGCCCAGTTCCGTCAAGGCGCGATTGATGTATTGGTTGCAACTGACGTTGCCGCACGTGGTCTGGACGTTGAGCGCGTAACGCACGTGATCAACTATGACGTTCCCCACGATTGCGAAACCTACGTTCACCGTATTGGTCGAACCGGTCGGGCAGGTCGAAGTGGCGTGACCATTCTGTTCATTACCCCACGCGAATCCCGTATTTTGAGTACGATTGAACGTCATACCCGTCAGCAAATCGAAAAAGTGGTGATTCCAAACGATCATATGATTCAGGTTGCCCGTCAACAACAATTTATGGCGGACATCAGTGCGCGTTTGCAGCATGAACATTTGCCGTCTTACCGCAACATTGTTGAAGAGTTTTTGAAACAAAACCCGGATGCCTCACCGGTTGATACCGCGGCTGCCCTGGCTTTGTTGATGAACAAAGATAAACCATGGAAACGTGAAATGCCTGCTTTGAAAGCGGCAGTAGCAGCGCGTCCAGCCCGTGAGTCTCGCGGTGGTGATTTCAAATCCGGTGGCAAAGGTTCCTTTGATCGTGAGCGTCCAAGACAAGATCGCGACAGAAAACCGTTCCGCGATGATGCCTCACAAAAAAGTTTCCGCGATGATACGCCCCAGGAATTGTACCGTCTCGATGTTGGCCGCGTGCATGGTGTGAAGCCTGGCAACATCGTCGGCGCTATTGCCAACGAAGCCGGTTTGCAAAGTCGTTTTATCACCGCTTTGAAAATCAACGATGATCATTCCACCGTCAAACTTCCCAAAGGTTTGTCGAAAGAAGTGTTCCAGGGTTTGAACAAAGCCTGGGTCTGTGGTCGCCAGTTGAAGTTGACGGTTATCGGCTAAGCTTGTCATTCAGAGCGCAGCGAAGAATCTCCTGATGGTGGCTCGGTGCCGACTGCGGGAGATCCTTCGCTTCGCTCTGGATGACAGTACTGCTGTCCGTGCCAGCCGATGCTGGCTACGGCCTCGCGATGCTAATCACCACCGTCGCAGCAATCACTACGCCAGCAGCCAATGCACCACCAAAAAAACTCAAGGTACTTCTTCCAGCAGAAACCGGATTCAAATCCGCTATCAACAGTGGTAAATTTCTTCTCAAACCCTCCTCAAACGTCTCCGGACGCAGTCGCGGAACGATGAGCTTAGGGACAATCTCTGTTTGAATGTTCACCATGGCCTCGTGTATATCGCGAAGCGAGGCGTCATCAACACGTGTTTGCAGCGCCTGTGTCAGCGCTTCCGAAACTGCGCTTGTAAACCTCTTTGCCTGGTCATCCGGCCAATCAACAAGCCCAAATGTTTGTTTACCCGAACAACGATTGGGATTGTCTTTACACTTGACATCTTCAAAAGCGCGTTGTGCACTGTCAAGTATTTCGCGACTGGATGCTATTATTAATAGCTTGTCGTAAAAAATGCGAACAAAATATTTTTGATCGGGCGTTAATGCCATGCTGAAAATCCTTATTCTGTTAAATCAGATGAAAGAATAAAACCGATGCCGGGAAGAAGCAAGAATATCCATTGTTCCATCCATCCCAAACGACTATAATCTGCTTTTTGTGAACAAACCAAAGGTGTTACATGAAATTAAAAACCAGCTTGATTTCCCTGCTTTTTTCGTCAGTGGTCGCCGCCAGCCCCATCAACAACATCGTTGTTTTTGGCGACAGCCTGTCTGACAACGGTAACCTCTATGAATACATGCAACACCGCATACCGCAATCGCCGCCGTATTTTTCCGGACGTTTCAGCAATGGCCCGGTCTGGGTTGAGTGGCTGACCGAGTCCATCTTCCCGGGGCATGCAAGCGAGCATTTACAAGATTATGCAATTGGCGGCGCCGGTGTGTCGGTTGAAGTGGATGAAGACGTCCTGTTTTCTCTGCATCACGAAGTGGATTTGTATGCCCTGTCGCATGACAACAAAGCCGATGAAAACGATCTGTTTGTTATCTGGATTGGCGGTAACAACTACCTGGCTTTGCCTGAAGAAAGTGACGACGAGGTCATTGCTGATGTGATCGGCGGTACCCGAGTAGATATTCAGCGCTTGCTGGACATGGGCGCTAAAAACATGCTCGTGATAAATCTGCCGGATTTGGGCAGAACACCCTTTGCACAGGGCTATGGCGCCGGCGAGCGTTTGTCTGCCTTGACGTTGCGGCACAATGACGCAATCAACAAAATGGTTCAGGATTTCAAAGTCACTGCGCCGGATGCCAGGTGGTTTGTCTATGATATTCACAATTCAGTAGATGATGTGTTCACCTCTCCCGAAAAGTATGGTCTGAGCAACGTGCAAGACACCTGCTACGACATCACGATTGATGAACCATCAAAACGCATGCTGGTGAAGATGGCAGCCAAACCGGGCAAACTGGCGGCTGGCAATGTGTGCGAAGGGTATTTGTTTTTCGACCCTGTGCATGTGACCGAAGTGATGCATAAAATTGTGGCAGAGCAGGTCAAGAGCCTGTTGATTGCAAACAAGCTAGTGCCCGCGTAGGTTGAGCCTAAAGTTAAGGAACATCCTGGAAAGATCGCGTAGGTTGGGCCCTGGCCCAACATGGTTGTATCCCGGAAGATCGTTGTTGGGCCAGGGCCCAACCTACGCGTTCTTGCCGGGATCCGATGTTAGCTTGATGGTAAAGACGTCAGGGCTCAGCCTGCACGTTACCATCCCTTGGCGTCACAAATATCCTCATAAGCCTTCGTGATTTTTTGTGTTTTATCATTCGCCAGTTTGATCATCTCTTCCGGCAATCCCTGGGCAATTAATTTGTCCGGGTGATTTTTGCTGATCATACGGCGATAAGCGCGTTTGACTTCCTGTTTGCTGGCTGCCGCGTCAATCTCCAGAATGGCAAAGGCTTGTGCGATCCCGTAACCGCTTTGTTGCCGGTTTTCCTGTTGTTGCGAGCTTCTTTTTTGCTCATAATTGTGACTGAAAAAATCCTCATTAAAACGGTATTGTTGATGTAAAGGCGCAAAGCCCATGGTTTTAAAAATGGTGTCGAGCAGACGTACTTTATTGACAGACAGCCCGTCAACCTGGGCATAGCGATATTGCATATCCATAAACAACTTGAGCAATTCGGGATTGTGACGGCAGGCACCTTGTAATTGTTCAAGCAATTGCGTCAGATTAAAGTCAGTTGCTTTTCCCGCCTTGAAATACGCTTTGGCCAATTGCTTTTGCTCACGGGTCAAGCGCAGTTCGTTCATCATTTGCCGCGCCATATGAATTTCGTTTTCCGTGACCCGCCCATCGGCTTTGGCCACATGACCCATGACCGAAAAGGTGGCTTCAAAAAAAATCTTTTGTACGGTCTCGCGCTTTTCATCGTACCAGGACGCGTGCATGTTAGAAAAATGTGAGGCCAGGCCGCGATCAAAAGCATTACCAATTAAAATCCCCAGAAAAGCCCCAAGTGGAGACCGCAGCATGAGATAGCCTAAAAAACAACCAATTATTTTTCCCCACCATTGATTGGTGCTAAAGAATTGACGAAGATTCATCGCGTTATCCGCTAAGTCCACAGTGTTTGAGCATGTGTAAAGTATACTGCAAAATCGGAACAAACGAATTTTTTGTTTTCACTTGTCCGTGAGAAGGGTATTATACATTTTTTCGCCTGTGTGATTAACAGAGATACCATGCGCTTTATCTATTCCATTTTTTTATATATTCTGACTCCCTTCCTCATTCTGCGTTTATGGTGGAAAGGTCGGCGCCTGCCGGCTTATCGGGAACGCATTGCCGAGCGTTTTTGTTGTGACGGCGCTACTCCCGCAAACTACGATGTCTGGGTGCATGCTGTGTCGCTGGGCGAGGTGATTGCCGTTACACCTTTGATAGAGGCGCTTTTGGCAAAGCAATATCGTTTGCTCATCACCACAACCACCGTCACGGGTGCCGAGCGCGTTCGACTGCAGTTTGCCGATCGCCTCACCCATCGCTATTTTCCCTATGATTTACCGGGTGTAACACGCCGTTTTTTCCGCATGAATCAGATACGGGTGGGCATTATCGTTGAAACAGAGCTGTGGCCCAATATGATCTACGCAGCCAATTGCCCGTTGTTGTTGATCAACGCCCGTTTGTCCGAACGCTCCTGCCGCGGTTATCAAAAGCTCACCTGGCTTATCAAGCCGGTATTAAATCAGTTTCAGGCGATTATGGCGCAAAGCGAAATGGATGCTCGCCGTTTCCGGGACCTGGGGGCAGACGCGTCGCGGGTTGAAGCGACTGGCAATGTGAAGTTTGATTTGAATACACAAGATATTGATCGGGAAAAATACAGCCAAATGCAGGCGCTGTGGGGTGCCGAACGTCGCGCATTGATTCTGGCCAGCACCCATCATGATGAAGAAACCCAAATTCTGACTCAGGCAAAACGCTTGAAAGATCATATCCCGGGCGTGTTGATCTTGATTGCGGCACGACATCCAGAACGTTTTCAGACCGTGTTTAGCCTGGCGGAAAGCCTCGGTTTTAATACCGGCAGGCGCAGTCAGCCGGAAACACTTACGCCTGACAAAGATGTGATTATTCTCGACAGTCTCGGCGAGTTGTTGGGGTTCTACTCCGTCAGCGACTATGCCTTCCTCGGCGGCAGCTTTGTTCCTGTTGGCGGCCATAATATGCTCGAAGCCATTGCCATGCAGGTGCCGGTTTTAACCGGGCCGCAGGTGCATAATTTCAAGTCTATCGTGCGGGATTTGAAGACGGCTGAGGCCATTGTTATGGTAAACGATGCCGATGAGCTGATCAGCCGCGTGATTGAACTGGAAAAGAATCCGGCACAAAGAAATCGCCTGATTGAACAGGCGACGATGGTACTGGAGTCAAACAAGGGCGCTTTGTCGCGTTATCTGGACAAAATCGAATCCATCATTAAAACTTCCGCTGTATCCCGGCAGTAGACAAGATTTTGGTCGCAATTTCCTCAATGGAAAAGCGGGTGGAGTTCAAATAGGGAATGCTTTCGTGGCGATACATGGACTCCACTTCAGCCACTTCCATCCGGCATTGATCGGCGGAGGCATATTGGCTGTTCGGTCGGCGTTCGGTACGAATATGTTGCAGACGCTCGGGATCAATGGTCAAGCCAAAGAGCTTGCTTTTGTAGGGGCGCAATAAATCGGGCAGGCGGAACGAAGTCAGATCGTCCTCTGTAAACGGATAATTGGCCGCCATCACGCCGAAATGAAGCGCCATATACAGGCAGCTTGGCGTTTTTCCGCAGCGGGATACGCCGATCAGAATGATATCTGCCTTTTCATAACCGCGAACTTTAACGCCGTCGTCATGCATCAGCGCGTAGTCAACCGCTTCGATGCGGTTGTTGTAGGATTTGTTATCCGCAACGCCATGCGTGCGCCCAACGGTGTAGGATGATTTGACGCCCAGCTCTGCTTCCAGCGGGCCTAAAAACGTATTGAACAGATCGTAGGCGCTGGCCTGGGATTGTCGGATGATGGCGGCAATCTCAGCATTGATCATGGTCATGAAAACCAGCGGCTTGATGCCGGTTTCTTTATATGAGGTATTGATTTGCTCAACGACAGCTTCAGCTTTTGGCAAGGTATCGACATAGGGGCGAGTGATTTTTTCAAACTCGATGTTTTCAAATTGCGTAATCAGGCTGTTGCCCAGATTTTCCGCGGTAATGCCGGTACCATCGGAAATCATAAATACCTGTCGTTTCATGGAATGCCTCATTATTATCCTGAACCCTCACGCTAACGCAGACGGGGCCGATTTTCAAGCTTGGAAATCAATGTCGATTCTGCTATGTTGATCAAATGCTTACGTATTCGCCTACAGAGGCCTTTGAAAAATGATTGAAGGACAAAACCCGAAAAATAACAAATTGTTTATTGTCTGTATGATCTCGCTGGTAATGGCTTTGAGTCTGGTTGCGTTTTCATTTTATATTTTCCCTCATCTGATATGGCAAGCGTCATACGACGTGCCCGAGTTTATCGGCGAGCTGCGTGAGTGGTTTAAAGAAGGGTATGGCTACCCGGAGTCCAAAGCCAACTGGTCTGTTTTCCTTATGTTTTTTATTCCCGGCATCATAGCGTCCATCATTACGTATATAATTACCAATATAATTGATAAAACGGATGATGTTGAAGCCGCCGCCGTGAGGACACAACAAACAACAACGGATGAACCTCAGGAATCGATGGGCATTGCCTTGAAAGTATTGTTTCTTGTCTGCGTCGTTTTCCTGGTCGTGTTTTTTGCTGAATGGTTCTTTTCCGCAACATTGTAGAGGTAGAGATTATGTTATTCAAACGATTGCAAATCAAATCATTGGCCAAAAAGCTGAAATCCATGCAGCAAACCCGGCAGTTGAATCAAACGACGGATGATCTGCTCGCGAAAGAAATTTCCCTGTATATGGCGCTGGCCGATATTTATCATTCCCTGCGCAAAAATAAAAAATACCCTTTTGCGGATGTCATGGTCAGAGAATGCTGGCGTGGTGCGGCCAGTATTGATTCGCCACAGGCCAATTATGAGTTGGGAAAAGTCTTGATAGAAGAGGCTCGTTTTCGCGAAGGGATAGAAACAGATGGCCTGTTTGCCAACAACATTAACCAGAAGCTGTCGCTACAGTTTTATGAAGAGGGTCTGGCCTATTTGCAACGCGCCGAAGCCTTGAATCACATTCTTGCCAAACGCTTGCACGGGCTTTGTTATATTAATGGCTGGGGTGTTGAAGCGGATAAAAACAAGGGCTTCGACTTGGTGGTCGCCAGTATTGAACAGGAAAATAGTTGGGACAAGGTTCCCCAGATATTTGCGGCTATCGGTTTAAACAAACCGGAATTTTTTTCAGCGTTGGGGAAACACCGCGGAAAATTATCATAAAAAACGCCCCAAATACCAGCCCATAATCTGCTGCCCGTAAAACAGCGAAATCAATCCCGCTACGCATAAATACGGGCCAAAAGGCATGGGTGTGTCGTTCGACTTCTGCTGAAGCTTGAGATAAATCACACCAATCACCGCCCCGACTATCGAAGAAAACAATAGAATCATCGGCAACAGCGTCCAGCCAAACCAGGCGCCAAAGGCGGCGAACAGTTTAAAATCGCCATTGCCCATGCCAATTTTACCGGTGACCAAATAAAATAATTCAATAAATAACCACAAAGACAAATACGCGCCAGCTGCGCTCAGCACCGCAGTCGACAAAGGCGTGAACAGGTTGTAAGTGTTGGCTATCAGGCCAATCCATAATAAAGACAGGGTCAGGCTATCCGGCAATAGCTGGTGATCGATATCAATAAAGATCATCGGGATCAACAGCCAGATAAACAACAGAGCAAAGACGAGATGCCCGTTAAATCCAAAATGCCAACTGGCAAAGACCGATAACAGGCAGGTCAACAGTTCAATCATCGGATAGCGCAGCGAAATGGACTGCTGACAATTCCCGCAGCGCCCACGCAAAAACAAATAGCTGAGC
>Ga0075012_10001806_pt1 | contig 21434 bp, 20 predicted proteins | sample All_14_2_FD_71474 | JGI IMG/M metagenome (GOLD analysis project Ga0075012, IMG submission 71474) | Freshwater microbial communities in response to fracking from Pennsylvania, USA - Allegheny Zone_MetaG_DW_15 | ecosystem: Environmental > Aquatic > Deep subsurface > Groundwater > Drilled...
CTGCTGGACCGGGTCGACGGGTTGATGTTCGCCGTCGTCGTGGTCGCAGCGGGGCGTCTGATCGTGCTGCTGGTGGAGCGCGCAGGATGAGCCGGGAAGGGGTGATCCGGCGCAAGGTCAGCGTCCTGGGCTCGACCGGGTCGGTGGGGTGTTCGACGCTGGATCTGATGGATCAGGCAGAGCGCGCCGGGACCGGCGACTTCGTCGTCGAGGTCCTGACGGGCGGCGGCAATGTCGATCTTCTGGCCGCTCAGGCCAGGCGCTGGAAGCCGGCCCTGGTTGTCATCGCCGATCCATCGAAACGGGACGCTTTGCGCGTTGCACTGGCCGGCACGGGGATCCAGACCGCCGCCGGCGACGCCGCCATTGTCGAGGCGGCGATCCGACCCGTGGACTGGGTCATGGCCGCCATCGTCGGCGCGGCTGGATTGCGGTCGACATGGGCGGCAGCAGCGACCGGCGCGACCCTGGCCCTGGCCAACAAGGAAAGTCTGGTCTGTTGCGGTCCGCGCCTGATCGAGCGGGTGCGGTCCAGCGGCGGACGGCTGATTCCTGTCGATTCGGAACATTCGGCCATCTTCCAGGTCTTTCCGGCCGAAGCGCCTGAACGGGTGGCACGCCTGATCCTGACGGCGTCGGGCGGTCCGTTCCGCCGGACGTCCCTGGCCGACATGGCGCGGATGACGCCTGAACAGGCCGTGGCCCATCCCAACTGGTCGATGGGGGCCAAGATCTCGATCGACAGCGCCACCATGGCCAACAAGGGTCTGGAGATGATCGAGGCAGCCTATCTGTTCGACATGGCTGCCGACCGGATCGATGTCGTGGTCCATCCCGAATCCGTGATCCATTCGATGGTCGAATATGTCGACGGCTCGACCCTGGCCCAGATGGGGCCACCGGACATGAAAACACCGATCGCCTGTGCCCTGGCCTGGCCCGACCGTCTGGCCTGGCCAGCGCCCAGGCTGGATCTTGCCGCCCTGGGACGACTGACGTTCGAGGCTCCCGACGAGGGCCGCTTTCCGTCGCTGAAACTGGCGCGCGAGGCGCTGATGGCCGGAGGCGACGCCCCGACCGTGTTCAACGCAGCCAACGAGGTGGCGGCCTATGCTTTTCTCGACCGCAAGCTGAGCTTTCTCAATATTGCCGCAGTCGTCGCCGAAACGCTGGATCGTGCTACGGTCGAGGCGATGACATCCGGTTCCGAAGACGCCTGTGACGCGGCCCTGGCCGTGGATGCGACGGCGCGACGGATCGCCCGGACCATCGTCGAAAGCCTGGCCGTCGCGGCCTGAGCGGATACGGAGACTGGAAGCGCCGATGTTGAACGTCCTGGGTCAGATCCTGATCTATATCGTCCCGTTCCTGCTGGTCCTGACGTTCATCGTCACGATCCATGAACTGGGTCATTATCTGATCGCCCGTGCCTTCAACGTGAAGATGGACCGGTTCGCCATCGGCTTCGGTCGCGCCCTGTTCAGTCGGACCGACAGGCGTGGCGTCGAATGGCGGATCGGCTGGATGCCGCTGGGTGGCTATGTGAAATTTTCAGGGGACCTCGACGCCTCCAGTGTGCCGGATGCCGCTGGCCTCGCCGAACTGCGCCAGCGGGTGATCGCCGAACAGGGCCCGGCCGCCGTGCGTGACTATTTCCACTTCAAGCCGGTGTGGCAGAGGGCCCTGATCACGGCGGGCGGGCCGATCGCCAATTTCGTGCTGGCCATCACCATCTTCACCGTTCTGTTCGCCACCTTCGGCGACCAGATCGCGCCGCCGCGCGTCATCAACGTGGTCCCGGGTTCGGCCGCCGCCGCTGCGGGCTTCCGGCCGAACGACCTGATCCTGGAAGCCAACGGCGATGTCGTGCGAAAGGGCGAGGATGTCATCCGTGTCGTCACCCTCAATTCCGCAACGCCGGTCCGGTTCGTTGTCGAACGGAACGGCCAGCGCGTGCCCCTGGTCGCCACGCCCGTTCGTACCCTGACCGATGACGCGGTTGCCGGGCAGATTCGCGTCGGTCGTATCGGCCTGGAAATGGGCTACCGTCGCGACGAGATCCGCTTCATCCGCTACAATCCGGTCGAGGCGGTCGGTGCTGCCGTGCGCCAGACCGGAGAGGTGCTCGGTACCACCCTCGGCTATCTGGGTCGTATCTTCAGCGGCCGGGAGTCCGGCGACCTGCTCAACGGCCCGCTCGGCATTGCCAAGGCCGCCGGGGGCATCAGCCAGCAGGCCACGGCCGGCGAGGCCCCGGTCGGTCTCAAGGCGGCAAACCTGGCGCTGACGCTTATCCAGTTCGCCGCCATACTTTCGATCGGAATCGGCTTCATCAACCTGATGCCCATCCCCGTTCTGGACGGAGGTCACCTGGTTTTCTACGCCTACGAAGCTGTGGCGAAGAAACCCGTGGCGGCCAAGGTTCAGGAGGCGGGGTACCGGGTCGGTCTTGCTTTGCTGGCGGGTTTGATGTTGTTCGCCACCTGGAACGACCTGCAGAAGTTGAACCTGTTCAAATTCCTCGGCGGGCTCGTTTCGTGAGCCGACGCCAGCCCCCGATGGTTTCCCGAATGATGATGTCTGAACCCAGCGCCCTAGCAACCCTGGCCGCCCGTCCGCGGGGCCCGCTTTGCAGCGCCCAGGCCTCAAGTGTCCTGGCCCTCGTCCTGGCTGCAGGCCTTGGAACTGTGGCCCAGGCCCAGACCGCGCCGGCCCAGACTCCTCCGGCCCCGGCCATCGCGCCCCAGCCCCTGCCGGCCCAGGCGGCAGCGCCCGCGCCGCGTCAGGCCGAGAACGGCGTCGTCAACCGCATCCTGGTTCAGGGCAACCAGCGGATCGATCAGACGACGGTCCTGTCCTATCTGCCCATTCAGCCCGGCGACACGGTCGATCCGGTCCTTCTGGACGTCGCCATCCGTACCCTGACCCGCACCCAGCTGTTCGCCGACGTGCAGTTGGGGCTGTCGGCCAATGGAGACCTGATCGTCACCATCGTCGAGAACCCGATCATCAACCAGGTGGTGTTCGAGGGAAACAGCGCGCTCAGCGAGAAGAAGCTGACCGACGAGGTCACGCTGGCCCCGCGCGGCATCTACACCCGCGCCAAGGTCCAGGAAGACGTCGGCAAGATCATCGAGCTCTACCGGCTGTCCGGACGGATCTCGGCGACCGTCACGCCCAAACTGGTCCAGCTGGAACAGAACCGCGTCGATGTGATCTTTGAAATCGACGAGGGGCCCGAGACGGGCCTGCAGGCCATTACCTTCATGGGCAACTCGGCCTATTCGGATTCCGAATTGCGCGAGGTGATGGTTTCCAAGACCTCGGAGTGGTGGCGGCTGTTCAGCTCCAACGACAATTACGACCCCAACCGCCTGGACTATGACCGCGAGCAGCTGCGGAAATTCTATACGAATCGCGGCTACTACGATTTCCGCATCATGTCCGCCGTGGCCGAACTGGTGCCCGACGACAGCGCCTTCGGCATCACCCTGACGGTGGATGAAGGTGCGCGCTACAATTTCGGCGATATCAATGTCGTTACGGAAAACGATCGCCTGAATGCCGACTTCCTGGAACTGCTGATCCCGATCCAGTCCGGCGACCTGTATGAAAGCGACAAGATCGAGAGCTCGGTCGATGCCCTGACGTTCGCCGCCGGGTCGGCGGGCTATGCGTTCGTGGACATTCGCCCGACCTATCGCGCCAACCCTGAAACCCAGCTGGTCGATGTCACCTTCAACATATCCGAAGGTCAGCGCGTCTACATCGACCGTATCAATGTCATCGGCAACAACCGCACCATCGACCCGGTCATCCGTCGCGAACTGATGCTGACCGAGGGCGATGCCTTCAATCGCACCCTGATCGAGCGGTCGCGCAACAACCTCCGGGCCCTGGGCTTCTTCAAGGACGTCGAGATCAAGGAAGAGCGCGGCTCGGCTCCCGACCGTTCGATCGTCAACGTCACCGTGACCGAACAGCCGACCGGGGAACTGTCGGTCGGTGCCGGTTTCAGCTCGGCCGAGGCCTATACGATCAACCTTGGCATCACCGAGCGCAACTTCCGTGGGCGGGGCCAGAACGTCGTTGCGCGCGCCGAATGGGGCTCGTTGCGACAGCAGATCGACTTCCGCTTCACAGAGCCCAAATTCCTGGGGCGTGACGTGGGGGCCGGGATCGACGTGTTCCACTCGCGTTATGACTTTCAGGAAGAGTCGTCGTTCGACTATCGCTCGACCGGGGCCGGCCTGCGCCTGTCCTTCCCGATCAATGGCTATACGCGCCTCAATACCCGCTATTTCATCAAGGACGACGAAATCATCGTCCCGACCGGGTACTGCGCCACCGGCGGTTCGGGATCGCGCGCCCTTTGCGAACAGGTCGGGGCCTCGCTGAACTCCTCGGTCGGCTACACCCTGGCCATCGATCGCCGCAATGACCCGATCCGGCCCACGCGCGGCTGGTCGGGCACCTTCCGTCAGGATCTGGCCGGCGTCGGCGGCGACGTGAACTACGTCAAGACCGAGGTCGAGGGCACGGCCTATTATGGCATAACCCCCAGCTGGGTGGTGTCTGTGGCGGGCTCGACCGGCTATGTCGCCGGGTGGGCCGGGGATGCGGTGCGGATCAACGACCGCTTCTTCCGCGGCGGCAATACCTTCCGCGGCTTCGAGACGGCCGGCATGGGCCCGCGCGACCTGACCACCAACGATGCGCTGGGCGGCAACTTCTATGCGGTCGGTACGATCGAGCTCACGGTGCCGAACCTGCTGCCCGACACCTATGGCATCCGGACATCCCTGTTCGCCGATGTCGGGACCCTGGGCGTGCTGGATGACAAATATACCCTGACCACGACCGGCGTCGTCGATACCAGCATCGTCGACGACCTGTCCCTGCGGGCGGCGGCTGGCGTCAGCATCCACTGGAAGTCCCCGATGGGGCCGATCCGGTTCGACCTCGCGCAGGTCCTGTCCAACGAGGACTATGACCGCACCGAGACCTTCCGCTTCTCGACCTCCACCCAGTTCTAAACCAAGGTCCAGCCCGGACCGCCCAAAGGCTTGATATGAAACTCTTCGCCATCGGCGCCGTCGCGCTGGCCTCGTTCATCGGCACCGCCGCCGCCGCCCAGACCGCAGGTCCGGCCAATGTCGGACCCGCCATTCCCGGCGTCTGCGTCTATTTCAACCAGCAACTGCTGGCCCAGTCGACGGTCGGACAGGCCGTCCAGACCCGGATGCAGCAGCTGGCCGGCGAGGTTCAGGGCGAACTGACCCCCTATGGCACCGCCATCCAGACCGAGGCCCAGGCGCTTCAATCCGGGGCCGCCGCCATTCCGGCCGATCAGTTGCAGACCCGTCGCCAGCAACTGCAGCAGCGCATTCAGGAAGCCCAGCAGTTGGAAGAGACCCGCCGCAACGAGCTGCAATACACGCTCAGCGAACAGCGCCGTCTGATCTCGGCCGCGGTCGAGCCGATCCTGGTCGCCGTCTATCAGGAGAAGGGCTGCGGCATCCTGTTCGACCGCGAAGGCGTCTTCATCATGAACCCGGCCATGGACGTGACCGGCGACGTGATCAACCGGCTGAACACGGCCCTGCCGTCGCTGAGCTTCAACCGCATGCCGGTTCCGGTCCAGACGGGTCAGTAAGCGGGCGCGACCGCCTTGCCCGATACGCGCTTTTTCGAGACCCTGCCGGCGCTGACGGTGGCCGCACTGGCCGACAAAGTCGGTGCGACCGTCATGCGGGGCGCTGACGTCGTGATCGCCGCCGTCGCGCCTCTGGCGTCGGCAGACGCTCGTTCCCTGGCCTTCATGGCTGACCGTCGGTTCGCCGAGGCCCTGGCCACGACCCGGGCCGGTTGTGTCGTCGTTCCTGACGGAATGGTCGATGCCGCGCCGGCCTCGGTCGCGGTGCTTCAATCGTCCGAAGCCCAGGCGGTCTGGGCCCGGGCCTCCGTCCTGTTCCACAGTCCTCGCCGTCTGGACATCGTGGCAACGCAGGACGCGGCGTGCGAGGACGATTCGGTCGTTCTGGAACCCGGTGTCGTCCTGGGCCAGGGCGTTCGGATCGGACGCGGGAGCCGGATCGGCGCCAACACCGTCATCGGACCAGGGGTCCAGATCGGCCGCGACTGCGTGATCGGTGCCAATGTCTCCATCGCCTTCGCCCTGATCGGCGATCGGGTGAAGCTCTATGCCGGAGCGCGCATTGGCGAGGCGGGGTTCGGCGCGGCGGGTTCCAGCTCCGGCCCTGTCGATGTGCCCCAACTGGGCCGCGTGATCCTTCAGGACGGCGTCACCATCGGGGCCAACACCTGTATCGACCGTGGGGCCTATGACGACACCGTCATCGGCGAGAATACCAAGATCGATAACCTGTGCATGATCGGCCACAACTGCGTGGTCGGTCGCAACGTCCTGATGGCGGCCCATTCCGGCCTGTCGGGATCCGTCACGGTCGGGGACAATGTGATGTTCGGTGGCCAGGCGGGGGTGGGCGATCATATCACCATCGGCAACGGTGCCCGTATCGCGGCCGGTGGCGGCGTGCTGGCCAATGTGCCGGCGGGCGAGACCTGGTCGGGGTATCCGGCCAAGCCACTCCGCCAATTCTTGCGCGAAACCCTGTGGGTCTCCAAACAGGTCTACAAGAAGAAGGGTTCAGGGGAATCAAACGGATGAGCGACCCAGTGACCGAGATGCGGCCCGACGTCCGCATCGACTATGCCGAGGTCATGCGCCGCCTGCCTCACCGCTATCCGTTCCTGCTGGTGGATCGTGCCCAGGATTTCGTGGCTGGAACCTCGATCACCGGCATCAAGAACGTCAGCCACAACGAGCCCTTCTTCCAGGGCCATTTCCCGATCGATCCGGTGATGCCCGGCGTGCTGATCGTCGAATCCCTGGCCCAGACCGGGGCCTTGCTGATGTCGAAGACCCTGGATGTGTCGGTCGAGGGCAAGGTCATCCTGTTCATGTCGATCGACGGAGTCCGGTTCAGGAAGCCCGTCCGGCCCGGCGATCAGCTTCATCTGAGGGTGGTGGTCACCCGCCAGCGCGGCGACATCTTCAAGTTCCGCGGCGAGGCCTTCGTCGAGGATCTCAAGGTCGCCGAGGCCGAGTTCGCCGCCATGGTCGCGACCGTCGATCAGCCGGTGTCCTGATGGGCCATATCCATCCCACCGCCCTGGTCGATCCCGGCGCCGTTCTCGCCGACGATGTCGTCGTGGGCCCCTGGTCCACCGTGGGGCCCGGTGTGGTGCTGAACGCCGGGGTCATGCTGGTCAGCCATGTGGTGGTCCAGCAGGACACTACCATCGGGGCCCGCACCGTGGTCCATCCGTTCGCCGTCATCGGCGGCGACCCCCAGCATAACGGCTACAGGGGCGAACCCGTCCGGCTCGAGATCGGATCGGACAACGCTATCCGAGAGCACTGTACCTTCAACCGCGGGACGCCACCCCATGCCGGAGGCGGGGGTGGAACCGGCGTCACCCGGGTCGGATCAAACGGCCTGTTCATGACCGGGGCCCATGTTGGTCACGATGCGGTTGTCGGCGACAATGTCGTGATGGCCAATAACGCCACCCTGGGCGGTCATGCCCGGGTCGGTGACAGGGTCTTCCTGGGCGGCTTGTGCGCGGTGCACCAGAACGGCCGGGTGGGGCAGGGGGCGATCGTCGGAGGCCTGGCCGCCGTCACCCGCGACGTCATCCCCTATGGCTCGGCCTGGGGCAATCATGCCCGGTTGCAGGGCCTCAACCTGATCGGACTGAAACGCAAGGGCTATGGCAAGGACGCCGTCCGCCGCCTGCTCGCCGCCTTCCGCGACCTGTTCGAGGGGCCGGGCGTGTTCTCGGATCGCCTGGAGGTCGTTTCGGTCGACTATGCCGACCTGCCCGAGATCATGGAGATCGTGGCCTTCATCCGAGACGGTGGCAAACGCCCCCTGTGTCTTCCCGGCGAATGAGCCAGCCGAGATGAGTTCCAGGGTCGGCCCAAAACTCGGCCTGATCGCCGGTGGCGGGGCCCTGCCTCTGGCGATCGCCGCCCGGTGCGAGGTCCAGGGTCGACCGATGTACGTGATCCGCCTGACCGGTTTCGCCGACCCTCATCTGGTCCGGTACCCGGGCGACGAGATCGGCATGGCCGAACTGGGCAAGGCCCTGGCCGCGCTCAAGGCCAATGATTGCCGGGCCGTGTGTTTCGCAGGCACTGTCAATCGTCCCGATTTCAAGGCCTTGAAGCCGGATCTGAAGGGCGCGACCCTGCTTCCCGGCATTATCGCGGCCGCGACACGCGGTGACGACGCCCTGTTACGCAAGATCCTCTCGATCTTCGAGGCCGAGGGCTATGCGGTCGAGGGGGCTGACGACATCCTGGGCGGCGAGACCCTGGAACCGGGCGCTCTTGGTGCCGTCATTCCCACGGACGATCAGATACGCGATCTCAGGAAGGCGCTCCATATCGCAGAAAAGGCCGGTGAACTTGATATTGGCCAGGGGGCCGTTGTCTGTGATGGCCTTGTCCTGGCGGTCGAGGCCCAGGAGGGGACCGACGCCATGCTGGCCCGTGTCGCCGGCCTGCCCGCCGACCTGCGTGGCAGACCCGGATCGCTCAGGGGTGCGCTCGGCAAGGCTCCCAAGCCGATCCAGGACTTGCGGGTCGACATGCCGGTCATCGGCACGCGAACCCTTGAACTGGCCGCTGCCGCCGGTCTGGCAGGGGTCGGGGGCCTGTCTGGCCAGTTGATCCTGATGGACCGGCCCGCCCTGATCGAGACGGCCGACCGTCTGGGCCTGTTCGTCTGGGGCGAGGTGCGCACGTGACCGATCCCCCGGTCATCACCCCTCTCAAGGTCATGCTGGTGGCCGCCGAGGCTTCCGGAGATGCGCTGGGTGCCGGTCTGGCCAGGGCCTTGAAAACCCGGTGCCCCGATGTCGACTTCGTCGGAATCGGCGGGCCTAGGATGGCTGACGAGGGTATCGACAGCCCTTTCGACATTGCCGAACTGTCCGTTCTCGGCTGGATCGAGGGCTTGCGCGCCTACAATCGCGTCAAGGCCCGGGTCGCCGACACCGTCGCCATGGCCGTGCGGGAGCGTCCCGACGTCGTGGTCCTGATAGACAGCTGGGGCTTCACCATCCGGGTGGCGAAGGCCTTGCGGGCCGTGATGCCGGGCGTGCGGCTGATCAAATATGTCGGGCCCCAGGTCTGGGCCTCGCGGCCGGGACGGGCCAGGACCCTGGCTGCGTCCGTCGACCATCTCCTGGCCCTCTATGCGTTCGACGCACCCTGGTTCGAGGCCGAGGGTCTGCCGACCACCGTGGTCGGCTCACCGGCCCTGCATATCGATATGGACAGCGGTGACGGTGCCCGGTTCCGGACGTCGCGCGCCATCGCCCCCGATGCCCCCCTGTTGCTGGTCCTGCCCGGCAGCCGTCCGTCCGAGATCGCCCGGATGACCCCGGTCTATGAACAGGCGGTGGCTCGCCTCAAGGTCGCCGATCCGGCCCTGAACGTCGCCGTGGTTGCCGCCGGCACGGTGGCCGACGACGTCGCTTCCCGCATCGCCACCTGGCCCTTCCGCGTTCATCTGGTGCAGGAAGCCGAGAAATACGACGCCATGCGCGCCGCCACAGTGGCCCTGGCCACCAGCGGTACGGTCTCGACCGAACTGGCCCTTGCCGGTGCGCCCATGGTGATCAGCTACCGTTTCGGGGCCCTCAGCTATGCGATCATGAAGCCCTTCTTTACGGGGAAGTTCGCGACCCTGTTCAACACCGCCGCCGACACCATGATCGCGCCTGAACTGATCCAGAAGGACGCCACGGGCGAGAGGCTGGCCGCAGCCGTCGCCCGCTTGCTGGCCGACCCCGCTGCCCGCGCCGACCAGTCCGACCGCCAGACGGCGGCTCTGGACCTCATGGGCCGGGAGGGACGCGATCCGTCCGAGATTGCCGCTGAGGCGGTGCTGGGTGTGATTGGCGGGTTAAACCGCCGCTGAGGCGCGTCCCTATTTCTTCATCCACGGCCGGGATGCGCCGGTCGCGACGCGGGCCGCCTGCTCACGCTGGAACTTCCCACCACGCGGCGGCTTGGGCCGCGCCTCGATCCGCGCCTGTTTGAGGCGCAGGGCCCTCTGTACCGGCGTCTCGCCGGACAGGGCCTCGCCGGACGGAGCCTCGATGTCGGCTTCGATATCGCCGGGTTCGCCGTCTGGGTGATCGTTCATGCCCGACCGTATCACACCCGCGCCATCGACGCAGGATGTGATGAACTGATCGCCCCAAAACGCGCAACTTTCAGATCCAATCCCTTGCTGCACAAGGGATTGGACGAAAATTACGTCTCCCAGCGCGCCCTGGTCGGGGGGTGGGCCATCCTGTCTCGCATGACAGACACAGACCCAAAAACCCCGCCCCATCCGACCTCCGATATCTGGAGGGCCGCCCGCTCCGACTATCTGTCGGGGCATTCCGCTGCTGTCGTGGCCGAACGCTACGGCCTGTCCTCGCGGACGATCCAGCGTCGCGCCGCTGCGGAAGGGTGGCGTCACGCCGATGTCCGGCCCGCCACCCGCATCCGGTCGAACTGGGCGGGTCCGGCGGCGGCCGTCATGCGCGCGATGGACTCACTCGACACTGCCCACGCCGCCTGCCCGGAGCTGGCGGAGGTTTCGGCCCTGGCCGACGAACAGAGGCACGACCTGCTGTTCTCGCCGGACGCGACCCGTTTCAGGCTCTTTGCCTTTCGTCAGGCGACCGAGGCGGCGGCCCTGGGCGGGATCAATGAGGCGACCGCCTGGATGCGGCTGCTGGCCCTGATCGACCGTCAGTCCTCCCAGATCGACGGCGATGTTCACACCTACGGTCAGGTCGATCGCCTGAGGGCGAACTACCTGGCGCAGATCGACGCCCTGCGCGCCGAAGACGAAGACGCCCCGCCGGGCGCACCGTGCGGGGCGTGATCGCGCATCTATACGTGACGCTTTGGCGCTTTGGCGGTCTGTTTTTCAGACCGCCACCGCCACTCAGCCGCGCTGGCTGATCGGCACATAGTTGCGTTCGGTCGGGCCGGTGTAGAGCTGACGCGGACGGCCGATCTTCTGGGCCGGGTCGCCGATCATTTCCTGCCACTGGGCGATCCAGCCGACCGTGCGGGCCAGGGCGAACAGGACGGTGAACATCGAGGTCGGGAAGCCCATCGCCGACAGGGTGATGCCCGAATAGAAGTCCACGTTCGGGAACAGCTTGCGTTCGATGAAATATTCGTCGGACAGGGCGACGCGTTCCAGCTCCTTGGCGACCTGGAACAGGGGGTCGTTCTCGGCCCCGACGGCGGCCAGAACCTCGTCGGCTGATTCCTTCATCACCGTCGCGCGCGGGTCGTAGTTCTTGTAGACCCGGTGGCCAAAGCCCATCAGCTTGTATTTCTTGGACTTCACGCCCTCGATGAACTCGGGAATCTTGTCGGGCGTACCAATTTCCTTGAGCATGGTCAGAGCCTCTTCGTTGGCCCCGCCATGCGACGGACCCCACAGGCAGGCGATGCCGGCGGCGATACAGGCGAACGGATTGGCCCCCGAAGAGCCGGCCAGACGCACCGTGGAGGTCGAGGCATTCTGCTCGTGGTCGGCGTGCAGGGTGAAGATCCGGTCCATCGCCTTGGCCATGGCCGGATTGACCACATAGTCCTCGGCCGGGACGGCAAAGCACATCCGCAGGAAGTTTTCAGCATAGCTCAGGTCGTTACGCGGCGACACGAACGGCTGTCCGACATGGTATTTGTAGGCCCGCGCCGCGATCGTCGGCATCTTGGCGATCAGCCGGATGGCCGAGATGTTGCGCTGGATCGGATCATGGATGTCCAGGCTGTCGTGATAGAAGGCCGACAGGGCCCCGACGGTGCCAACCATGATCGACATCGGGTGGGCGTCACGACGGAAGCCTTCGAAGAAGCGGTCGAACTGGGCATGCAGCATGGTGTGCCGCGTCACGGTCTGTTCGAAGGCCTCGTATTCGGCCGCCGTCGGCAGTTCGCCGTGCAGCAGAAGATGACAGACCTCGAGGAAGTTCGACTGCGAGGCCAGCTGGCCGATCGGATAGCCACGATGCAACAGGACGCCAGCGTCGCCGTCGATATAGGTGATCGCGCTCTCGCAGGCCGCCGTCGAGGTAAAGCCGGGATCGAAGGTAAAGGCGTCGGTCGCCCCGTAAAGCTTGCGGATATCGATGACGTCGGGGCCGATCGAACCCGAAAGGACTGGAAGTTCTACGCGCTTGTCACCCAGCGTCAGGGTCGCGGATTTGGCCGTCTCAGTCATGGTAGCCCCTTCGATGTCGCGGACCGGATCGCCCATGGGCAACCGGACCTGTCTGTTATCCCAAATCACTTAGTCTGTTGCAGCGCATCATCCAAGCGGCCCAATGATTCTTCGCGTCCCAGGGCTGCAAGGGTCTTTGCGATGTCGGGAGAGATGCCGTCTCCACTCAGCGCCGCGCGCATGGCCGGGCCGATCTTGCCGAAACCCACGCCTTCTTCCTCGGCAAACGCCTTGAGCTCGGCCTCCAGGGCGAACATGTCCCAGCTGCCGAACAGGCCGAGGCGGTTCCGCAGCCGCGCGATACGCTCACCCGATTCGCCGGTCAGCAGCGGGAGGGCCTTGTCATAGATCGTCAGGGGGCGCCGTCGCAGCACGAACCCGGTCTGATCGGCCAGTTCCAGGACGGTTCGGGCACGATCCTTGACGAACGGCATGGCCCGCAACAGCCGGTCCTCGTCGTCCTCGGCCAGTACATGACCCCGCGCCAGGTGCGCATCCAGCACCTGTTTGGCCAGACGGTCGTCGTCGGCCAGACGCATCCAGTGAGCATTCACATGGGCCAGCTTGTCGAAATCCAGTCGCGCCGGGGCCTTGCCCACCCCGGCCAGGTCAAACCAGGCTTGCGCCTGTTCGTCGCTGAACAGTTCGTCGTCGCCATGGGCCCAGCCCAGCCGCGCCAGATAGTTCCGCATCGCCTCGGGCAGATAGCCCATCTCGGCATACTCATGCACCGCCTGAGCGCCGTGCCGCTTGGACAGCTTGGCCCCGTCCGGACCATGAATCAGGGGGATGTGGGCAAAGCCGGGCCGGGTCCAGCCCAGGGCATCATAGATCAGGGATTGCCGGGCGGCGTTGTTCAGGTGGTCGTCGCCCCGGATGACGTGGGTGACCCCCATATCGTGGTCGTCTACCACAACTGCCAGATTATAGGTCGGCGCGCCGTCTTCACCGGCATGGGCTGTTCGCAACAGGACCAGATCATCCAGATCGCCGTTGTCCCAGCGGACCTCGCCCTGGACCGCATCCTCGACAATGACCGAGCCGGGCAGGGGGCGTCTGAACCGCACAACATGGGGCAGGGTCGGGTCGCTATCGGCCGGGTCGCGGTCTCGCCAGGGCGATTCGAACGGCCGACGTGCCGCCTTGGCCTCGTCCCGCAGCCGACCGGTCTCCTCGGCCGAGGTGTGATCCCGATAGGCATGACCGGAAGCCACCAGGGCGGCCACGACCTCGCGGTGGCGATCAGCACGGGCGAACTGGAACACCGGCTCCTCGTCGGCGAACAGCTCCAGCCAGGCCAGTCCATCCAGGATCACCTGGACCGCGTCCTCGGTCGAGCGTTCGCGGTCCGTGTCCTCGATCCGCAACAGGAACTTGCCGCCGCGGCCTTTCGCGTAAAGATAGTTGAACAGCGCCGTCCTCGCACCGCCGATGTGCAGGGAACCGGTCGGGGAAGGGGCGAAACGCGTGACGACGGTCGGGGAAGAGGATGTCATGGCAGGGCAGTCCGTTGGGGCCGCCCTTATACCGTCCGATCAGCCAAAGCCCAGCCTCCGCCGCCGTCTTGCCGACATGGCGACCGGCGAGATCTCGGACCAGGGCCTGCGATGGCGGTTGTGGGCTCCCGTCGCATTCGGGGGCGGGTGCGCGATCTATTTTGCCCTTCGGGTCGAGCCGCCGCTCTGGCCCCTCACGATCCTGGCGACCCTGGTCGTCGGGGTCTGGCTCGTGTCGAAGGCGCTTGCGCTGCGCCGCAGTGTCACCCTGCCCCTGATGCTGTTGGCCTGTCTTTGCCTGGGCCTCGCTGCAGCCAAGGTTCGCACCGAACGCGTTGCGGGACCCATTGCCCCGGCCCTGGGCGAACCGACCCTGATCGAGGGCTGGGTCGTGGACGTCGACAGTCCGGGCGAACGCGGGGCCCGGGTCGTGATCGCTACCGTCCGTATACGGGGCCTGGCCCCCGAGGCCACGCCGATCCGTCTGCGCGCCACGGTCAAGGGCCAGCCGCCGCCGCCGGGCTCGCCGGTCCGCCTGTTCGCCATCCTCAACCCGCCCCCCGCGCCCGCCAGCCCCGGGGCCTACGACTTTGGCCGTAACGCCTGGTTCGAAGGGCTGGGCGGCGTGGCCTTCGCGCTGTCCGAAACCCGTCCTGCCCGTCTGGCCCCGGCCCCGTGGCGGCTAAGGCTGAGCATGGCGATCAACAGCGTCCGCTATGGCCTGGCTCAAAGGATCGTCTCCAGGCTGGGCAGCCGCACAGGAGGGATCGCTGCAGCCATGGTCACCGGTCACGAGACCTGGATCGAGCGCGAAGATCTCGACGCCATGCGCGATTCGGGTCTGGCCCACATCCTTTCGATATCGGGCCTGCACATGGCCGTGGTCGGCGGGTTCGTCTTCTTCGCGTTTCGACTGGGCGTCGCGGCCTGGCCCTGGCTGGCCCTGAGGGTCTCTGGCAAGAAGATCGCAGCCGTCACGGGTCTGATCGCGGTCTGGACCTATCTGGTCGTATCGGGCTCGCCGCCTCCGGCCGAACGCGCCGCCATCACCGCCTCGATCGCCTTCGTCGCCATCCTGCTCGACCGACAGGCGATCACCATGCATGCTCTGGCCGTCGCCGCCTTCGTGGTGCTCGCGTTGCAGCCCGAGGCGATCGTGACGCCGGGCTTTCAGATGTCCTTCGCCGCCACCGCTGCCCTGGTCGCCCTGGTGGAAAGCTGGCCCGCCCGGGTGCGAGAGATCGACGCGCCATGGCCGATCCTGGCTGTTCAGCGACTGGGCGGCTGGCTGGGAGCGGCCTGCGCGGCCAGTCTGGTTGCGGGTCTGGCGACGGGGCCGTTCGCGATGCAGCATTTCAACCGGACGGCAGTCTATGGCCTGTTCGCCAACCTGGTCACCTCGCCGGTCGCCGACTTCGTGATGATGCCGGCCCTGGCGCTCGGGGCCTTGCTGGAGCCTGTCGGCCTCGGCGCGCCGTTCCTGTGGCTGGCAGGCAAGGGCATCGATCTCATGCTGTGGATCGGCCACGGGACAGCCAACCTGCCGGGCGCTGTCAGGACGGTGGCCAGCGCGCCCGACTATGTCCTGCCCATCGCCTTCCTGGGCGTCCTGTTCATCTGTCTGTGGAGGGGACGGTTGCGCTGGCTGGGCCTGCCGCTGGCCATGACCGTTCTGGTCTGGCCAAGGGCCCCGACGCCCGACCTGTGGATCGGCGATGGCGGGACCAATGCCGCCTTTCACCGGGGGCAGGACGCCGTCGTCGTCCGGCCCGGTGTGAGGGAATTCGCTGCCGACCTCTGGTCGCGACGCAGAGGCCTGGCCCTGTCCGACAGGCCGGACGAAGGCTGGGTCTGCGGTCGTTTCGCCTGTGCCCCACTGAGCGCGCAAGCCGGGCCGGTTGCCCTGTGGTGGGGCAGGAACCCGCCGGACGACGAGGCCCTGTCGGCCCTGTGCGCCTCTGCTCCCGTGGTCAGCAGCCGCGCTGTGCTGATCGCCTTGCCCTCCGGTTGCGAAGACACCCTGGTCCTGGACGGCACCGATTTTCAAAGAGGCGGGGCGGTCGAACTCTGGCGCTCTGGCCCGGGCTGGAAGGCGACCTGGACGGCCCAGGTGCGGGGCGACCGCCCGTGGAGCCGCATCGGCAACGCGAACCTGCTGGAGTGAGCAAATGTAGCCTTCACCGCACCCGCCCGTCCCGATCGATTCAGATGCCTGCCAGGTGCTCAGTGATACCGGCGGAACAGTCCGACCAGCTTGCCGCGTACATCGACTTGATCCGGGCCGAAGATGCGGGTCTCATAGGCACGGTTGGCCGGTTCCAGGGCGATGGAGCCCCCCTTCTTGCGCAGCCGCTTAAGCGTAGCCTCCTCACCCTCGACCACGGCGACGACGATCTCTCCGGACGAGGCCGTATCGACTTTCTTGATGACCACCAGGTCCCCATCGAGGATGCCGGCCTCAATCATCGAGTCCCCCTCGATCTCGAGCATATAATGCTCCCCGGCGCTCAGCATCGATTCCGGCACGGGATAGCGGCTGGTCTCGTGTTCGATGGCGGCGATGGGTGTGCCGGCCGCGATCTTGCCCAGAATGGGCAGGTCGCGGGTGTCGTTGGCGGCCTCGACCGGTGCCAGCCGCCCGCCGCCCTCGATGACGCCCGGCCTGAAGGGGACGCGTCCACCGCGCGGCGCGGCCGTGGTTGCCTGCTCCGGCATCTTGGTGACCTCCAGGGCGCGGGCTCGGTGCGCCAGCCTGCGGATGAAGCCGCGTTCCTCCAGCGCCGTGATCAGCCGGTGGATGCCCGACTTGGACGCCAGATCGAGCGCCTCCTTCATCTCGTCGAACGAAGGGGAGACGCCGGTCTCCTTGATCCGTTCATGGATGAACATCAGGAGCTCGTGCTGTTTCTTGGTGAGCATGGCGGAGAATCATCCAGAACAGGGCGTGAACCGTTGCCGATGTTCTGTAAGTGTTCTTCACTAATGTCAACTTAACGGCGGACTTGGGGAGGAGCGGGCGGGACTTGAACCACGCCTCGTCGACTGTGAAGGCCGATGCACTGTCCAGATATGCTACCGCTCCCTTAGGCACAGTAGCGGTTGGAACAGGGTCATGCCAGCAGCGCCCGCGTCGCCGCCTCCACGTCGTCCTGCCGCATCAGGCTCTCTCCAACCAGGATCGCGCGCGCGCCGTCTCGGGTGACATGAGCGACGTCGGCGGGGGTGAAGACGCCGCTTTCGGCGACCAGAAGCGCGCCGGGGGGGCTCAGCGGGGCGAGGCGTGCGGTCGTGTCCATGTCGACCTCGAAGGTGCGTAAGCTACGGTTGTTGACGCCGATCAGGTCGCCGCCCAGCCGCACGGCGCGCTCCATCTCGGCCTCGTCGTGGGTCTCGATCAGGGCGTCCATGCCGAAACGCCCGGCTTCGGCCAGCAGGTCGGCGGCGACCGCATCGTCGATCATGGCCAGGATGATCAGGATGCAGTCGGCCCCGAGCGCCCGGCTCTCGGCCACCTGCCAGGGATCGACGAGGAAGTCCTTGCGCAGACATGGCAGGGTGACGGCGGCGCGGGCGGCGATCAGGTAATCGTCGGTGCCCTGAAAGCTCGGACCGTCGGTCAGGACCGACAGACAGGCCGCTCCTCCGGCCTCATAGGCGCGGGCCAGGGCAGGCGGGTCGAAGTCGGGGCGGATGAGGCCCTTGGACGGACTGGCCTTCTTGATCTCGGCGATCAGGGCGGGGCGTTCGGGCGTGGCCTTGCGGTCGAGAGCGGCACGGAAGCTGCGTGGCATCCCGGCGATGGCGGCAAGGCCCTCGATCTGGTCCTGAGGTGCAGCGATCTTGCGGGCGGCAACATCCTCGCGCTTGTAGGCGGCGATGCGGGCGAGGACGTCGCCCCTTTCTTGTTGTCTTGAGGCGGAGGTCATGCGGGCTCCTCCGAAGGCAGGGGCGTCGAGGTGATTCGGGCCAAGGCATCAAGGGCAGCAGCTGCCCTGCCGTCGTCGATGGCTGCGGCGGCCAGCGCCACGCCAGACTTCAGATCCCCGGCCCGGTCGGCCACGACAAGGGCGGCTGCGGCGTTGAGCAGGACCACATCCCGATAGGGACCGGTGGACCCCGCCAGAAGGTCGTGGATGGCCCGGGCGTTGACCTCGGCATCGCCGCCGCGAAGGCTTTCGATGTCGGTCAGCGGCAGGCCGGCGTCGGCGGGGGTGACGGTGAAGCGGCGGACCGTGCCATCCCTCCATTCGGCGACCTCGGTCGGGCCCGTGGTGGTCAGTTCGTCCAGGCCCATGCCGTGGACGGTCCAGGCCCGGGTCGCGCCAAGACGGCCCAGGACCTCGACCAGGGGCTCAAGCAGTTTCGGATCATAGACGCCCATGACCTGACGTTTCGCCCCTGCTGGATTCGACAGGGGACCCAGCAGGTTGAACACGGTGCGGAATCCGATCTCGGCGCGGATCGGGGTGACGTGGCGCATCGCCCCGTGGAAGCTGGGGGCGAACAGGAAACAGATCCCGGCCTCGTCCAGGGCCTGACGCTGCCGGGTCAGACCGGCGGTCAGATCGACGCCCAGTGCGGCCAGGACGTCCGACGATCCGGATTTCGAGCTGAGCGCGCGGTTGCCGTGCTTGGCGACCTTTACACCCGCGCCGGCCAGGACCAGGGCAGCGGCCGTCGAGATGTTGTAGGTATGCTGGCCATCGCCGCCGGTGCCACAGGTGTCGATCACGTCATGGGGGTGATCGAACGTGACGGCCGCATCGCGCATGGCCGAGGCGAAGGCCGTGATTTCCTCGACCGTCTCGCCCCGGATCCGAAGGGCGGTAACGGCAGCGGCAACCTGGGCCGGGGTCGGTTCGCCGCGCAGGCAGGCGGCAAAGAAATCCCCGGCCTCGGCGGCGCTCAGGGTCTGGCCATCGACCAGCCTGGCCAGCAGAGGCTTGATCCCGGCCGACATCAGACCGTCGCGAGACGCTTGACGCCCGCCAGATCCAGGAAGTTCGCCAGCATCTCGTGGCCGTGTTCTGTCGCGATCGATTCGGGATGGAACTGGACGCCGTGCAGGGGCCGCTCATGGTGCTGGAAGCCCATGATCTCGCCGTCCTCGGTCCAGGCCGTGACGTCCAGCGTATTGGGCAGGGTTTCGCGACTGACCGCCAGGCTGTGATAGCGGGTGGCAGTGAAGGGGGAGGGCAGGCCGGCGAACATCCCCTTTCCGTCGTGGCGAATGGGGGAGGTCTTGCCGTGCATCACGGTCTTGGCCCGCACGACATGTCCGCCCATGGCCTGGCCGATCGCCTGATGACCCAGGCAGACGCCCAGGATCGGCATGGTCAGGGGCGCGGTGTCGATCAGGGCCAGACAAATTCCCGCCTGATCCGGCGCACAGGGGCCGGGCGAGAGCAGGACCGCCTCGGGCTTCAGGGCCCAGGCCTCGGCGACCGTCAGGTCATCGTTCCGCACGACCTTCGTCTCCGCGCCCAGCTCCGCGAGGTAGTGGACGAGGTTGTAGGTAAAGCTGTCGTAGTTATCGACGACGAGGATCATGGCGACGCTTCTAGGGCCTGTGATCCGGCTCGCCAAGCCGAAGGTTGCACGGAAACGCTCCGTTAACGGTCATGGCGTTCTGATCGCGGTCTGTCCGGAGACCCCGCCATGCCCCGAAGCGCCGACCCCATTGCCCGGTCCAGCCTGGAACAGGCCCGTACCCTGCTGGTCGAGACCGAGGAGGGCTTGCCGAACCCGTTGGGGGCCCTGGGGGCGGCGGCGCTGGCTGCGACGGCGGCACTCCTGATGGCGGGGGTAATGATCCTGGGGCCGGGCTTTGCGATGGAGGACCGGCCCGCACAGACCCCGGTTTCCGCGACCTTCTGACCCCTATCCGATGTCAGAGACCTGAACGTCGTTCGACGGAGATGCTTGACAGTAAATGCTACAAGTTCTCCGGTCTTTGTGGCGAAAGCCGCTGACGAGGACAATGGCTTACCGAGTCGATTTCGTCCAGGAGCCACCTTTTCGAGGCGGGTGGGTCAGCGAACTGGCGAGACAGCACAGTCTCCAGCCGTCTGAAACCGTTCGCGCGGCACCAGGGTTACCAGCACGACGAGGCAGGACGAGGGACATCAACAGTGTCTCAAGACCTAACCAGCTGGAGGCTGACTGGCATTCGTCTCTAAGGGATACGCATACAGTCTTTGCAGGATGCCCAACACCTGCATCGCGGCAGGATTGTCGAGCCGGTAGTAGATCGTCTGGGCCTCGCGACGGGTCGCAACCAACCCCTCGGCTCGCATTTTGGCCAAATGCTGCGAGGCGGCGGATTGCGCGAGTCCGGCGTGGCCGGCGAGGTCGCCGACAGAGGCCTCCCCTTCCAGCAGTCGACAGAGCAGAAGGAGCCGCTGCTCGCTGGCCAGCAGCTTCAAGAGGCGGGCGGCGGGCCCTACACACTCCTTGAAGCCGGACAGGTCGTGCGGTGAGGTGTGGGCAACGGCAGCGGTCATCTGCATAAGGTAGAAGATGCGATTGGACGATCAAGCGCGGCGATAGCTTGCGACGAATCAGGCGGAGCCACCTCAGACCTCCCTGGATGGCAGGGGAAGGCCGTCGTCGCGCAGGACGATGTAGATTGCCGGAATGACCAGAACAGTAAGCAGGGTCGAAGATGCCAGACCGAACAGGAGCGAAATTGCCAGACCTTGAAAGATTGGATCGGTCAGAATTACGGCAGCTCCGATCATAGCGGCGGCGGCGGTCAGCACGATGGGCTTGAAGCGGATCGCGCCTGCCTCAAGCAGAACCTCGCGCAAGGACCGCCCCTCGGTCTGGCTGTGGCGGATGAAATCCACAAGCAGGATCGAATTTCTGACGATGATCCCGGCCAGCGCAATGAAGCCGATCATCGAGGTGGCGGTAAACGGAGCCCGGAACAGGATATGGCCGATGACGATGCCGATGAGAGTCAGCGGGATCGGCGTCAGAATGACCAGGGGCAGGCGAAAGCTTTTGAACTGGGCAACGACCAGTACATAGATGCCGAGAATGGCCACGCCGAAGGCTGCACCCATGTCGCGGAAGGTCACCCAGGTGATCTCCCACTCGCCGTCCCACAACACGGTCGGCCGACTCTCGTCGGTCGGCTGGCCGTTCATGCGAATGTCCGGCTCGGGGACGCCGTTCCAGTCGCCGTCGCGCAAGATACGATCGACCGCCATCATGCCGTAGATCGGGGCCTCATAGGCTCCGGCGAGCTCGCCCATAACCATGTCGACGTCGCGGCCGTCGCGGCGGAAGATGTGCGTCGAGCCGGGTTCCTGGCTGGCGGTGACGACTTCACCCAGGGCAACCAGCCGGCCGGTCTGGGACTGGGCCACCGGCATGGCCGCGAGGCCCTCGCCCCAGCTGCGCGAGGACTGCGGCAGGCGGACGGAGATCTCCAGCGGGTCACGGCCTTCCCCGCGGTGAGCATAGCCCACCACCTGGCCGCCCAGCGCCGCGCCGATCGAGTCATAGACCTCCCGGTCGGTCACGCGCAGCGCTTCGAGCCGGTCGCGGTCCGGGACGAGCCTCAGGCCGGGCCGGGGCTGGCCATAGCTGTCGTCGA
>Ga0075012_10001807_pt1 | contig 21427 bp, 30 predicted proteins | sample All_14_2_FD_71474 | JGI IMG/M metagenome (GOLD analysis project Ga0075012, IMG submission 71474) | Freshwater microbial communities in response to fracking from Pennsylvania, USA - Allegheny Zone_MetaG_DW_15 | ecosystem: Environmental > Aquatic > Deep subsurface > Groundwater > Drilled...
CACAGCACCACCCCGCCGCAGGCGATCATCACCACGACGAAACCGATCAGCGCCAGCGCCCAGCCGGGCTCGGTCTTCGGGGGAGGAGGCGAACCCGGTTCGCCTTGGGGGTAGCTCTGGGGGCGCATGACCGGCTCCGTCGTGGTGACGGGGCAGGTTCGTATATAGCGAACATAATTGTCAATCCATTTGTTCGGCATGGACGAACTAATGGGACGACAGATTCGGACGTAGTTTGCGGCGGCGTCCGTTGACTCGTTAACGATTGGCGGGCCTTGCTGAGTCGTTAACGGCAGTTGAGGGCGGGGGTGGCGTGTTACTTTTCGTTGTGCAGGCTTATCGGCGGGAGCTGGGCAATATGCGGCCCTCGACGCGACTTGAGTTCACGAGTGCGACCGAGGCGGAAGAGGTCGGCGCGGCCCTGGCGGGGTCCTATGCGGCTGTTCTTGTGTATGGATGCCGCGCAATTGACGGGGTCGAGGTCGCGGAGGATTTCGAGATCTTCTCGCGACATGGCGAGATTGACGAGGTGCTGGCGGCTTAGAGCCGCTGGCCGGTAAGTCTCAACCTTCACAGGCCGAGCGCTTCGTGCAAGTCTGCCGTGAACAATCGGGGGTTGAAGATGGGTAACGAGGGTGTTGGCTGGGTTCTGGTAGTGATCTGCTTGGCTATTTATTTCGCGCCGTCCATGGTGGCCTACGGACGCAGGCATAAGAACGCGGACGCTATATTCACCCTGGATCTCCTTTTGGGCTGGACCCTGATCGGGTGGGTCGCAGCCCTCGTGTGGGCCTTGACTGCGCAGACGGCTCAGGCGTCGTCGGCGCCAGCGGCCAAAGCCGCTACAGATCGCGCTTCAGAGATCGAGCGTTACGCGGCGCTGCACGAAAAGGGCATCCTGACCGCTGAGGAGTTTGCCGAGATCAAGGCAAAGCTCCTGGCCAGCGGCGACTGACCGCTAGGCCTCGGAACGTCGCAACTGCTGGACCAGCCCGGCGACGGCCGCACGGGCTTGGTCGTCAAGATCTTCAAAGCCCTCTGTCACGGCCAGCCAGTGTGGATCGGCTGCAAACGGATTGACGTCTAGCAGCCAGCCGGGCCTGACATTCAGCGCCTTTGCCATCGCGTCTATCGTATCGGCATTGAAACGCTGCGCCCGATTTCCCGTGCTGCGCAGCGCGCCGGTTTCCAGATCGCTGATCATGCCCTTGGTCAGGTCGACCTCGGAGGCGAGTTCTTCCAGCGTCAGGCCGCGATAGTCCCGCCACGCGCCAAGCCACCACCCGCTGCTGCTGCGGTAGCGATCATAGTCTGCTGTGCGCGGCTTTCGCGGGCGTCGGGCCATGTTCGTAGGGTACGAAACATTGACGTTGCGGTCGTTCCGCACATGACGAACGTTTCGTATTGGCAATAGGTTCGGCATGTGCGAACTATTCGCCATGGATATCGCAGCGCTTCGGGCTGAACTCGGGCTATCGCTAGGCGAGTTCGCAAAATTATTGGGCTTGGCCAGCAAGGGCTATGTCTCCCAGCTTGAGCGGGGCGAAGTGCGCTGCTCGGTGCCGGTGGCCCTGGCTCTTGAGCGGATTTCGGGCGGGCGCATCGACGCGGGCGAACAAAACGCCGACGTGGCCCTGGTGCGCCGGGCGCCCGAGATGGCGGACGCCGCCGCATGACCCCCGCCCTCATCCTGCCGCCCTGCGAGCCCGACGCCGTGGCCCGCGAAGGCGAAAACCTGCGCCGCGCGCGAACGGTGTTCGCCTCGCGCAAATCGATCGGCAGGGCCGTGGTCGGTTTCCATGCCGCCACCCTGCGGCAGGGCAGCGCAAGCGTCGTCCCTAAGCTCAAAACTCAATTCGGGGAGATGGCGGCATGACGTTCCGCCCGTTCAAGCGCCGCGAGCCCGGTTCGCTGCATGAGGCGCTGCAGAAGGCGATCGATGAACTGGGCGGGGCCAAGCGCGCCGCCGACCTGATCGACCGGGGGACGGACTGGCTGTATTCGGCCGCTGATCCCAATCGTGAGCGCGCCAAGGCGGCGCTGCTGAACCATGTCGAGCTGCGGACCCTGTGCCGGGCCGGTGCGACCGCCATAGCCATCGACATGGCGCACCAGGCGGGGGGTGAGTTTCTGCCGCCGCTGCCGCTGGCGGCGCCGGGGGCGATTCACGCGGCCCTGGCCAGCTATGTGACCGAAAGCCATCAGGTGATTTCCGAGGTGATCACGCGCGCCGCCGATGGCGTGTTTGACCGGCCTGACGCGCTGAAGGCCTTGCCGGAGATTGATGAGGCCCTGCGCGCGTTGATGGCGCTGCGGGCGCTGACGCTGTCGGTGATCGATGGCGGTGAGGTGCTGCGATGAGCCGGGTTGATCGTGCCCTATTGGCTGGGCGGCGCTCGCCCCGGCCCGCGGCTGTAGAAAACCGCAATGCTGGCCCGGCAGCTGGGGCACGCATATTCGGTTTTGTCTTGCCGTTGTCCGACGCGGTCTGGTTTCGCCTGCAGGATCGATTTCTTGTGCTGGCCGAAGCAGGGTGCGCAAAGCCATACGACTGGACTTGTCGGATCTTCCGTCGCCTGGCCGACGTGAGCGAAAGCGCCCGTACCGACCTCGGTAAGCGGATAGCGCTGGGCGTCTGCGACAAAGTTTTTGACGTCAACCAAGGCCTGTTCAAGAGCCTTTATGCGCTGGGTCAGCGCCGCTTCCGTCTGCACGGCCGTCATGACCTGGCTCTGTGCTTCGATGATCTGTCGCTGCAGATCGATGAGCTGGCTCTGGAATTTCGCCGAGGATGCGACGTCGACAAAGGATTTGGTGAGGTCGAAGGCGGCCTTGAGGCTTTCGAGCGCGGCGGCGGCTTCCAGCATTTCAGTTGCTCCGTGGGGTGTGTGAGAGCGCCCATGGATGCGCGAGTCGGCGGGGGCGGTCCAACCGCGCCCGCCGATGGCGCGGAGATCCGGCCATGACCGCGCCCCTGGACCCCGCCGCCCGCAAGGCCGCCGCGCGCCGCGCCTGGCTGGCCCTGACCGACCGTGCGGGCGCTCTGGCCGCCGCCGTGGTGGGCAGCGACGGCGAGGCGGCGACCGATGACCTGGACCTGCGCGGCGCGCTGCGGATGCTGGCCGAAGCGCCGTTTCCCAGTGAAGAGGCCAGTTCACAGCGGGCGGGCGATGCGTTCATCGCGGCCCTGCGCGCCCTGCTGGTGGCCGAGCGGCCCCGCCGCAAGGCGATCCTGGCCGAAGGGGTCAGGGCCACGGCGCGGGCCGTGAGCGAAGTGTTCGACGACGAGGCGGCGATGACGACCGCCATCTGGGCCACGCGCCTGGGCGCGAGGGGGTAGTGGCGTGAGCGGGGATCAGGTGATGACGGCGCGGGGACAGCGCCCGGATCAGCGTTTCGTGGCGGCTCAGCGGGCGCGCGGCATGTCTTGGGCGGCGATCGGCGGATTGATGGGCTGCGGTGTTCGGGCGGCTGAGGCGCGATATGGCGACGGCGCCACGGCAAGCCGCCGCAATGACCTGTGGAATCGCCACGCGCCTGAGGCTGAGGCCCTGACTCAGCTGCTGGACGAAGAGGGCGCGCCGGGCCTGGTGGGCGCGATCTATCTGGTGGTGCTGCACCGATGGCTGAGCGAGCGGGCCGGGCCTGCGGAACGCGCCGCGCTGGTGGCGTGGGATGCTCCGCTGGCCAATACGCTGACAGACCGGCCGCCGGTGACCGTTGTCCCGCCGCCGCCCGCCGAGGATTGGCGGGTGATCGGCCGCGAGGTGGCCGCCGATCACGACCTGACCCTGGCCGACATCATGAGCCGGGCCCGATCGGCGCGGGTATGTTTCGCGCGGCATGCTTTCTGGTGGCGACTGTGGATGCTGCGGCGCGGCGATGGATCGCGGCGCTTTGGGCTGGCGGGCATAGCGCGGATAGCGGGGCGGGATCACGCGACGGTGCGCGAGGGGCTGATCAAGCATGCCCGGCGCGAAGGCCTTGGCCTGGATGGCCTGTCGTGAGCGCCTCACGCGGCGCTGTGCGCCAGAACACCGCCGACCGATCGCACCGCGCGGCGCGCGATACGCACGACGATGATCCGCAGCGGGCGCTGTATCGGTCGCTCGACTATTTCCCGACCCCGCCCTGGGCGGCGCGGGCCGTGGGCGCGTTCGTGGCCGGGATCGATCCGGGCGCGGTGACCGTGGATGAACCGGCCTGCGGCGAGGGGCATTTCGCGCACGGTCTGAGCGACTATTTCCAGGTGCGGGCCAGTGACATTCACCCGTTCGGCTATGGCGCGGTGCGGGATTTCTTCGCGCCCTATCCGGCCGAACTGCAGCGCCCTGACTGGATCATCACCAATCCGCCTTTCGAGCCCGCCGTGCCCTTTCTAAAGCTGGCGCTGCAGCGCGCGCAGCGCGGCGTGGCGCTGCTGGTGCGGCTGGCCTTTGTCGAGAGCGTCGGCCGTCACGCGCTGCTGTTTGGTCCCGAAGGCGGGCTGACCTTCAAGGTGGTGTTTTCCGAGCGCGTGCCGATCGTGCTTGGCCGGTGGCATCCCGAGGATAGCTCGCCGGCGGCTTATGCGCTGTTTGTCTTCGTCAAGCGCCCGCTGGCCGACCAGTGGCCCGACGCGCCCCTGCTGCGCGCCTTCCCGCCCGGCACCCGCGACGCCATGACCAGGCCGTCCGACATGGCGTTCGCGAGGGCGGCGGCATGAGCGAGGGGGCGCTGATCTGGGTCGATGGGCTGACGGGGCTGGACGTCACCAGCAAGTTCATTCTGAACCGCATGGCCAGCTTTGCCGACATCGATGACTGCGTCTGGGTGCGCGTGGCCGACCTGGTGCAGCAGACCGGCGCCAGTGAGCGCACGGTGCAGTACCGGCTGCGCAACCTCGAGAAGGCGGGGCACATCAAGCGCACCGAGCGACTGCACCGGATCGGCACGCGGGTGATCCCGATCTATGAACTGCAGGTCGATCATGTGGTGGTCGCGGACGTTCTGAGGGACCGGAAAGACCGCCGAAACCGCGAGGCCGAGACCCGCGCTATGGGTGCAAGGCCTGCACCCATAGCTGACGCGGTTTGCACCCCTATGGGTGCAACTGTTTGCACCCCTTATGAGCCGATACGAGACTCTGAGTTAGCTGACGCTAACTCAACGCGGGCGCGCGCGCCTGAAGGCGTGGCCGAAGCGATCTGGGAAGGCTGGCCAGCAGCGGGCAGGGCGGCTTCCAGCCGTCGTCTGGTCGAGCGGGCGGTGCGGGATGAGCTGGCGGCGGGCGCCGACCCCGATCGCGTGCTGGCCGGGGCCACGGCCTATGCCGCTGATCGCAAGGCCTGGGGCTCATCTGGCCGCCCGCTGTCGCCGCACAAGTTCCTGACCGATGGCTGCTGGGAAACCCATGCGCCGGTCGCCAGCGCCGCAAAGGGCTCGGCGAGGGCGCGAACCGGGTTCGCCTGTGACCAGATCCGTGACGCCCTGGTGGCCGTCAAGGGCGCGCCGTGGGTGATCAGCTGGCTGGACCCGTGCAGCTTCGACGCGGCGTCCGGCGTCATCGATCCAGGGTCCAGCACCCGCGCCGCCAGGCTGCGCGAGCGGGACGTGCTGGCCATCCTTTCAGGGTTTCAGGTTCAGGTCAGGGAGTGCGGTTGATGGGTGCGGCAATGGCGGCGATTGAGGTTCAGGCGGGCGATCTTCCGGTGGTGGCCCAGCGTTGGGGCGTGGTGACCAGCCATCCGCATGCCGAGCGACTGGCCAAGGAAAACCTCGAGAACCAGGGGTTCGAAACCTATCTGCCGATGATGATCCAGGCGGGCAAGGCGACCAAGACGACGCCGAACCCGGCCCCTGTCGTCCGGCCGTTCCTGCCGGGCTATCTGTTCGTTGCCATCAATCCGACGATCGATCGCTGGCGGTGCCTGTTCTCGACGCGCGGCGTGCGGTCGCTGATCATGGCTGGCGTGCGCCCTGCTCTGGTTCAGGACGCCGAGCTGCAGGTGATCCGTAACTTCGAAGAGGGTGGGTTTATCAAGATGATGGATCCTGACAACGCCCCGCGCAGCTTCGAGAAGGGTCAGAAGGTGCGCATCAATGACGGCGGCGCCTTCCATGGCTTCGAGGCGCTGTTTGAGCAGTACCTTGACAAGAATCGGTGCGAGGTCCTTGTTACGGTCTTCGGTCGTCTGACCGGCGTCACCTGCACTCCGCTCGCATTGAAGTGAGCCGGAGTGCGGTAGCCGTTACAGACCTTGGCCTTTCCGCCCTCCTGGACATCGTGATGCTGACCCGCCGCTGAACGCGGACCCTGTTCGCTGCTGCGCCCGTCATGGCCCCAAGCCGTGGCGGGCGTTTCGCGTTCTAAGGATAGGACGGCCTTCACCGGCGCCCTGCGGTTCTCCCCCGCGTGTCGACTTGTCGGAGGCGTGGCCCTTGCCGATCATGCCTCCGACCTTTCGCCCGCCAACCCAGCGCACCAAGTTGGAGCGCGCGCGCGAAAGCGACAGCAGGCGCGGAAGCGCCCGTGAGCGTGGTTACACCACTGCCTGGGACAAGGCGGCGCGCGGCCATCTGCGTAGCCATCCGCTCTGCCGCTACTGCGAACTGGGCGGGCAAACCGTCAAGGCCGACCTTGTCGATCACCTTTACCCGCACAAGGGCGAACAGTGGCTGTTCTGGTTCAAGCCATTCTGGATCGCCTGCTGCGAGCCCTGCCACAACAGGTTCAAACAGCGCATCGAACGCGCCGGCCTGATCGCCCTCGACACCCTCGCCGAACAGCTCGGCCTGCCCAGTCTCGCGGTGGCCCGCCGCAGCGGGGGAGGGGGTGGGTAAATCGCTCAAACCCTTCGGGTCCCGGACCGCCGTGTTAACGCAACACAAGTTTGAGCGAGTTCCGGCCATCTTTTTTTCCGGAGGCTTCAATGCCAGGCCCGCGTCCTAAGCCTGCAGCTATCAAGGCGCAAAAAGCCGCGGTTCGCAGCAAGCGCCAGGCGCCCGCTCCAACCGCAGAGACGGCGGCCGGTCAGGTTCGCGTAGCGGCTCCGAAGCATCTCAAGGGCAAGGCCTTGGAAGAGTGGAACCTGCGCGCGGCTGACCTGGCCGCGCTGAAGCTGTTGACCAAGGTCGATGCCGGGGCCTTCGCCCGGTACTGCCAGAACGTTTCGCGCTGGTGGGGCATGATGGAAACGCTGGGCAAGGAAGGCGAGACCTATTCGGTCCAGTCTTCGCACGGCAAGTATATCCGCCCGCACCCGCTGGCCGCGCGCGCCGATGCGCTTGAGAACCGGCTGATCGCTCTGGAAGATCGGTTCGGCCTGAACCCGGCCGAACGTCAGCGGATCATGCAGGCTCGCGCCCAGGGCGGGTTCAGCGGCGACCTGTTTGACGAGCCCAAGGCGACGGAGAAGAGCGAACCCGGTTCGCCTGCAGCCCCCGCCGCCGCATCGTCCAGCCCGGTTGGCCTGCTGAACTGACATGGCGGCCAAGCGAAAGTGGGCTGAGCCGCCACGGCCTGACGCTCTGAAGCGGTTCCCGGCCGCCTGGTGGGATGGCGACACCGGCGTCTGGCGCGACGGCGAGTTCTGGTACGATGAGGCCAAGGCCGACAAGGCCGTGCGGTTCTTTGCCGAACACCTCTGCCTGACCGAGGGCGAGTGGGCGGGAAAGCCGTTCATCCTGGAAGGGTGGCAGGAACACGATATCGTTCGGCCGACCTTTGGCTGGATGCGCGCCGATGGCCGGCGCCGCTTTCGCCGGGTTTTCGTCTGGGTGGCCCGAAAGAACGGCAAGACCGAACTGGCGGCCGGGATCTCGCTGCTAATGCTGCTGGGCGATGCAGAGCCCGGCGGGCAGGTCTTCTCGATTGCGGCCGAAAAGGACCAGGCCTCGATCGTGTTCAACAAGGCGGCCATGATGGTCGCCTATTCGCGGACTCTGGGCGCCTATATCGAGTGCCTCAAAACCTCGATCTACTGCCCGCAGCTGAACGGTTCGATGCGCCCGCTGTCGGGGCGGCCGGCCGGCAAGCACGGCCTGAACATGTCGGGCCTGATCGGCGACGAAATCCACGAATGGCGCAATGGCGACCTTTACACCTTCATTCACGACAGCGCCGCCGCGCGCCGCCAGCCGCTTGAGGTCCTGATCAGCACGGCCGGGGTGAAGGGCACCCACGGCGAAGAAGTTTGGGGCGAGTGTCAGGCCATTCTGGCCGGCGAGATCGATGCGCCCGACACCCTGGTGGTGGTCTATGCGGCCGATCCCGACGACGACTGGACCAAGCCCGAGACCTGGGCGAAGGCCAATCCGAACCTGGGTGTGTCGGTCAAGCCTGACGCCCTGGCCGACGCCTGCCGCGAAGCCCAGCAGCTGCCGCGCCTGGAAAACGACTTCAAGCGCTACAAGCTGAACATGTGGACTGAGCAGGCGGTGCGCTGGCTGCCGATCGACGGTGTTGACGATCAGGGCCATCGCTTCGGCTGGGATCATTGCGCAGGGCCGGTCGACTGGAAGGATCTGGAAACCAAGCTGCTGGGCAAGCGCTGTTTCGGCGGGCTGGACCTGTCGGCGGTGCAGGACCTTTCGGCGCTGGTCTGGTGGTTCCCGGTGCAGGACGGCCTGGACACCCCGGCCTGTCTGGCGCGGTTCTGGAAACCGGCCGACCTGATCAAGGAGCACACGCGCCGCGACAAGGTCCCGTATGACCGCCTGGTTGAGCAGGGCGCGCTGCTGACCACGCCGGGCAATGTGATCGACCATGAGGCGATCCGCGCCCGGGTGATCGAAGACGCCACCAAGTTTCAGGTGGCGTTCCGTGACCAGAAGCGAGAGGCCCATCAGGGCGGCCTGGCCATCGACCGGTTCGACGCCAGCGAGACCTATGTGCGCCTGAACGGCGAGGGCCTGCCGGTCGTGCTGTATGGCCAGGGCTTTGTCAGCATGAGCGGCCCGGCCAAGTCGATCGAGCGGCATGTGCTGAGCAACGGCTTCCATCACGGCGGCCATCCCTTGTTGCGCCGCCACGCCCAGGCGGTCGCCATCGAGATCGACGCGGCCGGCAATATCAAGCCCAGCAAAGACAAGTCGACCATGCGCATCGACGGCATTGTGGCCCTGTGCATGGCCGAAGGTATCGCCGCCAAGGGCAGCGTCAGCGTCCCGATGGTTTCACCCTGGGACAACCCGGAATTTAGCCTTTTGGGGGCCCGATGAAGCTGTTTGGCCTTGATCTGCGCCGGACCCAGCCGCCCGTGGCTGAGGTTCGCAATGCCGAGAACCCGGCTGTGCCCGTCAGCGCGAGCAATTTCCTGCAGCTGATGGGGGTCGATGGCGGCAAGGTTCCGGCCGTGACGCTGGAAAGCGCGCTGCAGGTGCCGGCCTTCGCGGCCGGTGTGGCGTTCCTGTCGCGCAGCCTGGCCAATCTGCCCCTGCATGCCTATCGCTCACTGGGCGATGCAGGCTCGGAAAAGGTCGGCGGGCCGCTGCAGCGGGTGCTGAACGAGGCGTTCAGCAGCGAGTGGGGCAGCTTTGCCGCCCGCCAGTATCTGTGGCAGCAGGTCTTCACGGTGGGCCGTGGCCTGGCCTGGATTGAGCGCAGCGGCACCGGCATCGCGGCGATCTGGCCGATGGATGCAACCAAGACCACCGTCAAGCGCGTCGCGACTCGCAAGGTCTATAACTATGACGGCAAGAGCTATGCCGCCGCCGATGTGATCGACGTGCCGTTCATGCTCAAGCCTGACCAGCTGGGCGTTCACAGCCCGCTGCGCATGGGGGCCAAGGCCCTGGGCCTGGCGCTGGCGATGAATGACTATGCGTCGGGCTTTTTCGCTGGCGGCGGCGTTCCGCCGCTGGCGCTTGTTGGGCCCATGCCGGCTGGTGCTGAGGCGGTGAAGCGCGCCCAGGCCGACATCCGCAACGCCATCGACGCAGCCCGCAATCAGAATGAGCCGATCTTTCCCATCCCGCACGGCTATGAACTGAAGGCTGTCGGCCTGGATCCTGACAAGGGGCAGATGACCGAGGCGCGGCGGTTCTCGATCGAAGAGATCGCCCGCATCCTGGGCCTGCCCCCGGTGTTCGTGCAGGACCTGACCCACGGCACGTTCAGCAATACCGAGCAGCAGGACCTGCACCTGGTCAAGCATGTGCTGGCCCAGTGGGCCAAGGCGCTGGAAGAGGAACTGAACCTGAAACTGTTCGGCGCGGCCAATAACCGCCGCTTTGTCGAACACAGCATGGACGGCGTGATGCGTGGCGACTTCAAGTCGCGGATCGAGGGCATGGCCCGCGCGGTGCAGTCGGGCCTGCTGACCCCAAACGAGGGCCGACAGCTGGACAATCGCAAGCCCCTGGCCGGCGGCAATGTGCTGCTGATCCAGGGCGCAACGGTGCCACTGACCCAGGCCGGCGCCAACAAGACCACAGCCAACATCGGAGAGGCGAATGACCCGGGAAACGCGGACCCTATCGCGCAGGCTTGAGGTTCGCGCCGGGGAATCCGGCCGCACCATCGTCGGCTATGCCGCCGTGTTCAACAGCCAGACAGTGATCGGTGAGAACTATCAGGAGATCATTGCGCCGGGCGCGTTCGCCAGTGCGATGGGCGCCGATGTGCGGGCGCTGTTTGATCACGACAGTGGCCGGGTGATCGGCCGCACCACGGCCGGCACCCTGCGCCTGCGCGAGGACGCCACCGGCCTGGCCGTCGAGATCGATCTGCCCGACACCAGCGACGGCCGCGACCTGGGCGTGCTGATCGAGCGCGGCGACATCACCGGCATGTCGTTCGGCTTCAACGTCACCAAACAGGGCTGGGATGAAACCGGCCCTATCCCGACCCGCACCATTCAAGCGGTCGATCTGCATGAGGTGAGCGTGGTGGCCTTTCCGGCCTATCCCGACACCGCGATCGCCCTGCGCAGCCTCGATGAGGCCCGGCGCGAACGCCGCAAGCACAATTTCAGCGCCGCCGCCCAGCGTGTGCGCATGAAGGTTTCCCTGGACCTGAGGTCCCGGAGGTAGGCCAGCGCTCCCGCGCCACGCCGAACACCGCCGCCGCGCTTTCCGCGTCGGCGTGACATCGCTCAGAAATGGAGATCCCCATGAGCACCCTGAAAGAACTGCGGGAGCGCCAGGCGCAAGTCGTCAGCGAAGCCCGCGAACGCCTGGACCTGGTCACCGCCAACACCGACGAAAGCCGCGCCGCCGAGCTGGAAGCCTCGCACGACAAGGCCATGGCCGAGTACGACAAGCTGGATGGCATGATCACGCGCGCCGAGCGCACCGAAGCGGCCGAGCGCCGCGCTGAGGAAGTCCGCGCCCGTCAGCGCCCGATCCCGGGTGACGGCGAGTCGCGCGGCGACCAGGGCGCCGCAGTCGAGTATCGCAAGGTGTTCGCCAAGGTGGTCTGCGGCGTGCAGGTCGGCGACCTTGAGCCCGAAGAACGCGCTGTCCTGCGCGCCGGCGTCGCGGCGTTTGAGCAGCGCGCCCAGTCGGTGGGCACGGCCTCGGCCGGCGGCTATACGGTTCCGACCGAGCTGGCGGGCTTCATTGACCGGGCCATGAAGGCCTGGGGTCCGATGTATGACCAGGACATCTGCACCACGATCACCACCTCGAGCGGCAGTTCGCTGAAGGTGCCCACGGTCGACGACACGGCCGTCGCCGCTGAAGCCCACACCGAAAACGCGGCCCTGACCGACGACGGCGGCAAGGACGTGACGTTCGGCCAGAAGTCGCTGGACGCCTATGCCTTCGACACCGAGTTCGTAAAGTGGTCCTGGGAACTGAACGACGACTCGATCTTCAGCATGGAAACCCTTCTGGGCGACCTGCTGGGCGAGCGTCTGGGCCGCATCGCCAACGCCCAGCTGACCGTCGGCACCGGTTCCTCGGCGCCCAACGGCATCGTCACCGCCTCGGCCCTGGGCAAGACCTCGGCCGCCGTCGCGGCGATCACGACTGACGAGCTGATCGACCTGCTGCATTCGGTCGACCCGGCCTATCGCCAGTCGCCCAAGGCGCGGTTCATGTTCAACGACTCGACGCTGGCGGCCATCCGCAAGCTGAAGGACGGCCAGGGCAACTATCTGTGGCAGATGGGCGATGTGACGGCCGGTCAACCCGGCACGCTGCTGGGCTATCGCTACAGCATCAACCAGGCCATGGACTCGCTGGCCGCCGCCAAGAAGGTCGTTCTGTTCGGCGACTTCGGCAAATACTACGTCCGCAAGGTCGGCGCGCCGGTCATCGGTGTGCTGCGCGAGCGGTTCTGGCCGGACATGGGCATTGCCGGCCTGATCCGCTTCGACGGCGAAATCGGCCAGGCCGGCGCGGTGCGTCACCTGATCACCGCTGCGTCCTAAGCCCTCGCGGCTGACCTGAACGGAGGGCAGGGGCGAACCGTGTTCGCCTCTGCCCTTTCGGAGGACTGATCCATGAAAATCAAGATGACCACGGGCCTGTCGGGCCCTGACTATTCGCTGTCGCCCGGCGATGTGCGCGACTTTCCGGCCGCTGAGGCCCGGCGTCTGATCGAGGCCGGCTATGCTGTGCCCGATGCGGGGCCGCGCAAGGAACGCGCCGTCGAGAAACCTGCCGCCGAGAAGCGCGGCTGATGTGGCGCTCGCCCATCCTGGTGACGGCTGCGGGATCGCTGGCGGTCACGGTTGCCCAGGCCCGTGATGAACTGCGCGTTGATGGCGAAGCTCATGACACGCGGCTGGCGCGCTATATCGAGGCGAGCGCCAGTCACGTCGAGGCCGTGACGGGCCTGCGCCTGGTGACCCAGACGGTCGATCTTGTCGCCACTTCGTGGGGCGACATGGGCCGTTTGCCGCTGGCGCCGGTGCAGTCGATCACGTCGGTGGGCTATGTCGATCCTGACGGCGCTTCGCAGGTATTGAGCGGCGCGGCCTATGTGGCGCGGCTGACCGGCCTGCAGCCAGGGCTGAGCCTGGCGCATGGCGCATCCTGGCCGGCGACGCGCCTGGATTCCGACATCACCCTGCGGGCCGTCGTCGGCTATGGCGCTGCCGGCGCCCAGCCCGGCCCGATTGTTTCGGCCATCCTGCTGATGGTTCGGGCCCTGAACGACGAAGGCGTGATCGACGGCGTGCGGGCCACGGTCGATGACCTGCTGGTCAACTACCGCACGTTTGCGGTGTCGTGATGCTGGCCTCGGGTTCACTCGATCGCCGCGTCACCCTGCTGCAGCGGCAGATCAGCAAGGGCGCGCTGAACAGCGACGTCGAGGCCTGGCCGGAGTTCGGCACGGTCTGGGCCAGCTACAAGCCGGTCAGTGACGGCGAGCGCATGCGCTCGGCTGAGGTGGCCGCCACGATTGAAGCGCGCTTTCAGATCCGGTGGTCGGAGGGCGTGAGCGTGATCGATCCGACCTGGCGGCTGCGGTTTGCTGGCCGCGACTGGGATGTTGTGGCGGTCAAGGAAATTGGCCGCCACGAGGGCATCGAGATCAGCGCCGCCGCGCGCGCCGATCGGGTGGCGTCGTGAAGGTCAGTTTCACGGTCGATATGGAAGGCTTCCGCGACCTCGACGCGGCCTTGGGCGACATGAAGAAAAGCACGGCCAAGGGCGTGATGCGCCGCGCGCTGATGCAGGTTGGCCAGCCTATCGCTGAAGACTACGCCTCGCATGTGGCGGTCGACAGCGGCGCCCTGCGCGACAGCGCCGGGGTCGGCACGAAGCTGACCCGTCGTCAGGCCCGGCTGGCCCGCAAGGCCGAAGGCCGATCGTTCGTTGAGGTGTTCGTTGGCGCGGGCGGTCTGCCGCAGGCGACCCTGGAGGAGTTCGGCGACGAGTTCACCGCGCCCCGGCCGCGCCTGCGCGAAGCCTGGGATCGCGGCTGGCGCAAGGCGCTGGACAGCCTGGCCGAAATCCTTTGGGCGGAAATTCGCAAGACGCTGGACCGCGCCGAGAAGCGCGCCGCCAAGCGGCTGGCCAAGATGGGGCTGCGCTAGATGGAACAGGCGCTGATCGATCTGCTGCTGGCGACGGCCCCGATCACCGATCTGATCGACGATCGCCTGACGCCGGGTGTTCGCACCCAGGGCGCGGCGCTGCCGGGTCTGGTGATGAATCTGTTTCCGGCTGAGCGCGGCTATTCCCATCAGGGCGACGATGGCCTCGTGCGGGCCCGGGTGCAGCTGGACGCCTATGCCGACAGCTATGTCAGCGCCAAGGCGCTGGCCGATGCGGTCATGACGCGGTTGTCGGGGTTTTCAGGCGTGGTCGGCGATCGCCGGCTGGTGATCCTGGAAGCCCGCGAGGAAACCAGCTTCGACCACAGTTCACCCGACCACACGCATCGTCGGTCGATGGATTTCACCGTCTGGTCGCGCGCGGCCTGAGACTTTCAACCCCGGAGAAAATACCATGACTGGAGCCGTTCACGGTTTCGGCGTTGTCGTCAAACGCCTCAGCGCCCCTGACACCTATACCAGCATGGGCGAGCTGGCTGATATTTCCATCCCGACCCTGACCCGCGAGGTGAAGGACGCCACGCACCACGGCAGCCCGGATGGGTATCGTGAGTATATGCCCGCCCTGCGCGATGGCGGTGAGGCTACCCTGACCCTGCACTACCCGGTGGGTGGCCTGCATGCAGCTGGGGCCATGACCGACTTCGCAGCGAATGCGGCGAACGACTATCAGATCATCATGCCGGGCGCTGTTGGCGAAACCGTCGACTTTACCGGCCTGATCACCGAGATCAGCCCGGCCTCGCCACTGGATGACAAGATGGTTTATACCGTCAAGATCAAGTCTTCCGGCAAGCCTGTTTGGGCTGCGACGGCCTGATGAGCCGCCCGAGCATCAATCCCTCGGCGCATGGGGTGGTGCCGTTCACCGCTGACGGTCAGTCCTGGCGACTGGTCGTCAGCATGAACGCCCTGTGCCTGATCGAGGCGCGGGTTTCCGACGCCGAAGAGGTGACCAAGCTGCTGACGGGCGCCGACGCCAGCTTTGCTACGGTGCGCACCGCGTTCTGGGCGGCGTTGTCGGATCATCACCCCGATCTGACGCCGGAAGACGTGGGCCGCATCCTGGATCATGTGGGCCTGCAAAAGGCCGGCGCCCTGCTGGCCACGGCGCTGATGTCGTCGCTGCTGATGGTGGAGCCCGGCGCCGAAAACCCTCGGGTGGCGCGTCGGGTGAAGCCCGTTGGGACTGGGACAAGCTTTTCGGCCAATGGGTCGAGCTGGATCTCCCGCCTGATGGATTCTGGTTTCAAACGCCGCGCCGCCTAGACCAGATCTTCCGCGCCAAGGTCCGGGCGCGGGAACGCCAGCACGATGAGCGCATGCACCTGGCCTATCACGTCGCCGTGCTGGGCCGGGTCAGGGACATGCCGAGCTTTGACAGCCTGACCGCCAAGGCCCTGGCCACGCCGCCGCCGCCGCCGCCCAAAAGCCTGGATGAAATGCGCTCGCGGATTGCGGCCTGGCTTGGCCATCCTGGCCTTCAACCGTCCGACATTCAGCCAAAGGAGACCTGATGGCATCGTCGATCATCGGCGCCCTGCGCGCTGTTCTGGGCCTGGATACCGCGCAGTTTGAAAGCGGGGCCGACCGTGCCAAGGCCAAGGCGGGCGGCCTGAAAGCGGCGCTGATGTCGACCGCGTCCAGCCTTGGCCCTCTGGTGTCCGGCGCGGCGCTGGCGACCGTGGCGGTCAACGCCTTTGCGGTCGGCATGCGGCTGGCGGCGGAGGCGGCGGCGTTCGCCGATGATCTGGCGGCGCAGTCCTACAAGCTGGGCGTTTCGGCGGAGTATCTGCAGTCATTCAATTTCGCCGCGGGCGAAAGCGACGTGCCGGTTGATAAGGCCGCCGACGCCCTGATGGGGCTTTCGGCGGCGATCGGGGCGCTGCAGAGCGGCATCGGCGACGGCAAGATCCGCAAGGCCATGGAGGCCCTGGGGATCAGTCAGGGCCAGATCGACAGCTTCAAGTCGGTGGAAGACGCCCTGCCAGTGATCGCCGACAAGATCTCGCAGCTGGGCACGGTGACCGAGCAACTGCAGTTCGCCAAGAAATTCGGCATCGAGGCGCTGCTGCCGCTGCTGAAGCAGGGCAGCACCGGCATTGCTGAGATGATGCAGAAATCGCGCGACCTGGGCATGGTGCTGGGCGACGAAGTCATCACGCGCCTGACCGACATGAGTCGGGAAATGGAAATCGCCGATGAGCGGTCGAGGTTGGCCGGCCTGTCGTTCGGCGCCAACTTCACGCCGGCCCTGGTGGCGATGAAGAACGCTGCGGCCGATGCTGTGAACTGGCTCGCCAGCTTTGTCGATCAGTTCAATCGCCTTGAAGACCGCTCTGAGGCGACCCTTCGAAAGCAGGTCGAAAACGCCAAGGCGTGGCGAAAATTCTACAACGAAAAGGGCAATGAAGGCGCTGCAGCCAAGGAATTTGCGCGCGAGGTCGAGGCTACGGAAATGCTGATGCGGCTAGAGGCCGCGAAGAAGGCCGCAGAAAAGAAGGGCCGCCCGTCCGCCGGCGAGCTTCCTGAGCCCCTGCGGCCAACAGCGTCAACTTCCTCTGGCCGCTCCCGATCGTCGCCGGGTGGCGGGAGGGCCGAAGAAAGCTGGGCTGAGATGTTCGGGCGCGTCAAGGAAGACGCGAACCGGGTTCGCGACGAGGAGTTTGCGAAGGCCTTTGCCAAGACGGTCATCGATCCCAAGAGCCTGCAGGAGCCGGTCGGCAGCGCTGTGCTTCAGGGCATTCAGGATCGCATGGCCGATGTGCGCGCGGAGTTCTCGGACGCCATCTATAACGCCACGCGCAATGGCCTGGATGCGCTGCGATATGGCGGCCTGAAGGGCTTCACCAACTTCCTGGCAGACAGCTTCGCCCGGGCGATGAACGACCGGATAGCGCAAAGCGTTGCGGGGCTGTTCGACGGCAAGTCGGCCGGCGGCGGAACCATGAGCTTTCTGCGGTCGCTGGCGGGGTTTGACACCGGCGGTTCGTTTCAGGTCGGCGGTGTCGGCGGCACCGACAGTCAGCTGCGGATGCTGCGGCTTTCGCCAGGTGAGAACGTCTCGATCACGCGGGGCAATGACGGCGGCGGCCGGGCGACCCAGATCTTTCAGATCAATGCCCAGGGCGCGGTGCTGGCTGAGGGTCTGATTGCCGAAATGCAGTCGATCGGCATGCAGGCGGCCGTTGGCGGCGCGACGGGCGGCGCAAGCCTGGTTGAGCAGCGCCTGGCGCGGCGAGGAAGGCACAGCTTTCGATGAGCATCACCCTGCCCACAAGCCCCGGCGCGGCCGATCTGACGGCGCGGCTGATCGATTTCGGCGGCGAGATTTCGTCGGCCCTGGGCGCGGGAACCGTGCGGGTCAATCGCCTCGGCAATCGCTGGGCGTTTGATGTGCGGACGCCGCCGCTGGCGGGCGCGCAGGCGCGGGCCTGGTGCGCGGCCCTGGCCTCGGCCAGGACGGCGGGGGCCTTGTTTGCCCTGACCCAGCCGGGTCTGGATGTCGGTTCGCCCGGCACGCCCCTGGTCAAGGGCGCCGGTCAGACGGGTTCGGTGCTGGTGATCGACGGACTGGCCAGCAGCTATGGCCTGAAGGCCGGCCAATGGATCAGCCTGATCAGCGGCGGCCGCCGCTATGTGCATCAGGTTGCCGCCGACGTCACCGCCGTATCGGGCGAGGCCTCTGTGCCGATCACGCCGATGTTGCGGGTTTCGCCCGCCGACAACGCCACGGTCGAGGTGGCGGCGCCCATGGTTGAGGGCTTCCTGGGCGGCGCCGAGGTGAGCTGGACCGTCGACGCCGCCGGCCACGCCGGGCTTGGCTTTACCATCACCGAGGCGGCCTGACCCCATGGCCCTGACATCCGAGATGCAGGCGGCCCTGAGCGGGCCGGTTCTGACCCTGTTCTACGCCCTGCGCATCACCCTGCCGTCGCACACGGCGCGGATGGTCGATGGCGCGGCGGCGGTGAACTGGGATGGAACCCTCTGGACCGGCAGCGACACGCTGTTTGGAAGGCTGGACTCTGGCGAGCTGGGCGACGACGGCGTCGCGCTGGAAGCCCCGACCCTGAGGCTGACCTTCATTCCGCCCGACAGCAGCGCCGCCGCCGCGCTGTGCGCGCCCGCCAATCAGGGCGCGGTTGTCGAGCTTTACGAGGGGTTGATCGATCCGGTGACCGGCGTGGCCGTGCCGGATCCTGATCTGAAGTTCATCGGCGAGTGGGACATCGCCACCCTGAAGGTCGGGCGCGGATCGCGGCGGGTCGAGGTTGACGTGGTTTCGGCCTGGGATCGGCTGTTTGACCAGGAAGAGGCCGTGCGCCTGTCCGACGCCTTTCACCAGGCGGTCGCGCCGGGAGAACTGGCGTTCTCGCTGATCACCAGCGTGACGCAGCCGCTGATCTGGGGGGCGGATGCGCCGCGCCCGGTGACCCAGGCGGTCAATGCCGCCGTCAGCGATAGCGGCGGCTATCTGACGGGGTTCAAATGACCGCCAAGCGCGAGTTCATGACGCGGGTCAGCGCCGCCCAGGCCAGCTTTGACCGGTTCGACGGCGTGGCCTTTCGCTGGTCGTCGAACGACTGTGTGCGCCTGGCCGCCTTCACGCTGCGCAAGATGGGCCACAAGCCCGCCCTGCCGAAAGCCGGGGCCTATGGCTCGCTGCTGGGCGCGCGCAAGGCGCTGGCCGCCGCCGGATTCGACAGCCTGGAAGCGGCGCTGGATGCGATGGGCCTCGAGCGCATTGCGCCCGCCGCCGCCCTTCCGGCCGATATCGTGGCGCTGCCCGGCGAGGGGGGCTGGCCGGCCCTGACCGTGGCGATCGGCAATGGCCGGGTGCTGGGCTTCATGGGCGGGCGAGGCGGCGTGATGCAGCCGCGCGACTATGTGTGTGCGTGGAGGGTGCCTTGCCTCAAGTCATAGCGGTTGCCGCGACCTGGGTGGCCACGGCGGCGACGGCGGTGGCGGCGGCGGCTGTGCCGACCCTGACCATCGGCCAGTCCCTGGCCATCGCGACGGTGGCCAATGCAGCGGCGCATGTGGCGATCAGCACCGCACTGTCGGTCGCGGCCGCCGCCCTGACCAAGCCGAAGGTTTCGGCCGCCAGCGGCGTGCAGACCGATGTGCAGCTGAACCCGCAGTCGCCGGTGCCCTATGTGATCGGGCGCACCAAGGTGGGCGGCCAGGTGGTCTATCAGACCACGACCGGGGCCAAGAACAAGTATCAGCTGTTTTACCGGGTGCTTTCGGGCGGCGGGCCGATCGAGGCGTTCGAGGCGTTCGAGGGCAATGGCGCGGCCATCAGCTTCGGCACGGATGGCGGCGAGGGCGCCAGCGGAACCTATCAAAACCGGCTGTGGATGAAGCGGGCCCTGAACGCCGGCGCGGCGGCCTATGGCGGCCTGCGGTTTACCGCGACGGGAACCAAGGACACACCCGCCGACCATGGCGGCAATCCGCCCGAATGGACGACGGCGCACCAGGCCAGTGACTATGCGATGTCGCTGGTGGCCTATGAGTATGATTCCGCCAAGTTCAGCGGCGGGCCTCTGAAGCCGGGCGACATCCTGAAAGGCGCGCGGGTCTATGATCCGCGTCTGGACAGCACCTATCCGGGCGGCTCTGGCGATCACCGCTGGGCAGATCCCGGCGACGCGGCGGCCTTTTCGGCGGCGCGCGAAACCTGGACGTGGAGCGAAAACCCCTATCTGCACGCCCTGACCTGGGTGCTTGGCCGCTGGTCGCGAAAGGGCGATGAGCCCTATCGCCGTGTGCTGGGAATTGGCGCGTCGATCGACATGGTGCTGGTCGACCAGTTCGTCGAGGGCGCGAACGTGGCCGACGCCAATGGCTGGACGCTGGGCGGCCAGGTGCTGAGCAGCGACGGCAAGTGGGAAGTGCTGATGGGCATGCTGCAGGCGGGGGGCGGCGAGCCCATGCGCCTGGGCGCCAAGATCGGCTGCTTTGTCAGCACGCCGCGCGTCTCGATCGCCACCCTGGCCCGCGCCGATTTCGGCGACGGCGATATCGCCATCCCGTCCAGCGCCGTGCGCCGCGACCGGATCAACCGGGTGATTCCGCGCTATCGCAGCGAGGCGCACAGCTGGGAGATCGTGCCGGCCAGCCCGGTGCTGGTGGATGAATATGTCACCGCTGACGGCGGCGAGCGGACCCGCGAAATGGACCTGCCCTATGTGCAGGACAAGGACCAGGCGGCCCAGCTGGCGGCCCTGGCCATCGTCAATGCCCGCGAGTTCGGCCCCGGCAATCTGCCGCTGAAGCCCAAGTGGATGGGTCTGAAGCCGGGCGACTGCGTCACGATCAACGAACCCGAGCTGAACCTGAGCGGTCAGCTGGTGACCATTCGGTCGCGGTCGCTGGATATGGCCACGGCGGCGCGCCAGATCACCTTCATGTCGGAAACGGCAGAGAAGTACGACTATGTGCTGGGGCGAACCGGGTTCGCCCCGCCTGTGCCCAGCCTGACGGCGGCCGATCTGACACCCGATGCGCCCGACACCGACGACTGGGTGGCCACCGGCGCGACGCTGACCGACAACGGGGTCAGCATTCCGGCGATCGTCATTGTCGGCGAGATGGCTGACCCGCATGTGGTGGCGCTGCTGGTGCGGTATCGTCCGGCGGGCGCGACTGACTGGACGTCGGCGCCGGCCGTCGAGCTGGTATTTGACGAAGAGGTCAGGCTTGAACTAACGGGGCTGACGCCGGAAACGACCTATGAGCTAGAGATCGCTTTCCGGTCGGTGCGGGGCGTGGCGTCGGCCTGGACGGCGCTCGCCGACGTGGTGGCCGGTTCATATGCGTTCGCCACCCTGGGCACGGCCGATGGTCTGCTGACGGTCTATTATCAGACCAGCGCCCCGACTGCGCCTGAACGTGGCGATGTGTGGTTTGATACCGACGCCGGAAATGCGCCCTATCAGTGGGACGGCACGGCCTGGATCGACGCGAGCGACAACGCCGCCGTGCAGGCGATCCAGTTCGCGACGGCGGCCCAGGCGACGGCCAATAGCAAGATCCTGACCTTCTATCAGACGGCTGAGCCAACCGCGTCGGGCGTGGGTGACCTTTGGGTTGACACCGACGACGGCAACCGCCGGGTCTATCGCTGGAATGGTTCGTCCTGGCTGGTCATTGCTGACCAGACCGGCTTCAACACGGCGGCAGCGATCACGGGGCAGGGCGCTCTGGCGACCCTCAATCAGGCGGCCTGGGCAACCCAGATCACCGGGACCGGCAAGCCGGAAGACTACGCGACCAAGAGCCTGGTCACGCGCTCGATCGGCTCGCCTTCATCGCCGGGCGTCAATGACATCTGGGTTGCGCTGGACGGCGGCGGAACGCCGGTGGCGGTCTATGCCTGGACCGGTTCGGCCTGGGTCAAGGGCGCTGACACGACGCTGTTCTTTACG
>Ga0075012_10001809_pt1 | contig 21416 bp, 15 predicted proteins | sample All_14_2_FD_71474 | JGI IMG/M metagenome (GOLD analysis project Ga0075012, IMG submission 71474) | Freshwater microbial communities in response to fracking from Pennsylvania, USA - Allegheny Zone_MetaG_DW_15 | ecosystem: Environmental > Aquatic > Deep subsurface > Groundwater > Drilled...
ATTTGAAAATGCCCGAGCTTAGTGGGTTTGAGGCCATAAAAGAAATTCGTAGGGTAAGTCCAAAAGTCCCAATAATAGTTCAAACCGCACACGTATTCAACGACGAGAAAGTTTTGTGTAGCGCAATGGGCTGCAACAACTTTATATCGAAACCCGTAGATGTAAATGTTCTATTTGGCGCCTTAATTCAATTGATTGGGGAAAAGTAATTAAAGCGTTTTCTCAAAAATTATTTTCACAAACTCTTCCTTTGGAGGAGGTGCAATGCCTTTATTCTCAAAGCCATTCTCCTCAAGCAAGCAAACAATCGATTTGTCGTCAACAGGAATATAACCCGTGATGACTTTATATTTGTTGTCTTTTGCAAAGTCTAAAGCAAAAGTTAATAGTTGATGTGCTAAACCTTTCTTTTGAAATGCAGGGTAAATTGCTAACCTGCTTAATGTTAGGGTTTGCTTATTGGAATCGTCGCTTTTAAGGGTAATTGTTCCTACGGGTACATGGTTATAGAAAACAATGTATACGAATCCCTTCTCAATATCCGCTGCAATTTCGTTGAAATCGGCCATGCTGTTGTTCCAGTACTTGACACCCTTTTCGAGCAACTGTCTGGAGCATTCTCTTATTATGTAAAGCACCGCCAATAGTTGGTGCTTCTGGGCTTTGGATATTTCCATAACTATTCGTTTACATCGTATACTTTTTCGCCGTTCACAAAAGTCTGCTGAACTTTTATGTGAGGTACATCCTTAATGGAGTCGTTCATCAAATCAAAATCTAGTACAACGAAATCGGCAAATTTTCCAACCTCAAGGCTCCCTTTTACATTTTCCTCAAAGGCCGATTTTGCAGCCCAAATTGTCATAGCGCGAAGCGCTTGCTCGCGGGTAAGAGCATTCTCCATTTGGAATCCGTCCTTGGGTTCGCCATTAAAGTGTTGGCGTGCTACACCTGAGAAGAATCCATAGAGTGGGTTTATATGCTCAATTGGAAAATCGCTTCCGTTAGGTAACCAGCCATTTTGCTGAAGCAATTCCTGATATGCGTATGCATATTTGATTCTATCGCCCAAACGCTCGTCGGCCCAATCCATATCCGATGTTGCGTGAGTGGTTTGGATTGATGGGATAATATTGTACTTACCGTATCGAGGCATATCCTGAGGATCAACAACCTGTGAGTGCTCAATTCTCCAGCGTTTGTCGTTATCCTCATCCAAATACTTGGAGTAGATATCAATCATTAACCTAACGGCAGCATCGCCAATGCAATGCGTGCAAACCTGGTAGCCAGCATCGCTTGCAATTTTACAAACTGAGTCAAGTTTTTCGGTTGTTTCAACCTGTATTCCGCTATTTTTAGAATCGTCGGAGTATGGTTTTAGCAGTAACGCTCCGCGTGAGCCTAAAGCCCCATCAGCATAAATTTTGATTGAACGTACGGTTAGCCAGTCGGTTTGGTAAACTCCCTTGTTTACGAATGTTTCGTAGTTCGATTTTGTTGGGTTTAGCCAAGCGTTTATTCGCATTTTTAGCGAGCCACTCTGGTGGAGCGAATCAACCAGAAAAACCTCATCGGTATCCAATCCTGCATCGTGAACTCCTGTTAACCCAACTGCAAAGCAGTTTTTCTGAGCATTGATTAGTGCGTTGGTTTTCTCCTCCTTTGTTGACTCAGGAATGCATTTACGAACAAGCTCCATTGCGTTATCAACCAGAACTCCTGTAGGTTTTCCATTGACTTTAATGATTTCCCCGCCGTTGATGGTTGTATTAGCGTTAATTCCTGCTATCTCAAGTGCTTTTTGATTTGCAATTGCAGCATGACCATCAATTCTAACAATGTAAACAGGCTTATCGGGGAATGCTTTGTTCAGTAAATCGTTGGTGGGGAATTGCTTTACAACCCACTCGTTCTGGTTCCAACCACGACCTTTTACCCACTCGGTGGAGTATAGGTTTTGGTTTTCAACTAAACGGGTTACAACCTCTTCCCAATCCTTTGCACCCGCCAACCAAGCGTTTGGCAAACCAAGTCCATAGCCTAAAAAGTGACAGTGGGGGTCAATAAACCCAGGGTAAATGTATTTTCCAGTAGCATCAAAAGTGTTTGTCGATTCGTACTTCTTCTCAATATTCTCTTTTTCGCCAATAGCAATAATTTTTCCATTGCTTATGGCCATACTACTATGGACTGTAAAGGCGGAATCAACCGAGTATATTTTTGCGTTACTTACAATTAAATCAACTTTTTCACGTTTACTACAAGCCATTGCTGAGATTGCTGTTAGGATTATTAATATATTTTTAATCATTGGTTTAAAAGTTCAGGGTTACTAGAAAAACCAAATTTAGTCTTTTGTTTCGAAATATAAAATGATGTTGAATTTTGTAAAATCATGAGTATCCAATACCTTAATGTCTTAGTAACTCAATAACTCAATCCTCCTATAGCCGATTAACCAAAAAAATCTGTAGTTTTGAACGCATAAAATTGATTGATGAGAACCCTATACTACATAGCCTTAATTGCATTAGGATTTGGAATAATTGCTTGCGAACGCGATAATTTTTCCGATAGTCCCTCGCTGAAACTGAATTTTTCTGCCGATACAGTCCTTTTCGATACTGTTTTTACTACAATAGGCTCATCTACTCGATACCTAAAGGTCTATAACAAAAGTAATTCCGATGTTCGAATTTCATCAATAAGGTTAGCTGGTGGTTCAACATCACCATTCCGTATTAATGTTGATGGAATGAGCGGCACAACCTTTGCCGATGTTCCTTTGCGGTCAAAGGATAGTCTATTTGTATTTGTTGAGGTTACTGTCGACCCAACATCGCAAAACTCACCGCTTTTAATTCCCGATTCTATAGTTTTTCAAACAAATGGGAATGTTCAGGATGTGAAGTTGGTTGCTTGGGGGCAGGATGTTCATCTGTTTAAATCGAAAACTATTACCACCGATACAGTTTTGCAAGCCGATAAGCCGTATCTTATTTACGATTATCTTTTGGTAAACCCTAACGTTTCGTTAACCATTGAGGCGGGAGCAAAGTTGCATTTCCATAACTTTTCGCAGTTAATAGTTGCAGGAACTATAAAAGTTAACGGAGAGGCTGAGAAACCTGTAATTTTTGAGGGCGATAGGCTTGAGAAGTTTTATCGCGATAAGGCTGGGCAGTGGAACGGAGTATGGCTTTATGCAGGTAGCAAGAATAACACAATCCAGTGGGCTGAAATTAAAAACTCCATTGTGGGTTTAATTGTTGATACCTGTGTTACACCTGGTGTTCCTACAGTTGCAATTAGCCATTCAAAAGTTGAGAATACCAGTTATATTGGACTGCTTGCCCGTGGTGCAAAAATTGATGCGGATAATTGCCTGTTTGCAAACTCTGCACAAGTTTCCGTTGCCTTAACAATGGGCGGAGCCTACAGTTTTTATCATTGCACAGTAGCAAACTACTGGGGCGACTATATGTTCCGTAAAGGCCCAGCGTTGCTGCTGAATAATTACTACTTATACCAGTTGGTTGAGAATGGCCCGTACTATGTTGAACCGAGAGATTTAACCGAGGCATCGTTCTACAATAGTATTATTTATGGTAGCATTGGCAATGAACTTGGTGTTGATAATAAGGTGAATGGGCAGGCTGTTAATGCGCAAATGAACTATTACTTTCAGGATTGTATCCTCAAGGTTCCATCGGATTATGATTTAAGCGATGAGAGTAAGTTCAAGAATATTCTTAGGCTCGACCCCAAGTTTAAAAATCCCTATGAACATATTTACTTGCTCGATACCCTAAGCCCTGCAAAGGATGTGGCCAATATTGATATCTCGAACTTATACCCAATAGATCTAAAAAACTTCAATCGCTTAACCGATACAAAACCCGATATGGGAGCGTTTGAAAGGGAAGAGTAGAAGAAAAATATTTCGATTTTTTTCTCCCCTGACAGGGTTCAAAACCCTGTCAGGGGTTTAATGTTTGATGGAAATTTGTTTTAACTTTATAACAAATTTTCTTTTTAGATGAAAAGAATCCTGTTTATCCTTTTTTCAATTCTCTATTTCTCAATTTCTTACTCTCAATCACTAAGAAACCGAGTAATGTTCTACAACGTTGAGAATCTTTTTGACCCGTTCAACGATTCTCTTACCCGCGACGATGAGTTTACCCCAGATGGTGCTCGTCATTGGACCTGGAACAAAATGGAAAAGAAGATCAATGGGGTTTTTAAGGTGATAATGGCTGTTGGGGAGTTCGACCCTCCTGTAATTGTTGGCTTTTGTGAGGTTGAGAATGGTTTTGTAATGCACCGTTTGATTAAGGAGACACCTCTGTCAAAATTCGATTACAGAATGGTTCATCGCGAATCGCCCGACCCCAGGGGCATTGATGTGGCTTTGATTTATCGACCAGATAGATTTCAACTGTTGGAGAAGGATTTCTTCAAAGTAATTTTCCCTGACGACTCAGCACGTCGTACCCGTGAAATTCTATACGCTAAAGGTTTGATGTTCAAAGATACCCTGCACGTATTTGTAAACCATTGGCCGTCGAAGTTTGGTGGTGAGTTGGAGTCGGAGTCGGGGCGTTATGCTGCCGCATACACTCTAAAACACAAGGTTGACTCCATTCGCATCTTCTACCCCGATGCACGAATCCTGATTATGGGCGATTTAAACGATGAACCCGAGTCTGACCCTGTTGTTAAAGGTTTTGGTGCTTGTTTAACTGACGATACATTGTGCAACAATAATTTTGTAAACATAACAGCAATACTTAAGCAAAAAGGGCAGGGGAGTTACAAATATCAGGGAGTTTGGGGCATAATCGACCAAATAATTGTGTCGCGAAGTTTACTTATCCAAAAACATAAACTTTACACAACCTCAGCGAATGCCAATGTTTACAATGCAGAATTTCTCCTAGAGTCCGATGATGCATTTGTAGGCAAAAAGCCTTTCCGCACATTTCAGGGTTATCGCTACCACGGTGGTTTTAGCGACCACTTACCAGTTTATATTGATTTGCTTGAAAATTCAGATTATTAATATTTTACACCCTTCTGTTTTTTGGATTTGACGTGTAATTGTATTGCTCTTCTTCAAAAACATTTGCACACCCCAATAATCCTTTCTAACTTTGACCCGACTTTTGGGGGTGCCTTTAAGGCTGAGATTACACCCTTTGAACCTGATTCGGATAATACTGACGAAGGGAAAAAGAGTTTCACATTTTTTTCAATCTCAAGTTTTTTACTTCCCCCTTTTTTAGTTCGAAAGCCAAAGCCCAATTGGGAGTGCACACCATTATTGCGTTTTGGTAGTTCGATAATTTATGTTGAACAACTTAAAAAGGGTTTACAAAAATGAAAAGGTTTTACGTTTTACTGCTTTTGCAGTTTTTTGGTGTGTTTGCGTTTGCAAATCTATCCGATTTTGGTGGGTTTTCCATTGGAGGAAGAATTGTCGATACCAATGGTAATCCATTGGTGGGTGCTACTGTAGTGGTGGATAATACTTTACTGGGAGTGTCGTCGGGTAAAGATGGTAGTTTTGTTATTAACCGTTTAAAATCGGGTAATTACACCTTGGTGGTGTCGTATATGGGATACGATACAAAAAAGGTTGATGTGACAGTAGCCGATAATGTTTATGTAAACATCATCCTGAATGAATCATCGTTAATGTGCGAGGAGGTTGTGGTGAGCGCCACAAGAGCATCAACTCGTATGCCAATTGCACAATCCACAATGGATAAGGAAATGGTTAGAGCCAGTAATACAGGCTTTGATGTGCCTTACCTTTTGGAAATGTTACCTTCGGTTGTAGCAACATCAGAGGGCGGAACAGGAATTGGGAATACAACGTTGCGTATTCGTGGAACAGACCATACCCGTATCAATGTTACTATAAATGGTATTCCGTTGAACGATGCTGAATCGCAAGGTGTGTACTGGGTCGATTTGCCAGACTTTGCCTCATCGGTGGATAATGTTCAGGTACAACGTGGCGTAGGTACATCAACCAATGGTGCTGCGGCTTTTGGTGCAACCGTCAATTTTCAAACCGTAACTTTAAATCCAGAGCCCTTTGCTGCGGTCGATTTATTTGCTGGTTCATACAATACTCAAAAGATTTCAGGTAGAGTTGGTACTGGTTTAGTGAACGGTAAATTTAGTTTCGAAGGACGTTACTCACAGTTACAATCCGACGGTTATATTGAGCGCGCAGGCTCCGACCATAAGTCGATGTTTTTCACAGGTGCTTGGCACGGAACAAAGAGTTTAGTACGTTTTAATATTATTCATGGCGAGGAGCATACCAACATTATGTGGAATGGAACACCGAGTTATATGCTTAAAACTAATCGTCGTTTCAATCCTGCGGGTCTGTATACCGATGAGAATGGTATTACACAACACTACGAGGACGAAAAGGATAACTACTGGCAAACACATTATCACCTAATATCGAGTCATGCATTAACTGAGAATTTGACTTTAAATGCAACCTTGCATTTGACCGATGGTAAAGGTTATTACGAGGAGTTTAAGGAAGATAGGAAGTTCTCGAAGTATGGTTTATCAAATATTGTAATTGGAACACAGACGTTTTCTGAAGCCGATTTTATCCAACGTAAATGGATGGATAATGTATTTTATGGCGTGATTTCATCATTAAACTACTCTAAAGGATCAGTTGATGCTACTCTGGGCGGAGCATGGAATAAGCACGATGGCGATCATTTTGGGAGAATTATGTGGTCGTCAGTTAATGCTGGGTTACCAAAAAATTACGAGTGGTACACCAATAATGGTTTGAAAAAGGATTGGAATTTATTCGCAAAATCTACATGGCAAGTTAACGACATTGTGAGCATATTTGCTGATGTTCAGTATCGTGGAGTATCCTATAAACTAAAAGGTTTTGATTCAGATATTGCAGGAATTGATCAGAACCATAACTGGAAGTTTTTCAACCCGAAAACTGGCGCAGTAATAAAGTTTCTGTCTTCTCATGAGGTTTATTACTCTTTTGGAATTGCAAACAGGGAGCCTGCACGTAGCGATTTAAAGGATGGGCAAAAGTATGGCGATGATTATATTCCAAAACCAGAAAGACTTTACGATTGGGAGTTGGGCTATAAGTTTAAGCATCAGAAATTTGCCTTTAATGCTAACTTCTATTACATGATTTACAAGGATCAGTTAGTTCTTACGGGCGAGTTAACCGATGTAGGCTATGCAAAAATGGATAATGTTCCTAATAGCTATAGAGCTGGAATTGAGTTGATTTTTGGGATGAAACCCCTGGATTGGTTGAAGATAGATTTAAACTCAACGTTAAGCAAGAATATTATTGAGGATTATACTCATTATACTGATTTGTATGATAACTCTAATGATTGGAATCAATTGCCACAAGAAGCAGAAAAAATTGGAAATAGCACAATATCATTTTCTCCGTCGGTTGTTTCTGCTGGTCAGATAACCGTTATACCCTTTAAAAATCTTTCGTTTGCATTGATTAGTAAATATGTGGGAAGTCAATTTATAGATAATTCTGAAAATGAAGAGCGTAAGTTGGATGCATACTGGGTAAACAACTTTAAGGCCGACTACGTTTATAAACTCAAGGGGACAAAATCTGTTTACTTGCAATTCATGGTTAACAATTTGTTTAATGCAGACTATATATCAAACGCTTGGATTTATCGTGCAAAATTTGCCAATGGCGATGCTGATTATATTGAGGATGGTTATTTTTCGCAGGCAACGAGGAACTTCTCATTAAAACTAGGTGTTGAATTTTAAAGGCTTAAGGAGGAAATGACCTTTCAGAGTCGCTAGACTTGAAAGAGTCATTTCCTTATCAAGTAAAGAATAATTTTAAAAACATAATGCCCAATGATAACTTGGCTATCAAACAACTACATCGAGGTAATTGGCGCTATTGCTGGGCTGATATATTTATACTTGGAGATAAAGCAAAACTTTTGGCTTTGGCCCTTGGGTTTTATTACTTCAGCATTTTATGTGTACATATTTTATGTGTCGAAGTTTTATGCCGATATGGGACTTCAGGTTTACTACTTGGTTATTAGTGTTTATGGATTATACCATTGGCTTTATGGCGGTAATAAGGGAAAGATCGATTCTTTAAAGGTAACTCATGTTTCAAAGAAGCAGATTTTTTGGCTTGCTATTGTAACTATAGTTTTTTTCTTCGTTATCGAATTTATACTGGAGCAGTATACCGATTCGCCGGTTCCAATTGGCGATGCATTTACAACAGCGCTAAGTATTACAGCAACCTGGATGCTGGCTCGTAAAATAATTGAGCATTGGTGGCTTTGGGTTATTGTTAATGCAGTATCTTTAGGCTTATACATTTACAAAGGACTTTACCCAACATCGGTACTATTTGTGTTTTATACCACAATGTCGTTTGTGGGTTATTATCAATGGAGAAAAGAAATGTTGAGTGATTAATTGTGTTTACAATCAGTCATCAACGAAAAAACAAATATCAACTAAATAGTTATGCAAGCAGTTATTCTAGCCAACGGGAAATTTCCCGAACATCCCAAACCCCTCAGCACACTCCTTCATGCACCTATGATTGTTTGCTGCGATGGAGCCATTGAGCACTTAGAGTCGTTATGCATTACCCCCAATGCATTAGTGGGCGATTTAGACTCTGTTAACGATCATCTGAAGAATAAGTACCAAAGTATCCTTCATCACGATCCAGACCAAAATTCCAACGATCTTACAAAGGCTGTTAAATGGTGTATTGACCAAAGAATTAAGAATATTACCATACTTGGTGCAACTGGTAAGCGCGAGGATCATACCATCGGCAATATCGGACTGCTTATAAACTATGCTAGGCTGGGTGTTGAGGTGGAGATAGTTTCCGATACAGGAATTTTAAAACCATTAATGAAATCGGCCAAGTTAGAAAGTTATATGGGGCAGCAGGTATCCATTTTCTCCTCAAATAACGAAACCATTGTTTATACTAAGAATCTTAAGTATCCAATTGTGAATCAAAAAATCCCTGAATGGTGGATGGGTACACTGAATGAGAGTTTGGGCGATTGGTTTGAGCTGGTTTTTGCTCCAGGTCCTGTTATTGTCTATCAAAAATTTTAAACTTGCTTTCATTTTGTAATGTCTGTAATGCTTTGCTTATCAATTTGTAATTTTATTTTTACCGATTAACACTTGGAAATTAATTGCAAATTGTTACTTTTACATCGGGACTAAACAAACGTTTTACGCATTATGAAGTACATTAATTCCGTAATTACCGGAACGGGTAGTTATATTCCTTCCGTAAGGGTGAGCAATAAAGAGTTTGCTCGCCACATCTTTTTTAATAAGGATGAATCGGCCATTGAAACTTTGGTTGAAGAGGTAATATCGAAGTTTAAGGATATTACTGGAATTGAGGAGCGACGTTGGGCTACCGATGATCAGTGCGCTTCACACATTGCCGCAATTGCTGCCGAAGAGGCCATTAAGTCGGCCGGCATCGATCGCGAAACTATCGACCAGATTATTGTTGCGCATAACTTTGGCGATGTTAAAAGTGATACCATCCAAACCGATGGTGTGCCTAGTTTAGCATCAAGAGTAAAGCATTTGCTGAATATTAAAAATACATCGTGCATTCCTTACGATATTTTATTTGGTTGCCCAGGTTGGATTCAGGGTGTAATTCAGGCCGATTCCTATATCAAATCAGGATTGGCTAAGCGTTGCTTGGTAATTGGTACAGAAACATTGTCGAGAGTGATTGATAAACATGACCGCGATTGTATGATTTTTGCCGATGGGGCAGGGGCAACCATTGTTGAAGCGGTTGAATCCGACGAAAAGGTTGGTATTATTTCCACTGCAATGATGTCGCATGCTGGACCAGAAGTCGACTATCTTTATATGGGCAAATCATACCATCCCGGTGCTGATCCCAAAGTTCGTTACATTAAAATGGATGGGCGGAAAATATATGAGTATTCGTTGGTGAATGTCCCTGCCGCAATGAAAATTGCTATGGATAAATCGGAGATTCCTGCCGAAGAACTTAAGAAGATTATTATTCATCAGGCCAACGAGAAGATGGATGAGGCAATTGTAGTGCGTTTTATTCGTCAATGTAAATTGAGCAAAACATCGGCTGAGTTAATGCCTATGAGCATTAAGGAGTTGGGTAATAGCTCGGTGGCAACCATTCCTACTTTATACGATTTAATCCTTCGCGATAAGGTTGAAAATCATAAAATTGACAAGGGCGATATCATTATGTTTGCTTCAGTAGGTGCTGGAATGAATATCAATGCAATTGTTTATAAGCAGTAGTGTTTAGTTTGTTGTGTTTGGAGATAAAGAAAAGCAAGGAAACCCTTGCTTTTCTTTATTGTTTTACCTGTACTCCGGCTTGATTCTGTGCTTTGTTGCCTGTTCGTAGGAGTATGCAATCTCAATTAATACAGGTTCGCTCCAGGCTCGGCCAAAGATTGATATTCCAACTGGTAAACCATCAATATTTCCCATTGGTACAGAAATATTAGGATATCCTGCAATTGCTGCGTACGATGAGCTGCTACCTAAAAAGTTATCGCCATTTATTTGGTCGGTTTTCCAGGCGGGAGCACCTGTTGGTGCAATAAGCGCATCAAGTTTATTGGCGTTCATAACCTTGTCTATTCCATTCTCACGAATTCCTTTCATCATCAATGTAAGTGCTTTTTTGTATTCATCGGATTCAATATCGCCTTTTGATTGAGCCATAGCTAGCAGTTGTTGGTCGAAATATCTTAGTTCAACAGAGTCTTTCAGGTTAAAAGCAATTAGTTCTTCAATGCTTTTTATTGGTGCATTATCACCTAAAGTTGCAAAGTACTTGTTTAGCCCATCCTTAAATTCGAAAAGCATTACTTCGAACGAGGCGTTGTTTATTTCCCGTTGAATTGGAAATGATATTTCAATCACCTCGGCACCAGCATTCTTCATGTCAGCAACTGCTTTTTTCATTAATGTATCTACTTTATGATGAAATCCTGAGATATTTGTCAGTAATCCAATCCTTTTTCCTTTAAGTCCGTCAGGTTTTAGAAACTGGGTATAATCAGTGAATGTTGTTGCATTAGGATCGAGTGTTTTCGAGTCGCTTGGGTCAACTCCCACCATTACGCCAAGACTTATGGCTGCATCTTCAACTGATCGTGCCATTGGGCCTGGGGTGTCCTGGGTGAATGAAATTGGGATAATACCAGTTCGGCTAATCAATCCTACAGTAGGTTTTATTCCAACTATTCCGTTGTTATTCGATGGGCAAACTATTGAACCGTTAGTTTCGGTTCCAATCGCAAAGGCGCAGAGATTTGCCGATACAGCAACGCCAGAGCCCGAACTCGATCCGCAAGGGTTTCTATCTAATTCGTAAGGGTTCCGTGTTTGTCCACCAACTCCGCTCCATCCGCTCGATGATAGGTTTGCCCTAAAATTTGCCCATTCGCTTAGGTTTGATTTTGCAATAATTACAGCGCCAGCCTCCCTTAGTTTTGCTGCTACCCAGCTATCTTTCCCAACAAATGAGTTTTTAAGAACAACTGCGCCTGCAGTGGTTGGCATATTGTCCTTTGTGTCGATGTTATCCTTTAAAATAACTGGAATTCCATGCAAGGGGCCTCTGGATTTTCCCTCAGCAAGTTCTTTGTCTAACTCTTCTGCTATTTTTAGAGCATCGGGGTTTACGGCGATAATTGCGTTTAGTTTTGGGCCATTTTTATCGATTTCCTCGATTCTAGAGAGGTAATCGGTAACCACTTTTGTAATGGTAAATTTACCTTCCTTATAACCTTGCTGTAGTTGACCAATGGTTATTTCTTCGAGATACGAAGTGTCGTTGGATTTCTTTTTGTCAGTTTCAGCACAGGATACTATTGATGAGAATAGAAGGATTGTAATAAATATCCTGAATAGAGGTGTGATAATTTTTCTCATAGTGCTTGGTTAAGTTGGTTTTGAATATGACCAATTTACCATTTATATGGTTTAATATCAAGTAACCGAAAAACATAAAGGGAGTAGCAAGCGCTACTCCCTTTGTTTGATGCCTTGTAGGTTAATCTTAGTTGGTGAAAATACTATCTTCTTTGAGTTCAACTATTTTACCATATTTGGCAAGTTCCTTCATGTCAATCTGTTTTTTATCGCCAACAATCATGTAAACAGTTGGTTTGTTTTGCATTTTGTTTTTATAGAATTGGTTGATGGTTTCCCACTCCAACGATTTATACATAGGCAATTTAATTAATGCTGGATCGGTGTCGAAACCAAGATTTTTCCATCGTTCTATTGCCGATGCTAATCCCCTAAAACTTGGACGACCAGTTTGTGAACCCAGTTCAAGGTGATTTTTAATCATTTCAACTCTTTCGGTTTTCTCTGGCATTTGGCGGATTAATCCGTTAAAAGTTTCCATTGCCGTTAAGGTTTTATCGGCTTGAGTACCTGTATATCCTACAAAATTTACTGGACTTCCTTTTGCTCTTGGAAAACGGAAACTTCCGCCAGCAGAGTAGGCCAATGAACGGTATTCTCTAATTTCCTGTAGTATAAGGCCTGAGAAACCTCCGCCAAAATAATCGTTAAACGCTTCAATTGCTACTGCATCTTGAGGTTGGAATGGCTCACCGTTTACAAATACAAACATTTTGCTTTGGCGTGCTTTGGCTTTATTTACAAATAGAATTGTATTCTCGGAGTATTGGTTTGTAGGTTTATCCAGAGGAGTATTATCTACCTTAGGATTTTCGGCTAATGGTAAGTTCTTTTCAATTAACTGGGCAACATCTTGCGACGAAGTTTTCCCACTATATCGAACCTGAACGGGGTATTCTGTTGCCTGCTTAAATGCGCTGGTTAGTTCTATAGCTTGAAGTTTTTTCATGTCGCTTTTTGACAGTCTATCAATATAACTCGATTTATTCCCGTATAGTCCATATTCGAATAGTGCTTGAGCAACATTGTCGGGCTCAGATTTTTCCATTTTACGGTTTGTGAATTCACCGTCAACAATGGTTTTAACTTTTGCTTGTTCCAATTTGGGATCTTTCATAAGTAGACCAACCAATTCGATGCTCCGTGCCAAGTTGTTTTCTATTCCCTGAATATCTATGTAGGTGTTTGTTTCATCGGCCCAAACGTTGTACGATGTGCCAATTTTTGCAAATTCCAATTTAAGTTGGTTAACATTGTAATCTCCAGCACCGCTCATCGAAATGCCCTGATTAGCATACTTCAGCATCGGTATTGCACTTTTACCCACCTTAAGGTTGATAGTTAAAGAAAAGACATCGTTTAGCTGATTTTCAACCTTAGTAAGGCTATGGCTGCCCTTTAGCGATACTTTCTCAACATCCTTGTCGAAATCAATTAGTTTTAGGTTTGGCGACTTGGATTGGATACTAGAAAAATGGTTAGCGTATTCGCTTTTTGCGTTTGCATTTGCAAGCAAAGGCTTGTAACCTGGCTTCTGAATTTTTTCCTTTTTAGGAAAGCCCATTTTTGAGTAAAAAGCAATATAGTTGGGTCCAAAAATCTGATTTGCCAGCTCAACAATATCTGATTTGGTTATATTCCTGATTTTGTTAGGGTAATCAAATGCGTCATCTATTGATTGGTCCTTAACAAGTGCTTGACTTATAAATAGTGCTCTACCTTGAATATTCTCCATGCTGGTGACATGCTGGCGATACATTTCTTGTTTAATGGCATCAATCATCGATTCGTCAAAATCACCTTTTTTAAGTTTTTCAATCTCAGCTAAAGCAACTGCCTCGGCATTTTCAAGACTTTGACCAACAATTTTAGGCACAGTAAATAGAATAATAGCACCGTAATCCTGATATGGCATCTGCATGGCTTGCGCCATAAGCACTTTGCCATCAATTGAGAGTCGGTCGAGTAGACCTGTGGAGTAGCTGTTGTTGAGTAATCGGGTAATAATTTCGGTAGTTAGTGTTTTTTCATCCTTGCTCGATGGAGCTCTATATCCAAAAAGTCCAACCTTTATTGGTGTCAGTTTCGCTTGGTAAAACTCTCTACCATTGAATGGTTTTTCATCCCAAGTTCTTTGCTGAGGCACTTCACCCTTAACCCATTTGCCAAACTTTTCCTCAATTATTGGAAAAATTTCTTCTGAGTTAAAGTCGCCCGAGAGCACTAGCGCCATATTATTTGGTACGTAGTATGTTTTGAAGAACTCGTACATCTTTGTAAGCGAAGGATTTTTTAAATCTTCAACTGTGCCAATAATGGTTTGCTGTCCGTATGGATGGCTTTTAAAGAAATTTTTCTGAAATGCTTCGAGTAGGCGAGTTTGAAATTGATCGTTATATAAATTTTTTTCCTCGTAAACAACCTCAAGTTCTGCTTGAAAACTCCTGAATACTGGTTCTGAAAAGCGATGAGCGTAAAGGTCGATCCATTTTTCAACTTGGTTCGATGGGAATTTGTTGTAGTAAACGGTGTAATCGGGTCCAGTTCCAGCGTTGATGTTTGAACCACCCATTTCGTTTATTAAATTGTTCATCTCGTTCGGAATTGCATACTCTGCAGCCTTAAGCGATTCCTCGTTAATGGCTTTCTGGATTTCGGTACGTTTTGCTTCGTCCTTTGTTTTGCCCAGCTCATCGTAGAGCTCAAATATTTTATCGATATGTGGTTTCTCCTTTTCCCAGCTTATTGTGCCAAGGGTGGTGGTTCCTTTAAAAAGCATATGCTCTTGGTAGTGCGCCATTCCTGTTGCATCGGAGGGGTCGTTTTTGCTTCCAGCCTTAACTATAACTAAACCAAACACCTCTGGTTGTGAATGGTTTTCGTCGAGTATTACTTTAAGACCATTGCTTAATGTGAACTGCTTAATTCCGTGGTTAACTTTTTCAACTTCTTGTGAAATACTCCAAATTGGAGAAATCAGTAAAAGTCCTATCAATAGAATTTTTAATCGTTTCATTTTTTTAGGGTTATTGATTATGATTACAGCGAAAGTAACGATTATTTCTTACATATTAAAAATGAGGTTAATTAGTGCTCAATAAAAAAACCTCTGCTTAACGGCAGAGGTTTTTTTTAGTATTTACTATATGGTTGAACTACTCAATAATAGTAACCCAGTTGTGTTTGTCTTCAATATCTCCATACTGAATACCTACAAGGGTTTCGTATAGTTTTGTAGATATTGGGCCTGGTTTTCCATCCTTACAGAATTTGTAAACTTTGCCACCATCAATATCGTTAATTTCGCCTATTGGAGAAATAACTGCAGCAGTACCACATGCTCCAACCTCCTCGAAACTTTCTAACTCTTCAACAGCAACAGGTCTGCGCTCAACTTTTAAACCTAAGTCCTCGGCTAGTTGAATTAAACTCATATTGGTTATTGATGCAAGAATTGAGGGCGATTTTGGTGTTATGTAAGTGTTGTTCTTAACTGCAAAAAAGTTTGCTGCGCCAATTTCATCTATATAGCGTTTTTCAACAGTATCAAGGTACATTGGTGAACCGTAACCAGCCTTATGGGCTTTAATAACTCCACGTAAACTGGCGGCGTAGTTTCCACCAACTTTAAATGTTCCTGTTCCAAGGGGTGCTGCACGGTCGCTGTCGCGAACAATTGCAATTTTTACAGGGTTAAAACCTTCCTTAAAGTATGGGCCTACTGGTGTAACAAAAACAACAAACATGTACTCTTTAGCAGGACGAACACCAACTTCGGCGCCCGATCCAAAAAGCAATGGACGGATATATAGCGAGGCGCCAGTTCCGAATGGTGGAACAAATTCCTCGTTAAGTTTTACGGCTTTAATAACTGCTTGGTGGAAAAGATCCGCTGGAACTTTCTCCATAAGTATACCCTCTGCAGAGTGTTGTAAGCGTTTAGCGTTTTCATCCCAACGGAAAAGACGGATTTTGCCATCCTTGCCGCGGTATGCTTTCATACCTTCAAAGGCTTCCTGGCCGTAGTGTAATGCAGTAGCGGCCATGTGAATGTTGATGTACTCTGAATCCGACACCTCAAGGTTGCCCCATTTGCCATCCTTGTATGTGCAACGTACATTATAATTGGTTTTTACGTAACCAAACGGTAGATTTTTCCAATCGAGATTTTGCATAGCTGCAGTTATTTAAAAATTGGACATTAATATGACGTCAAAGTTATACCATAAAAAATAAAATACCTAACACTTTTTAGATGTTTTACGGCAAAAAGGTTTAAAAGTTTAATTTAAAATCGCTCTTTGCTTATGAATTGTAATTCCAAAGTTAAAGAGTGATAATGTGTTATGTTGATGAATTTATTTAACGTAAAGAACTTCGGAACGACTTTTGCGTTTTATTATTATATGTACATTTGCCTATCAATAAATACGAACTATGAGAAAATTTTGCCTACTAATTTCTGCTTTTGTATTGTTATCATTTACAACGAATGCACAGGATACATCGTCAATTAAATGGTACACACTCGAAGAAGCCTTGGAGTTGAATTCTAAGCAGCCTAAAAAAATATTTATTGATGTTTATACTGACTGGTGTGGATGGTGTAAAGTGATGGACAAGAATACTTTCAGCAATCCATTTATTGCAAAATATTTAACCGAGAATTTTTACCCTGTGAAGCTTAATGCCGAAGGTACAAAGGAGATAACCTTTAAAGGCCAGGTTTTTAAGAATAGAAATCAGGGACAGAGATCGGCCCACGATTTTGCTATAGCGCTATTGCAAGGTAAATTATCGTATCCTTCAGTTGCATTCCTCGATTCATTAAGTTCGCCAATAACTACTCTTGCAGGTTATTTATCGCCTGAACAATTTGAGCCAATTCTTGTGTTTATTGCCGAGGATAGGTACAAGTCTGAAACTTGGGAGGTTTTCTATTCGAAATTTGTCAGTAAACTCCCTAAATAGTTCTATTTCCTTATCATCAAATGCTTAACAGGTAGTTTTGCGGTTGGGCCATACTGGTATATGAGCAATCGTTTGCTGGCCAGTTCTGTTTTACCATCGGTAATTTTTATCAAGGCGTTAACTGGAATTCTGTAATAAATTTGGTCGAATTTGTTTTTATCAGAATTGATTGCCATTGTGTTAAAGAATTCGCCATAGGATTCGGGAATTGTTTCTGGCTCAATCTCAATAAGAATCGGATTTCCCGATAGATCATTGGAGGCCACAATCCCTTTTGATGATGAAAACCTTAAAGCAATAATCGATTCGCCCTCTGCTTTAGATGGTGTATATTGAATAGTTTTTGATACTGTTTCAGTGTACGATTTACCTGTGAATAGGGAGATGTACTCATTCTCAAGCCTACTGATTTCGGCGAACATTAATTTCAACGCTTCGCCATCAAATGGATGGTCTACATCAATGGTCATAAACTCCATACGTTTTTTGCGTAACGAAAATATAAAGTCCGATGCCTCCTTTGCTTTCTCCTCAATATTTCGTTCTACAATCATACTCTTTTGGATGGGAACACGAACAAAACTGCTATCGCGCTGTACTTTTGAGTAGAAAGTGCTTTTTTCTTCTGCTATAAAAGGGCTTGAAGATAAATCCTTGAATTCAACTTGGTTTCTTTTCTCAATCGATAAGGAACTATTTGTTGATGAGACTGTTTTGAAATCAGCAACGGGAATAACTACCCCCGAATTAACCACTTGGTAGAAATCGTATAGCGATTTGTTATTCAGAAATGCAGAGTAAAGAGCCGTTGGGTCCGATTCGGATTTACTATCTATACTAATTGAAACAATGCTATACTCCTCCTTTTCTTCTACTGCGGCGTTGGAAATACCCAAATATTTCTGAGCATAAGCTGCATAGGGGCCAGGTATAGTAATAGTTCTGGCAACGTCGACCTTAATACTTAAAACTGTTCGGGGCAAGCTATACACAATCCCATTCGCAGCGTAAACTGAATTTTGAACAGGCGACACCTGTATTGTTTTGTTGCTACAAGCAAATAAAGTCAACGCTAATAGCACTATAGTTATGTTTGAAAACTTCATAGCTGGTATGTTTTATTGATTCTCTAAATATTTAAAAGCTAAAGATAATGATTCTTCAATGTTTTGGGCGCTTAATGATGTTTCGCCTAAGTTAATTTTAGCTATATCGCCAGCTAGGCCGTGAAAATAAACTCCAAGTTTTGCAGCATTTAATGGCAAATAACCTTGTGCGAGAAGTCCACCAATAACACCAGTTAAAACATCGCCACTGCCACCTGTTGCCATGCCTGCATTTCCGGTTGAGTTAAAGAAGACAAATCCATCAGGATTAACTATTTGGGTGTAGGCTCCCTTTAGTACAATTATCAGTTTGTATTGTTTTGCCGCTTTGATAGCACTGTTTAGTCTTTCGTAGCCACTGATCGATTTGCCAAACAACCTGTCGAATTCCCCGGGATGAGGAGTTATTATGGTGTTCTCTGGTAAAGATGAAAGCAACGCTTTATTTTCGGAGATAATATTTAATGCGTCAGCGTCGATGACCAATGGAACTTTAATATCAGAAATAAGTTTCTCCAGAACTTTTACAGTTTCAGGGTTTGTTCCTAATCCAGGGCCAATGCAAATGGAACTATGCTTGTCTATATCCAATATAGATGTAATGAAGTGCTCATTTTTATCAACCTTACACATTGCCATTGGCACTGATTGCTGTACGATGCTATATCCACATTTTGGGACATGAACCGTAACTAACCCTGCGCCAGATTTAACCGTGGCTTTTGCACATAGCACTGCAGCACCAATCATTCCATAACTTCCAGCAATAACTAAGCAATGTCCATAGGTTCCTTTGTGTGAGAAAACTGTTCGTGGTTTCAATATCGACAAAATATCAGCCTTATCGATGAAGTAATAAGGTGTCATTTTCTCCTCAATGACTCTTGGGTGCAGTCCAATTGGTAAAGCTTGCCACCTATTAAGGTATTGCTCGTTTTCGACAAAAAAGAAACTTAATTTTGGAAATTGAAGAGTTAGGCAAACAGTTGCCCTTACCACTGGATTTGCATTTGGGTAAGGATTCTCATTGCTAAATAAACCTGAAGGAATATCAACTGATACAACATATGCACCAGATTGATTAATGATTTGAACCAGTTTTGCACCGATATCATCTATTGGACGACTTAATCCTGAGCCATAAAGGGCATCGATAACAATATCGCTTTGTTTGATAACAGGTAAGTCTGAATCATTCAACATCTCTTTTAAGTAGACGTTGTTTTTTTTCAACCTAGATAAGTTTATACTAAAATCAACTGAGTATGATGCTGAGTTGAGGTAGCAAACCTCAATATTGTAGCCTGCAAAAAACATCATTCGAGCCACAGCCAAACCATCGCCACCATTGTTGCCTGGGCCACAAACGAAAATATACTTGTTTGAGGTAGGAAGATTTTTGGCTATCCATCCAAACAGAGCATCGGATGCCCGTTCCATTAAGTCAATGGAGGCAATTGGCTCATTGGCTATGGTATAAGCATCGATATCGCGAATCTGTTCTGAGCTGAAAATTTTCATTTATAAACAAGCGATGAGTTTCAAAATCAAAATTAGTCTAAAACCGACAAAACTGAATAATATTTCAAGCAATGAATAACTAATTTTTATTTTATTACTAAATTTACTTTGCTGATTTTTAATTTAATGCATTTAAGGTTACATTAAGAAAATGATTTTACAACATTATTTTAACAGTTGTATATAAACCAAAATGGAGTATTTTTGTCCAATTCTCGAAAAATAGAAATAATTATTAACCAAATAACAATAAATCTATGTTTAAGAATCATCCTAAAGGTTTACTTGGAGCGGCTCTTTCGAATATGGGAGAACGTTTCGGGTTCTACATCATGATGGCAATATTGTCATTGTTCTTGATGTCCAAGTTTGGACTGGAAAAAACACAGTCAACAATAATTTACTCTGTGTTTTATGCATTGATTTACCTACTAGCGCTTGTTGGAGGTATAATAGCAGATAGAACAAAAAAATACAAAGGCACTATTTTAATCGGTTTACTATTAATGGCTGTTGGATACTTCTTGATTGCAATTCCAACTCCAACCCCTGTTCCAAACTTTACGCTTTACCTAACAATGACTTGTTTGGGTTTATTTGTTATTGCATTTGGTAATGGTTTATTCAAGGGAAATCTTCAGGCTGTTGTTGGTCAAATGTACGACAAACCAGAATATTCTTCGAAAAGAGATACTGGTTTCCAAATATTCTATATGTTTATTAACGTTGGAGCTTTATTTGCACCACTAATTGCAGTAGGTATAAGAAACTGGTGGGTTGAACGAAACGGATTTGCTTACAATTCTGATTTACCTGCGCTTTGCCACAAATACTTAGAGGGTACAATTCAACCAGAAGCATTACACCGACTAACCAACCTTTCGGCAGAGGTTAGTGCAACTGGAGCACCAGCAGACTTAACGGTTTTTGCTAATCAATACTTAAATGTATTTAATACTGGATTCCACTACGCTTTTGGTGCAGCAATTATTGCAATGCTTATTTCAATTACAATATACCTAACCAATAAGAGCAAACTTCCAAATCCTGCACTAAAATCAAAATCATCGGGCAACTCTCAGGATATTGAGATGAGTGTGGCTGAAATTAAGCAACGCCTATATGCATTATTTGCTGTTTTTGGTGTTGTAATCTTCTTTTGGTTCTCGTTCCACCAGAATGGTGTAACCCTAACATTCTTTGCAAACGACTATACCAATTTAAGTCAGATAAACATTAACCTTGGATTTACAAGTATTAAAGGTGCTGAAATATTCCAGTTCTTTAATCCTTTCTTTGTTGTATTCTTAACTCCAATTGTTATTGGTTTATTTGGATGGTTAAAAGCACGAGGAAAAGAGCCTTCTACTCCAAGAAAAATTGCAATTGGTATGGGTATTGCCACTTTAGCATTCATTGTAATGGCAATTGGATCGTTTGGTTTACCTAGTGCTGACGAAGTAAAAGCTGTAGGCGGATTACCTGATGCTGCACGTGTAACTCCATTCCTTTTAATTGGAACCTACTTTATTTTAACTGTGGCAGAACTATTTATCAGCCCACTAGGATTATCGTTTGTGTCAAAGGTTGCTCCACCTCAATATCAAGGAGTAATGCAAGGAGCATGGCTTGGTGCAACTGCACTTGGTAATCAATTGTTAATTTTTGGAACCATTTTCTACGAAAATATTCCAATTTGGGCTACATGGATGGTATTTGTTGCAGCATGTTTAATTTCAATGGCAACTATGTTATTTATGGTAAAATGGCTTGATAGAGTAGCAA
>Ga0075012_10001811_pt1 | contig 21401 bp, 8 predicted proteins | sample All_14_2_FD_71474 | JGI IMG/M metagenome (GOLD analysis project Ga0075012, IMG submission 71474) | Freshwater microbial communities in response to fracking from Pennsylvania, USA - Allegheny Zone_MetaG_DW_15 | ecosystem: Environmental > Aquatic > Deep subsurface > Groundwater > Drilled...
CCTACCGCAACAACAGTTTGGCCTTTCAATTTGCCCAGCCTTTTTTCGAACATGCTGTTCGGTTCTCCTGGTTTTTGGAAGGATTTTCCAGTGCCTGGTCGCCCTGGACGTACAGTTCGGAAAAGGAGTTCACCAGCCTGCCTTCCGGGCGTTATACCTTCCGGGTGCGGAGCGAGGCTGGGGGAGCGGAGGCGGTCGTGTCGTTCCGCATTGCGCCGCCCTGGTATCGGTCGGGTTGGGCTTTTGTGGGCTATGGCTTGATCTTGCTGGGACTGATTTGGCTGCTGGAGATTTTTAACCGGCGGCGTTTGGAGCGACAAAGGCAGCGCCTGGAGGCGGAAAAAGAGCGGGAAATTTTGGTGCTGGAAGTGGAAAACAAAAGTCGCGAACTTTCCAATGCGGCTTTTAACCTGATCCGGAAAAATGAAACCCTGCAAAGCCTGAAAGATAATTTGTTGGACTCCAGGAATGAACCCCGGGTCCTTTCCAAAATTGTCCGGGAAATAGATGCCCATCTGGAAGGGGATCACGATTGGGAGATCTTTGAAGAATCCTTCAACCGCGTGCACGATGATTTTTTCAAACGACTGATGCAAGCCTACCCCGATCTGACGCCCGGCGACCTCCGTTTGGCCGCTTATCTTAAAATGAACTTGTCGTCCAAAGAGATCGCGCCCCTGCTAAACATCTCTGTGCGGGGGATTGAAAACAAACGCTACCGACTGCGCAAAAAACTCGGATTGCCTGAAGAGGTGAATCTAACCGAGTTTATCATGGCCTTTTGACGCCATTTTTGTCTGTTTTTGACATGGCGTAGTAGTGGTGAGGTGTGTTTTTCTTTGAAAAGAACGCCGGCGTCATAATTTCATCCTGCCATTCAAGTTGCTTACCCAATTTCTTCCTGAAATAGAAAGCGGTGATCGAGTGAAACTGATCTGGCTTTCTTTGGTTATATTCATTCAAGAGATCCTGATTGCCCTGAACTGTTACACCCAACATGCGCATGAACCATATCCGACTCCTGTTTCCCGTTCTGTTCTTTCTTCAGGTCTGTGCCGTAGCTCAGGTTCCTGCTGCGCCTGGGATGCCGGTTGCGGTGGGTTATGAGCAGCACATTGAACTGAGTTGGCAGGCCAATCCGGAGCCCAATGTGACGGGGTACAAGATCTACCGATCGGTGAATGGGGGCGCTTCCTTTGACTTCTTGAAACAGGTTGGAAAAGAAACTGTCGCGACAGACTGGACTGGCGATGAAGGTCAAAACCTGAGCAGACATTACCAGATCACAGCGCTGGCCGCCGCCGGAGAAAGTGCAGCCTCCCCGGCGACCTTCGCCACCACACAAGCGATGAGCGATGAGGCATTGCTCGAAATGACCCAACGTGCCACCTTCCGCTACTTCTGGGATTATGCCCATCCGGTCAGCGGTCTTGCCCGCGAACGCTCGAATGGAAATCCGAACATAGTCACCACCGGGGGCTCCGGTTTTGGGGTCATGGCCATTCTCGTGGGGGCTGAAAGAGGCTGGGTGAGCCGGGACGCAGCGGTGGACCGAATGATACAGATCGTATCTTTTTTACAGTTCGCCGATCGTTTTCATGGCGTTTTCCCGCACTGGATGAATGGAACCAACGGCAATGTGATTCCTTTCAGCCAGTTTGATGATGGCGGAGATCTGGTTGAAACTGCGTTTTTGATGCAAGGGCTGCTTGCTGCCCGCGAATATTTTGACCAAAACACTCCGCTTGAATCAGCCCTCCGATCCGTTATTACCGGACTTTGGGAAGAAGTGGAATGGGACTGGTACACCAAAAACAACAGTGGAGTGCTGTACTGGCACTGGTCGCCGAATTATGGCTGGCAGATGAATTTTCCGTTGCGCGGATTTAATGAGGCCCAGATCGTGTACATCCTGGCGGCGGCCTCTCCCACACACGCCGTTTCAGCGAACCTGTACCAAACCGGCTGGACCGCCTCCAACTATGCCAACAATAGCGTCCACTTCGGGCATAAGATTTACTGTGGCCCATTTGGGGGTGGCCCGATGTTCTTTGCCCACTATTCATACCTCGGATTTGATCCGCGTGGACGGAAGGATGCTTTTTGCAACTATTTTGTGCGCAACCGAAACCATGCCCGCATTCAACAGGCCTATTCGATCGCCAATCCGGAAAACCATGCCGGGTATTCTGCAGATTGCTGGGGCCTTACCGCCTGCGATGGCCCCAACGGATATTCCGCCCGCGATATCTGGCCTGCCAATGATGACGGCACCATTGCCCCGACGGCAGCACTTTCCAGCATACCCTACGTCCCGGAGGAAGGCCTTGCAGCGCTGCGCCATTTTTATCGGGTGCGCGGGGAACGCCTTTGGGGGCCTTATGGATTTTACGATGCCTTTAGTCCCGATCAAAACTGGGTTGCCTCCTCTTATCTCGCCATCGACCAGGGACCCATTATTGGCATGATCGAGAACCATCGGACCGGTTTACTCTGGCAATTATTCATGCAGAATCCGGAGATCGCTCCTGCTTTACAAGCTCTTGGTTTTCAAGCGGATAGCTCCCCTTCCTCCGAGGCATTTATGGAACAAAATGGCTTCGATGCCCTGGTTTATCCCAACCCGGTCTCTGCAAAGGGCGGGGTGTTGAACCTGGAATACGCCCTGCTCAGGAAACAAACACTGAGTGGGCAAATTTTAGATGGTCAGGGCAGGGCACTCCGAAGTTTATTTCAGGACCGTGAAATGCCGGCGGGCCTGATCCGGGAGCAGTTTCAACTTCAAAACCTGCCGAAAGGATTGCTTTTTTTAGAAATCAGGAATGAAGCCGGTGGGCGTTGGGTACGGAAATTAGTGGTAGAATGAGGGTTAGTCCTTCCCGCTACGCTTTTAAATTTCAGCATACAGGTAAATCAGGAATGGCTTTTCAAGGCTGATTATTTACCTTCAAAGGAGCCTGAAACAATCGGATGAATGAATTAAAGTAACTAAATATTTTCACACATAACCAATTAATAAAGAAGTGCTTATGAAAAATTTCTTTATCACAGCCTTACTTTTAATGTTTGGCATTATCGGTGTAAACGCTCAGGTCACCTATGAGGACTTTGAAGGGGGCGTGGCTGATCTTGCCTGGGTTGGCCTGAATGGCAGCTATGGAGGCGCCGTAGCTAACCCGGATCAAAGCGGGGCCAACACCTCTGCCTGGGTCGGTTCGTACACCAATGCAGCAGCCTTCGACTTCTGCTTTGCGTTGTACACCTTCCCGACAACGTTGGACATCAGCGAGTTCAACCAGTTCAAAATGAAGATCTGGTCGCCAACAGCCCCCTGTAAAGCCCTCCTGAAACTGGAAGGCGCAGGTGGTCCTCCGGTAGAAAAGATCATTGACATCACCGTGGCCAATCAATGGGTGGAATACACCTTTGATCTTTCTGCCGGTGCGGGGTACACGAATCTGAAGACCATTTTGGTTTCGTTCAATTCTTTTGTGCTGGGCGACGACAAGACCTATTACTTCGACGACATCCGCGCGGAAAAAGCAGAGGTTTGCCATGAAACCTTTGAGCCAACGGCAGCAGCCAGCTGGTCTGGCATCAATGGAACCTTTGACGGCGCCATTGCCAATCCGGGTCCAAATGCGGTGAATAACTCAGCAACGGTGGGGTCTTTCACCAACAATGCTGATTTCGACTACAATTTTGCGTTTGGAACCTTTGCGGCCCCCTTTGATCTGAGTGTGTACAATCAGTTCAAAATCAATGTCTGGTCTCCAACGCCTACCAAGGTGTTGCTCAAGCTGGAAGGCGGCGGACAGCAGCTGGAAAAAACCAAGTATGTCGCAGTAGGCGGCGCCTGGCAGGAACTCAGTTTCGACATGTCGGGAGCCTCCGGGTTTACCGCCATTGACAAGGTGCTGATCGTATTCAACCCAGGGGTTGCAGGCGATAACACGACCTATTATTTTGACAACATTTGTGCAGTGCCCAATGCCTGCAGTGGGGTAACTCCCGATCCGGATATCATCGATGATTTTGAATGCAACCGGAATGCCGCTTATACCGGGGACTGGAGCGCATTTTCAGTCGTATCCAATCCGGCGCCAACGGGCGACAATAATTCCCCAAAAGTTGGCAGATTTGACGATCCAAGTGGAGCAGGCACGGAATATTCCAACCTGTCCATCGGGTATGCAGATCCCATCGACCTTTCGGTGCGCAACCATTTCTCTTGTCAGGTCTGGGCGCCAAAAGCAGGAAATCTGCTCATCAAACTGGAAGGCGGACCTAATCCTCCGATGGAAGTAGGTACTCAGGTAACCGAACTGAACAAGTGGGTGACCTACACCGTGGATTTCAGCAGCCAGGTTGGAAAAGGGCACAAGAAATTTGTCATCTTCTTCAATGCCGGGGTAAATGGCGAACCGGGCGATGTGTATCATATTGACAACATCAAACTTGCACCGGCTCCTGCGGCTCCGCCACTCGAAGACTTCCAGGATGGGGTCCACCTTGGATGGCAGGCACTGGATCAGAACGAACCCATTCACGGTGTATTCCAGGGTCCGGTCAACAATCCGAGCCCGAATGCGGTGAACAATTCCACTCAGGTGGGTTGCTACACCAAAGGTTCTTCGGCATTTTCCACCTTGCAGGGCATCTCCCTCACGAATTTTGACCTTTCGATCTACCCGCAGTTCAATCTGGACGTACTCAGTCCGGCAAGTGGGGGTACTGTAACCTTCATTCTGAACTCCCCTACCCAGGGAAACAAGGAAGCAGAGGCTGAAATTACTACGCCAGGCGCCTGGGAAACCCTCAGCTTTGACCTGTCAGCTTTCAGCGGTATCACGGATTTTAGTGAGGTTCGTATCATTTTTAATGCCGGAACTGCCAGCGCAGGCCAGATCTGGTATTTTGACAACCTCCGCCAGACCGAGATCACGATCGATCCATGTGCAGATGCGATCCCGATGTTAAACATCATTGACGACTATGAGTGTCAGCGCAATTACACGCAGATCTTCTATGGCGCTTCTGATCTGGAGGTCGTGAACAACCCACATCTGACGCCAGAAAATGGTTCGTTGAAGGTGGGAGAATACAGCGACCCAGGTGGCGCCGGAACGGAGTTTGCCGGCATTGGCATCGAGTTCCCGGCTCCTCCGGACCTGAGCCTGTACAATCACCTGTCTATGCAAGTCTGGGCGCCGTATGACAATGTGCCTTTCTTGTTCAAACTGGAAGGCAGTGGCCCTGCAAACGAGGTTTTTGATACCCTGCCAGAAGGGAACAAGTGGTACAAATTCGACATTGATTTCAGTGGCGCAGTCGGTACCCAGCACACTAAACTGGTCTTTTTCCCGAATGTGTTAAGCCCAACCGGTGGAGGAACCTATTTCTTCGACAACATCCGCTGGGCCCGCGCAGGCTACAATGGCTGTATCCTGGACAACGAGACGCCGCTGACCACTTTCAATTTCAAGTATTTCGCCAACGGGGCGCTTGAAAACGCTTCTGCGGAGATCATCAGCAACCCAAATCCATCGGGTATCAACACCAGCAGCAAGGTGGGCAAATTTGTAAAAGTTGGAGATGCACTGCCTTTTGCAGGAATGTACACCGACCCAAATCTGGAGGCGCCTATTGATTGGAAAGGTGTAAAAACCGTAAAGGCTAAAGTCCACATGGACCATATTGGCAACTTTGCAGTGAAACTGGAAGGCTCGGCCACCGGTGCGCCTGCCTTCGAGATCCCGGTCGCCAATACTTTGACCAACCAGTGGGAAGAACTTACGTTCAACTTTTCTGCAGTTCCGGACAACGGCGAATACCGCCGCCTTACCCTGTTCTTCGACCTGGGCATTGATGCCACCGGTACCGATGTAACCTCCTACTTCGACGATATCGTGATCGGTAATGGCGCTTGTGGTGCTGTAAGTACGTTCAGCCCGGCAGATGTTGCGCCCATGCGCGTATCACCCAACCCAACCACCGATTATCTCCTGGTTGAAAACATGGAAAATGTGGTGCGCCTGGAAGTGTTCGATCTCTACGGTCGTCGTGTATCGGTGGCCAATACGATGGGAGACACTGTTACAGACCTCAACGTATCGCAATTCCCGGCCGGAATGTACCTGCTGAGTGGTTTCGACCGCGCAGGGGTCCTGGTGGGCAAAGCGAAGTTTGTAAAGCAATAAGTGTAGATTGATTTGCTGCTCCTTAGGCAGTGAATGCTTCAGAAGTATGGTGTTGGGGTGGCTAAAGGTCACCCCAACACGTACTTCATGGTTCCACACCTTATATGTATGAAAAAATCCCCCCTAATTTTCTTGCTGGCACTACTGGCTTGCCAATCTGTTCCTGCCCAATATCCTCCGGTTTCAATCGGGGCCGAAAAACCGCCATTTAGTCTGGACGAAGTTCAAAAGCGGCATTTTCTATTTTTCTGGGAATTGGCCCATCCAACCAATTTCCAGGTGCCAGATCGTTACCCGACAGACAACTTTTCGAGCATTGCAGCCACAGGTTTTGGATTGTCTGCCTATCTGGTCGGGGCTGAAAGACAATGGATCACCCGGGCCCAGGCGGCCGAGCGGGTGTTGAAAACCCTTGAATTCCTAAAAAAATTACCCCAAGGCCCGGAGGCCGCCGGAGTTGCAGGGTATCGCGGCTGGTTTTATCATTTTCTGAACACCCAAACCGCGCTTCGATACAAAACAGTCGAGCTTTCGAGCATCGACACGGGTCTGCTCCTGGCAGGCGTCTTGTCTTGCATGACCTATTTTGATCAAAATAATCCAACCGAAGAGGCCATCCGCAAAACCGCCGATTTTTTGTTCCGTCGGGTAGAATTCGACTGGTTTTTAAACGAACAAAACCGCCTGAGCATGGGCTGGTTCCCGGAACGCGACGGGTTCCTGGCTGCCGAATGGCGCGGCTACAATGAGGCCATGATCCTGAATATTATGGCCCTGGGATCTCCTACCCACCCGATCCCGGCGGAAAACTGGGAAAAATGGTGCGCGCCTTATTTCCGTGCCGAATTCAAGGGGCAGGACCATGTGAATTTTGGTCCGCTTTTCGGACATCAGTACAGCCATTGCTGGATCGATTTCCGCGGGATTCAGGACCCTTACATGAAAAAAGCCGGCTTTGATTATTTCGAAAATTCCCGTCGGGCAGTACTCGCCCAACGGCAGTATGCCATAGACAATCCTTTGAAATTCAAAGGCTACGGTCCAACTATCTGGGGGCTGACTGCCGGTGACGGACCGGATGCAGAGATGGTGCATGGGGGTAAAAAGATCTTTTGTCCCGGATACAGCGCCAGAGGAGTCGCTGTGGACTATCAGGACGATGATGGCACCATTGCACCCACAGCAGCCATTGCATCTTTGCCTTTTGCCCCGGAATTTTGCCTGCCTACCCTGGAAGCCATGTGGAATCGCTGGCCAGTGGGCAAATACGGCTTTTTTGATGGCTACAATGAAACGTTCACCGAGATCGCCCGTTCGCCGAAAGCCCAGCCGGGTTTACCGTTTTGGGTGGACCAGGATTATCTCGGCATCGATCAGGGTCCCATCGTACTGATGATAGAAAACTACCGGTCCGGCTTTCTGTGGGACCTGATGAAGCGCAATCCTTATATCGTCCAGGGACTGAAACGTGCCGGATTTACAGGGGGCTGGCTGGATAAGGCGGATGCCCGGAAACTTAGTCCGGGTATCGACTATGCAGATGGAGAAAAAGCGAAACGGAATCTTTCGATCCCGCTGGATCAGCATGGCTTTTTCCAACGGAATATCTACCAGAATGCCAGCGGGAATAAACTGCCGTATCAATTCATGCTCCCCTGGAAGTCCAGTGCTCCGGGTTCTGAATCAGCGATCCCCAACCCGGCGCCCAAATACCCACTTGTCCTTTTCCTGCACGGCTCCGGCGAACGCGGTACCCAGAATCACGAGCAGATGCGCAACGGCGTTCATGCTTTTTGTGAAAAATGGGTTCGGGAAAAATATCCGCACTACCTGCTTGTGCCGCAATGCCCGCCCGAGGTTCGCTGGGGAGGCTCCAGCAAGGACTGGCAAACCCTTTACCAATCTGAACCCACTCTTGCCGGCCGCATGGTATTAGAGTTACTGGAAAAAACACTTCGCGAACATCCTGATATTGACCCTGATCGGGTGTATATCACAGGTTTAAGTATGGGTGGTTTTGGAACCTTCGACCTGATGATGCGGCGCCCCGAACTTTTCGCGGCAGGGCTTCCGCTCAGTGGCGGTGGCGACCCGCGGTATGCTGAAAAAATCAAAAATATCCCACTTTGGGTGCATCACGGAAGTCTGGACGATGTGGTGCTGCCCCGTTGCTCCCGACAAATTGTGGAGGCCCTGGAAAAAATTGGGGGTAAGGTAAAATACACCGAGTATTCGACCATGTACCACGATATATGGAGTGTTACGTATTACAATCCAGCGGTGCTGGAATGGCTGTTTGCCCAGAAAAAACAGCCCTGAAGCCTGCCTGTTCCGGGTACACACGTCCTTCAACCTTCGCTAAGATCAAACTCATTACCATCCAATAATGACACTATTCAGGTTTATTAAAATCGCTTTTTTCCTGTCCAGCCTCTGGTTGATCCAGCCGGCGACTGCCCAGAATTACCGTCCCTCCGCTGGCATAGACGCCCGGGTGGACGCACTGCTCTCCAGGATGACCCTGGATGAAAAAATAGGTCAACTTACGCTCTACACCACAGATTGGGGTAGCACCGGACCAACCATTCGGGAAGGGTACAAAAACGATATCCGAAGTGGGGCTTGTGGCAATTTGTTCAATAGCCACACCACAGAGTTTGTCCGCGAACTTCAAAAAGTGGCGGTCGAAGAAACCCGGCTAAAGATCCCGCTCCTGTTTGGATTTGACGTGATCCACGGGTACAAAACCATTTTTCCCATTCCCCTGGGAGAGGCAGCCAGCTGGGACCTGGAAGCCATTGAAAAATCGGCCAGGGTAGCCGCAACCGAGGCCACGGCAGCCGGACTCAACTGGACCTATGCTCCTATGGTGGACATTGGCCGCGACCCACGCTGGGGACGAGTGATGGAGGGTGGGGGAGAAGACACCTGGCTTGGCTGCCGGATCGCTGAAGCCCGGGTGCGTGGCATCCAGGGTAAAAAACTGGGGGATCCCGATGCCATGCTTGCCTGTGTGAAACACTTTGCCGGGTATGGCGCTCCCATTGCCGGCCGGGATTACAACACGGTGGATATGAGCGAACGCTACTTTCGTGAATACTATCTGCCGCCTTACGAAGCCGCCGTTCGGGCAGGGGCCGCCACGGTCATGACCTCCTTCAATGACTACGACGGGGTGCCTGCAACCGGAAACAAATTTCTGTTGGACCAAATATTGCGCAAAGAATGGGGCTTCGAAGGCTTTGTGGTCACGGATTATACCAGCATCAACGAGATGGTGAACCACGGAGTGGTGGCCAACGACAAAGAAGCCGGCGAGCTCTCTCTCAACGCCGGGGTGGATATGGACATGCAAGGAGCGGTTTATCAGCGCTTTTTAAAGCAATCCATGCAGGAAGGCAAGGTCACCCAGGCCCAGATCGATGAAGGGGTGCGCCGGGTGCTGCGCCTTAAATTTGAACTGGGACTGTTTGAAGATCCCTATAAATATTGCAATGCAGCCCGCGAAAAGGCCACCTTGTTTAGTCCCGAAAACCGCGCCGCTGCCCGCGACGTGGCCCGGAAATCTATTGTGTTGCTTAAAAACGAAAAACAGGCATTGCCCTTGAAAAAAGGACAAAAGATCGCCCTCATTGGTCCATTAGCGGAAAATAAAAGTGAACTCATTGGTAACTGGAACGGAGCCGGGAACGCGAATGATTGTGTGAGTTTACGCGAAGGATTGGCTGGAAACGAGTTGCTTTTTGCCAAAGGTTGCGATCTGGTGGGAGAAGATAAAACCGGTTTTGCCGAAGCCCTTCGCCTTGCCGCACAATCCGATGTGGTGGTGGTGGTCGTGGGTGAAGGCGCCATGATGAGCGGAGAGGCTGCTGCCCGGGCAGACCTGGGCCTTCCGGGAGTGCAGGAAGATCTGGTGCTGGAACTCGTAAAAACCGGCAAACCGGTGGTCGTGGTGTTGATGAATGGACGTCCGCTTGCCATTCCCCGCATTGCAGAAAGTGCGACCGCTATTCTGGAGACCTGGTGGTTGGGTACCGAAGCCGGAAATGCCATTGCAGACGTATTGTACGGGGTGTATAATCCGAGTGGTAAATTGCCCATGACTTTCCCACGTTCTGTTGGTCAGGTGCCGATTTTTTACAATGAGCGAAATACCGGCCGGCCTTATGACCCCAATTCGAAATGGACCAGCAAATACATTGATTCTCCCAACAGCCCGCAGTGGCCATTTGGATTTGGGCTGAGTTATACTACCTTTAGTTACAAAGAGTTGAAAGCGAGTCCGGAGTTGACAGTTTTGCGCGGAACCCCGACTCTGGAACGTGCCAGGATCCAGGTGAGTGTTCAGGTCACGAACACCGGCAAAGTGGCAGGGGAAGAGGTCGTTCAATTATACATCCGCGATCTGGTTGGCTCTGTGACCCGTCCTGTCAAGGAGTTGAAGGGATTTAAAAAGATCCTGCTTCAGCCCGGGGAGACCCGTGAACTGAAATTTACCCTGACAGAAAAGGACCTGAGTTTTTACCGCCGGGATATGACTTTTGGCACCGAGCCAGGCGAATATGAAATTATGGTCGGGGGAGATTCGGAAGCCTTAACCAAGGTAAAAGTCAAGTTGTAAATTTCGACTCAAACATTGGGCCCAAAAGCCGCTTTGATCCGGCCATCCATTTTTCCGATACAATTCAAACCATTCAGTATGAAGCACTTTTACAAAAAAATCAACTTGTTGGGGCTGCTGATCTGCCTGATGGCGGGTTCGGCATTTGCCCAGACCCGCGTGACCGGTCGGGTGAACGATTCCTCCGGCAATGAAGCCCTGATCGGCGCCACGGTACTTGAAAAAGGCACCTCCAACGGCACGATCACGGATTATGATGGGAATTTCTCCCTCACGGTTGCCAATCTCAACGCCGTTTTGGTGATAAACTACACGGGCTACAATTCCCTGGAAGTGTCCCTGGCAGGTCGTTCGAACCTCATAGTTGCCCTCAGTGAGGCAGATGCTCTGTTGGAAGAGGTCGTCGTGGTAGGGTATGGCATTCAGCGCAAAAGCGATGTCACCGGCGCGGTCGGCACCGTCAAGGCAAAAGACATCGAACGGATCCCGACCGCCACGGTGGAGCAGGCTTTGCAGGGGAAGATCGCGGGGGTATATGTTTCACCTGCCAGCGGGGAACCGGGGCGGGGCGCAACCATCCGCATCCGGGGTACCGGCACCCTGAATAATTCCAGTCCGCTTTATGTAGTGGACGGGATGCTGCTCGATGACGCTTCTTTTGTGAATCCACAGGATGTTGCCAGTATTGAAGTGTTGAAAGATGCCTCGGCCACCGCGATTTATGGCAACCGGGGCGCCAACGGGGTCATCATTATCACGACCAAACGAGGCACCGTGGATCGCAAGGCCGTTTTTTCCCTGAGTTCGTACTATGGCAACCAGCAGATCGCCAGAAAACTGCCCCTGGCCACCGCCAGCCAGTTCGCAGAGATGTACAATGAGTTGAAGGGGGACAATAATACCTTCCCGGACCCCTCCGCATTAGGCGCTGGCACCGACTGGCAGGATGTCATCTTCCGAGATGCCCCGATTGCAAATGCGCAGCTGAGTGTGAATGGCCTTTGGAAAAAACTGAATTACAACCTGTCCGGCAATTATTTTAGCCAGCAGGGAATCATGGAAAAAACAGGATTTGACCGTTATACAGGGCGTTTCAACGGGGAATATCCCATCCTTCAAAACCTGAAACTGGGTACCAACCTGGCCTATTCCAACGAACTGCGCAAAGGCGTGAGCGGTGGAGTGCTCGGAGGAGCGTACCGGATGCCCCCGGTGTATGCCGAGCGCGACAGCACAGGCGATTTTACCGACCCGACCTTCTTCGGCCAGTCTATCGGTAATCCCGCGGCGGACCTGTTCTACAAAAGCGATCAGACAACCCGTGTAAATCGTTGGGTAGGAACTGTTTATGCAGAATGGGCATTTTTGAAGAATTTCAAATTCCGGGTCAACTACGGCTTCGACCGCCGCAACGAAAACTTCCGCTACTATGAGCCGGTATTTATGGTGTCGTCGTCGCAGCTCAACAACCTGGAGCGCACCAGCCGTGATACCTTTAAGACCCGTAACTGGTTGTGGGAAAACACCCTGAGCTACGATAAAGCCTGGGAAAACCTTCGGCTCAATGCCCTGGTAGGTCAGTCCTCCCAGGAAAATACGTTTACCAGACGCAACACGATCAACGATATATTGCAGCCCAACGGGGATGCCACCCGGGAGTGGGCCATGAACAGCTATCTCGGTCGGGTCAATGCGACCCTTTTCGATCGCTTTTTGGTGACTGCTTCCTTGCGGGCAGATGGCTCCTCCCGTTTTTCCAAGGCCAATCGCTGGGGGTATTTCCCTTCCGTAGCCGCCGGCTGGAATCTTTCCCAGGAGCCATTCATGCGCAATCAGAAGGTGTTTGATCGTTTGAAAATCCGCGCCTCCTGGGGAGTTACCGGCAACGACCGGATTCAGGAATACCCTTCGCTGGGCACCATCACCGACGAGTTGTACAGTGCATTTAATGATACGGTGCAAAACGGCGCCACCCTGGTCAACTACGCCAATGCAGGTATCCGTTGGGAAACCACCGAGCAGACCGATATAGGCCTGGAATTCGCGTTACTGGATGGCCGTTTCAGTACGGAAATTGACTGGTATCGCCGTTTTACCTATGATATCCTGAGCGATCTGCCGATACCCGCCTATGTGGGCTCGGGGAGTAATCCTTTTGTAAATGCTGCCCAGGTGGAGAATACTGGATGGGATTTCACGCTGCAATGGCGCGAAACCAAGGGTAAGGTCTCCTATAATCTCGGAGCGATCCTTTCGCCGGTCAAAAACAAGGTCCTGGCCATCAATGAAGGGAAATCTGAGATTTTTGACGCTTCAACGGCCCAGGGAGATTTTGCGACCCGCACAACGGTGGGTCAACCCATCGGAGCGTTTTATGGGTATCAGGTAGCGGGTGTTTTCCAAAATAACGAAGAGATCGCAGCCTCGCCAAATTTTGGTTCCGAAAAACCGGGTGATTTCCGCTTTGCCGACCTCAATGGAGATGGCAAACTGGATGGGATGGACCGAACCTACCTTGGAAGCCCGATTCCGACCCTTACTTATGGTTTCACGGCCGGCATGGAAGCATTTGGGTTCGATTGTGCGCTTGATTTTTTTGGGGTTAAAGGAAATAAGGTGGTGAATGCCAAGGCGGTTGCCCGTTTCGACACCCCTAACTGGGAAACCCTCTGGTACGACAACCACTGGACCGGCGAAGGCAGCAGCAATACCGTTCCAAGAGTTACGAACGGCGGTCATAATTACCGGATGTCTGATTTTCTGGTGGAAGACGGTGCATTTTTCCGTTTGAGAAGTGTGGCGCTGGGGTATTCCCTGCCCAAAACCTGGCTCAGCCGGGTGGGTATGAGCCGCGCCCGATTGTACGCGAGTGGCACCAATCTCTGGACGAAACAAACGTACTCCGGCTTCACCCCGGAATTTCCGAACGACAGTGCATTCAGAGCCGGGATCGATTACCTCAATTACCCAATGGCTAAAACGGTCTTGTTTGGTCTGGATGTTACCTTTTAAATAACCAAGCGCTTGTGGTTCGTTTCCGCAAGGTTAAAAAATACAATTTATGAGCACATCATTCAAATTATTCACCACCGCGGCACTGTTGCTATTCGCTGCGACCAATTGTCAGAAGGACTTTCTTGACCGGAAACCTCCGGGTGAACTGACTTTTGAGGAGTTTTTTAAAACAGAAGAACACGCTATTTTGGCTACCAATGCCGTGTATCAGCAATACCGCGATTTCGATCTGTGTGCCCTGCCTTACATCGCCTGCACCGATATTATCAGTGATGATGCAGACAAAGGCTCTACCGCCAACGATGCTCCTTTGTTGAATGACATCGACAATTTTGCGCTCGATGCCACCAACCCTTTTGTAGTTCCGGTTTACAGAGGGCATTATCGTGCCATTGCCAGAGCCAATCTGGCCATTGAAAACATCCCTGGTATTGATATGAATGAGACTTTGCGCAATCGGTTGGTGGGAGAATGTAAGTTTTTGCGGGCTTACTCCTATTTCCTAATGGTGAACTGGTTTGGCGATCTGGTCCTGGTCACTAAAACCTTGCAGGGCGACGAATATTATGCACAAACGCGGCAACCCCGTGAAGTGATCTACGACCAGATTGAAAGTGACCTGAAAGATGCCATTGCAGTATTGCCTGAAAAGGACGGGTATGCTGCGGAAGACAAAGGGCGGGCTACCAAAGCGGCGGCCCAGGGGATTTTGGCCAAATTGTATATGCTGAAAGAGGATTGGGCCGCAGCCGAAGCGCAGTGCATGGATATCATCAACTCCACGAAATACAGTCTGCTGAACCGCTACGCGGATAACTTTTTGCCGGTAGGCGAAAATGGGGCAGAGTCTATTTTTGAGATTCAGGCGGTAGCCTTGCCTACTCAACAGGCGGCAGGCCCCGGATCTTCTCCACACAACATGGTACAAGGGGTCCGTGGTGTCCCAAATCTTGGCTGGGGCTTTAACCGGCCTTCCGACAACCTCGTGTCTGCGTATGAAAATGGCGACCCACGCCGGGAAGCGACCATTATTTATGTAGGCGAGATCCTGCCCGATGGCTCCACCCAGGTGCAGGACAATACGGAGATCATCAACGAACGGTATAACCAAAAAGCATGGGTGCCGGCACATCCGGGTTTACAGGACAATGGTCCGGGGAATATCCGGGTGCTGCGGTATTCCGATATCCTTTTACTGGCTGCGGAGGCTAAAAATGAGCAGATGAAGGCCGCCGAGGCATTGCCGTTGCTCAATCAGGTGCGTAAACGGGCCCGTGGCACCAACAATTTTATCCTGCCGGATGTAACCGTGACGGATCAAACCCTGTTGCGCGAACGCATTTACCGGGAACGCCGCGTGGAACTGGCCATGGAGCAACAGCGCTGGTTTGACCTGTTGCGCTGGGGGCGTGCAGCACAAGTGATGCAGGCGGCCGGGAAGGTAGATTTTATACCCGGGAAACATGAGTTACTACCCATCCCACAATCTGAAGTGGATCTGACGGGTGGAAGGGTCACGCAAAATCCGTTGTATAATTAAGCGTATGCTCAGAATTACCGCCAGGTAATTCTGTCCGATTATAACAATTATTTCCAGTGGCCGGGCGATTCAGTTCACCCGGCCATTTTTTTGGAATAGGATTGGGGAAGATTGCATCGGTATTTTCCCTTAAATTTTTAGGGTCCTGCGTGGAGGCAAGTCGATCGTAAAATTTAAAAAGAAAAAAAGTTTAGCGGTTTTCAGGCCTTCTTAATGTGCAGCGGTCTTTGTATTTTTTCGCCTGACAATCAATGTTTTGTAAATTTATTTGCAGTCAAAGGAAGCCCTGGCGCAACAGGCCAAAAATGTTAAAATTTCAGGGTTCAAAATTCTTTCAGACAATGCGAAAAACCTGCGGGCGTTTTATTCGGGTAATTCAAAGCGTAATCGCACTCCTTTTTCAGGTCAGCAATGAATACATCTTTCCAAATTTAGAACCCGCGATCAGACCTTGATTTTGGTCTGTGTTAATCGGTTAGCTCCATTTTTATTTGGTTCCAGGTTATCCGCTCAGGCATTGGCGCTGAGCGGGACTAAAAGGTATATCCTGTTCAAAACTCATTCAGTTAATCATCCTAAACAAACTCATTTTTCACCATGACTATCTCAAAATTGCATCCGACCCTGTTGGCCTTGTTAGCCGGCACTACCTTGTTCTTTGCTGCCTGCAACAAGGACTCCAACGACTCCAGTGGCCAATTGAATCTTGAAATCACGGATGGTCCCAGCGACGATCCGAATGTGAAAGCCGTTTTCGTCACCGTGGCTGAGGTCAAGGTAGATGGGCAGACTTTTTCCGGGTTTTCGGGCAAAAAGACCATTAATCTGCTGGCCTATCAGCAAGGCAATGTAGCGGCACTTGGTCTGGGAAATCTGGAGGCAGGCACGTATCAGAATATTACGCTGGTATTGGATGCCCAAACGGATGAATCCGGTAGTTCTCCGGGCTGTTATGTCCAAACGTTTGACAATGTAAAACACCCGCTTTCTTCCTTCGCTTCTCATGAAATCCTGGTTGCCAATACTTTTGAGGTGGCATCGGGGTCTAAAACCAACCTGGTGATCGACTTTGATGTGCGAAAAGCCATCCAGTATCAGGTCGGCGGAAATTCTGACCATTATGACTTTGTCGGATCCGCAGAGCTGCAGGCGGCCTTGCGGCTGTTGGTGAAAAGTGAGGCGGGCAATTTGAATGGAACCTGCCAGAACAGCATCATCAATGCAGACAAAATCGTTGCTTTTGTGTACAAAAAAGGCACCTTCAACCGTGCCATTGAGATCCAATCGATCAATGGTTTGTCCTTCAAAAATGCGGTGGCAAGTACAACGGTAGGCAGCAATGGGGCATTTAAAGTCGCTTTTCTGGAAAGCGGGGACTATGAAATTCACTTTGCCGCCTATAAGGATCTGAATAGTGATGGCAAACTTGATTTCCTGGGTACCCTGGTCATGAACAGTGTGGTGGACCTGGACGACCTTCAATTGGGCGCCAATGCAAACTTTGAACTGAATGTTACGGTAATCGGCATATTGCCGTAAGGATGGATGTATTTTGCTGTACTGAATGGCAGGGCGCGAAAGTTGCCCTGCTTTTTTAGTGAAACTCCATTTGTCGGAAACATGCTGCCGTAACACGCTGAATTTCAGCTGGCCGGGCGATCCCACTCGCCCGGCTATTTTTTTGCCTCCTGAAGGTTCGCCTTTTACTGGTCTGAAGATCCTGATCGTTCGTCTATAAAAACCGCCCCTTGGAAGGGATCGTGCAGCCTGTCTGTAACCTTTTGGTCTTTGCTGGGGTCTAGGGGGTGTTTAATAGGAGTGTCGTTCGATCTTCAGTAGTGTATAGGTTGAGTCTGCAGCTTGAACAAATCCATAAATAAACAGCCTCGGGCAGTTCGTCCCCCAAAAACTGTCATTCATACAATAGAACTGGGCATTGGTAGGTTCTATGTTTTGCATGATACCGAATGAACACATCTTTGCAGTAAGAAAACAAAAACAGTTGAAGTCCTTCAGGGGTCAACTAAGAATTAAGCTATGAAAACAATCTTCATCCTACCCTTATTTACCTTTTTTCTGGCAGTTTCGGTTGCTACAGCCCAAAAGATCTCCGGCTCAGCACTTCAAGCAGATGGCAGTGTTGCCGCGTTCGCTACGGTGTTGTTGTATCAGGCAGCCGACTCCGTGATGGCCAAAGGGGCCATCACGGATGATGCCGGAAAATTTGAACTCGAAAACGTTGCCGCTGGCCGATATTATCTGAATGTCAAGCTGTTAGGTGCAGGTTTGGCGGTCAGTCCGGTGTTCGATTATAACGGGCAGGATAAGGTATTGGAAACCCTGAAACTGGAACAATCCTCCACGGAACTTGCACAGGTCACGGTGGTGGCCCGTAAGCCTATTGTGGAGGTAAAAGCCGACAAAACCATCCTGAACGTTGAAGATAATATCAATGCGCAAGGTCAAAACGCCCTTGAACTCCTCCGTAAGGCCCCCGGCGTAACGGTGGACAACAACGACAACATTACCCTCAAGGGGAAAAATGCGGTCCGCTTTCAGATCGATGGTCGGGATGTGCCGATGGATTCCAAAGAACTTGCGGCCTTGCTCAAAGGCATGCGTGCGGAAGACATCGCCGCCATAGAAATGATCACCAACCCCTCTGCCAAATATGATGCGAGTGGCAACGCAGGCATCATCAACTTCAAAACGAAGAAAAACAAAAACCTCGGCACCAATGGCACCGTAGGTGGAGAAGCGGTTTATGGGGAAAGTCTGAAGGGGGGAGGAAACCTCACATTCAACCACCGCAACCAAAAATTCAATGTATTTGGCTCGTATTCAAACCATTTTGGCGACTGGCACAACGAAATGCACCTTATTCGTGACCAGCAGGGATCTCAAACAAATCCAGATCTTCCCAACTATGATCCCAGCCGCCGGTACGACCAGCGGAGTGTCATGAAGGACAACAATAATAACCATAACTATAAAATCGGCTCGGATTTCTTCCTGAACTCAAAGCACACGGTAGGCTTTATCGTGGATGGCCGGCATGCGCATGGTCCCTGGGAGAATCAGGCCCGCACCGGGATCTCTTTGCTCGAATCTCCGGATGTCCTGGAAACCGTGCTGGTGGCCTCCAACCGTCAGCGTCAGAACCGCGACAACTTCAACGTTAACCTGAACTATCGGTTTGCGGATACTACCGGGCACGAACTTACCGTGGATGCAAACCGTGGCACCTATCGCTACCGTGCAGATTCGTACCAGCCCAACCGCTATTACAATGCCACGGAGCAGGAACTATTATCAGAGAATATTTACCGAAATAACACTCCAACAGACATCAACATCACCATCCTGAAGGCCGACTGGGAGCAAAAACTCTGGAAAGGGAAACTTGGTATCGGGTTCAAAATGAACCAGGTAGAGACTGATAACACCTTTGATTTTTTCAAGGTGGAGGACGATATTTCGGTGATAGACACCAGCCGGAGCAACCGCTTTGTTTATCATGAAATGGTGAATGCAGGCTATGTGAATTACAATGTTCAAATCAAAAAGTGGGGCGTACAGGCAGGTCTTCGGGCCGAACACACCGATTGGAAAGGAGAATTGACCAGCTTGCAGGCCGGTAAGGACGAGATGCTCAGCAACCAATACCTGAGTTGGTTCCCCAGTGCGGCAGTGACCTATGCCCTGAACCCTAAAAACCAGTTCAACCTGACCTACAGCCGCCGGATAGACCGACCCAGTTACCGCGACCTGAATCCGTTTGAAGACCGCCTCGACGAACTTTCGTTCCGAAAAGGCAATCCATTCCTGCGTCCACAATTCACGCACTCGGTTGAATTGACCCATACGTTTATGGGCTTCCTGAACAGCACCTTCGGTTACAGCCACACCAATGATGTGTTCTCAGAATACATCGATACGGCCTCCAACGGGGTTTCTTTTTTGCGCCAGGGAAACATTGCCCAGCAGGACAATTATTCCCTGAACATCAGTTGCCCGATCCCGATCGCCAAATGGTGGCAGGGTTTTGTCAGCGTGACCGGGGTGATCAGTTCGTTTGATGCCAATTTCCGGGAGGGTTTTGCATACAGCGAGTCGTTCAAAACAGTGAATATTTTTAGTGAGCACACCTTCCGTTTGCCCAAAGGCTGGCAGTTCCAGGTTTCTGGCTGGTATAATTCGCCTACCATCTGGCAAGCCTTGTTCCGTTCCAAAGCGATGGGCGCCATGGACCTGGGGGTTCGCAAGCAGATCCTGCATGAAAAAGGGACCATCAGCCTCAGTGTCGGCGATGTGCTGGGCACCGCAGGCTGGCGCAGTGTCAATGATTTTACCCCCGGACTCTACATGAAAGGTCGCGGCAACTGGGAAAGCCAGACCGTAAAACTGAATTTCAGCTACCGTTTCGGAAACAATGAAATTAAGGGTTCCCGTCAGCGTAAAACCGGCACAGAAGACGTGAACTCAAGGATAAAATCGGGGAACTAAGGGGGGTAGCTTGCAAGGATAGCAAGCCCCGGCGCGTTAAGCAAACCGTTTTCCCCTTAAGAATATGAAAGTTTGATTTGGTTTATCGGAGAAAGTAGCCCCGCTGTCGTAAGATTAGCGGGGCTTTTTGTGGTCAATAGGGCAGGCCATTGATACCACTCAAAGGATCACCCATAGCAGCGAATTTCGTTTCCCCGATGCCGTCCGAAGTTCCACCCGATAAATGCCTGGTGGCCAGAGGGCGGAAAGCTGAAGGCTGGTATTCGGAGCAAGTTGTTTTTCTGCTAAGATGCTCCCCTGCAGATCGAGGATGCGTACCGTAGCAATTTCCAGCTCAGCCCATTCCAGCCAGGTTGTTCCACCGCTTGCAACCGGGTTGGGCGCCAGTTTCAGACCATAATCCCGGGTAGATTCTTTGGTTTTGATCGTGACCCCGATTGTGAATTGAACAACCTCGAGGCATCCCGCAGCATCGGTGATAGTGATGCTGTAATTACCGGGGGAGAGGTTCAGTATTGGGGCCGGAAGCGGCGGGTTAATACCACCTGTAATGCTGTCAAAAACGATGCTTCCATCCGAACAACCCATGCAAGAGGCATTTTGAAGCGTAAAATACACTTCAATGGGCGCAGGTTCCGGGATCAAAAGGGTGTCTGAAATCGGGATTCCGTTAGATCCGGTGGCACTAAATACATAGGTGCCTGCTGGGAGACCGACCGTATTGGTTCCGGTACTTTCTCCATTGTTCCAGACAAAATTAAAGGGTGGACAAATGTCGGGGCTAAAGGTGACCGAACCATCGTTGGCTCCCGCACATGCCGGGGCTGTTAACACAGTAGGATGCAGGGAAACATTCGTCTCGAAAGGCCCCAAATCCACGACCTGGTTGCGGATCCGGGGATTCCCATCCAGATCTGTTGTAATGCCAAGTGCGTTGGTTGGTGCATTATTTCCGGCATTGATGGCTGGGGAGCAGGGCTGAAGGTGGAAATCTGAGCCAGCGGGGTTTACAAAACGAGGGTCCAGGCCGAAAAGGTTGGTGGAATCGCAGATTACCAGGGAGGGGCCGTTATAATTGCCTCCAAGAGAATCACAACTAAGGGTCCGGAAGAGGGTGTTGGATACCTTGAATGGGCCGCTTCCCATGAAGACTGTATTGGTATTTAGACCCGGTGATGGCGCATCAATCAGAATACAATTGCTAATATCTGCGGATTTGACAGCTATTTCGCGCCCGAAATTTTTATAAAACAGGGTATTTGTAAAACGAACGGCGCCGGAGTCCGGAATTCCACCCAAAGTAATGATGAATCCGGAGCTGAAAGGGCCCTGGTTGTTATTGAGGCTAAAGAGACAATTCTCAAATTTTGCCTGTGCTATTTTGGCTGAAGAAGTTGAAATGACGGGAAGACCGTTTTCCGAAAAAACACAAGATTTGAAGGTAAAATTACCATCATTCAAGGCTTGAAAATTAGGCGAATAGAAAATGGTGTAGTTTGAATTTTTATCGAAGCTGCAT